>TARA_R110002096_G_scaffold154_18_pt1 | contig 17244 bp, 8 predicted proteins | sample TARA_R110002096 | Tara Oceans TARA_R110002096 (sample SAMEA4397295) | marine metagenome | biome: Polar Biome; feature: [DCM] deep chlorophyll maximum layer (ENVO:01000326); material: water (ENVO:00002006), including particulate matter (ENVO:01000060) such as... | depth 35 m | reverse complement strand
GTAGTTAACCGACAGCGTGTGACGCCATTCCGGAGACGGGTAGCAGCGTGTACTGATGATGCCAACACAGTCGTATGCTGAAGTTGGGTCAGCAGGAATAGGCGTGGTTTCCTTGGTCAGCATGTAGGTACCGATCAAGTCGGTCGTCCACGTGCCACCCCAACCTTCGATCGCCCAGCTGGCAGCAACGTCAACACCTTCCCAGACATTTTCGCCAAGATTTCGCGTCAAATCGACAACATACCCTTGCGTTCCTTGCCACAGGCTTCCGTTGGCGTTGCGGTTCACCAGGTTACACAGGTTTCCGTTCAAGCCGCATTGGGTGAGAATTGTCGACGCGCCGATATTGTTAATGGTATCGCTGATCTCGATGTTCCAGTAGTCGACCGAGACTGTCAGATTGTCCATCGGATCGATGACGAAACCGATGGTTGTCGTGTCGGCTTCCTCCGGTTCCAGCGTCGGTTCACCACCGAATATGCCGTTGTACTGTCCAGCAGGACTCGCAAGGATCGTTCCGTACTGAGCTGCCGATACACCGAGGTTGGCGCATTGCGCAACAGTGTAAGACGGTGTTGCGCCGGCACATGGATCACTACCGGACCACAGTCCGAGTGCCTGTGTTGAGAACAGCTCAGAGACGTTTGGTGCACGTACCGCAGCGTTGAATCCGGCGCGGAAGCGAATCATCTCGACCGCTTGCCAGTCGAAGCCGACACGGTAGGTGCTGGCACCGCCACTGGTGTTGTAGTCCGAATAACGATACGCAATGTCCATCGTCAGGTTTTCAAAGCCTGGCTTGCCGGACACCAGCGGGATATTCGCCTCTGTGAACACCTCCGCTACAGTGTAGCCACCGTCAACGCCCGGCGTCGGTCCACCCTGGCCCAGCAGTGAGCCTTGCGAGAAGACAGAGTCCGAAACGCGCTGGTAGTTCTCGTCGCGGTGTTCAAAACCGGCAACCACCAGAATCGAATCATCGGCACCCGGGAAACTCCAGCCGGTATCGCCAGTTACGTAGGCGTTAATGACTTCGGTAGAGGTCTTGCCGGTCGCAACAGCGGTACCCAGCAGCGGTGCTGCCATTGCCGGCGTCACGCCTTCGTAGGTAAAGACTTCGTACGGGATACAACCCGCGGTTGCTGCACAAAGATCACCGTCGACAGCTACGCGAATCTGCGGCGCGAAGAAGTCATTGACGTACGCAAGGCTGGATGCGGTTGAACCGTACAGGAACGATGCATCGTAGTCCCAGTTGTCATTGATCGCGCCCTTGATACCCGCGACGACACGGTAGCCGTCATGCTCGAAGTTACTGGCACGCGGGCCGCCTTCGACATTTCGCTTACCGATGTAGATGCCGTATTCATTAGCACCCGGGAACAAGGTATCGAGTGAATCCTGGAATGCTTGCGGCCATACAGAGTTGCCTGCCGGCAGGAAGTACTCTTCCGCGAAGAAGGTTCCTGATTCTGCGATCTGACCTTCGGTGCGGTCAGTTGCAAAAGTGGCTTCTGCATAAACGATCGCATTTTCGTTCATCTCGTAGTCAAGGAAGGTACCGAAAGACCAACGCTCGTCAGGACGCATGAAGTGGTTGATCGGCGCGTAGTTGTATACGTTGCTGCCGTCATACGGTGCCAGCGAACCATCCGGCTGCAGTGTCAGGAACTGCGACTGGCTGTAGTCAGATACACCGTTTACTGAAGGCGAAATGAAGAAGTTGGGAACAATCGCGTTCGCCGAACCACCACAAGACGTCGAACTGTTGCTCAGGGCACAGCTTGAATAGTCACGTGAAGCCTGCAGCAACTCTTCGTTATCGCGCCAGGTCAGGTACGCAGTTGCGTTACCACGGCCGTCGGCGAAGTCACTACCGATGACGAGATCGACATTGTAGGTCTGGCCGTCAAAGCCGGAGCTGCCTGTCGGATACGAGAAGTTTCGGGAATCCATCAACGGCGTCAGGTAGTCGTTGTCATTGTCATGCTGGTAACCACTGACACCGACACTGAGTTCGACACCGTCCATGCGGCGCATGATGAAGTTAACAACGCCGGATACCGCGTCAGCACCGTAGGTAGCCGATGCGCCACCGGTCAGTACTTCGATGCGATCGATCATTGCCGAAGGAATCTGGTTCACGTCAACAGAGTTGGTAGAAACACCACCCGGCTGCATGCGACGACCATTCATCAGCACCAGTGTGCGGTTGGCACCCAGACCACGCAGGTCGATAGTTGCCGTACCGGTGATGCCGTTGGCATCGAAAGAGTGCTGTGCCGTCTCGACAGAAGGCAGGCTGTTCAGCAGATCCTCAACTCGGGTAAGTCCGAGCTGACCGATATCTTCTGCTCCCATCACGGTTACCGGACTGGTGCGGCCAAAGCCATCTTCAGTCACGATACGGGAACCCGTTGTTACGATTTCTTCAATTGGCGCGCTGGCATCCTCGTCCATATCTTGTGCAAATGCCACACTACCAGGTGCCCCGAAGGACGATGCACCCAGCGCGGTTGCCACCGCTAAAGCCACTGGCTTACGTTTAAGCATGTCTATCCCCTAATAATAATTGGAATCTGGAAGGTCCAGAAAACTGACCCTCGGTTCCTTGCAACGCATTTACGCCACGTAGCAAAAAAGCCGCGGATCAGGATGCCGGTGATGCTATCTCACTACGGTCAAAAGCTCAACTGAATGTGCGCAAATTGACACAAACTCTTTCTTATAAGTAACTTTTCTTTTATAAACATAGGCTTAAGGTGTTGCTTTTTTGCCTAAACACGAAAATACGGCGCACGTTTCGTGCACTTCCGAGGCCGGCCAGGCGTGTCGCTGGCTGAGTCGACGAAAACACCCGCTAAAACCGCCACACAGGGCGGCAACAAAGGCCTCCGCGGTATTTTCGTGTAGATTCACGGCATGAGCCTGTCCACCCGCACGGTACGCCTGCTGATTCGCATCGCTATCAGCGTCATTGTCGCGATCGTTTTCGTGCTTCACATTACCGACCGGCCGGGTTTCGAGATCATCGAACGGGTCGAAAACTACCTCTACGATGCGCGTGTCCGGGCAACCCTGCCCGGCGGCGTCGATGAGCGGATTGTCATCATCGATATCGATGAGGCGAGCCAGGTGCAGCTGGGGCAATGGCCGTGGGAGCGGCAGACGCTGGCCAGCATCGTCGACGTGCTGTTCGATACCTACCAGATCCGCGCGCTGGGATTCGACGTCCTGTTTGCCGAGGCCGGGCGTAGCGGCGGCAACGACGCGTTCGCCGAGGCCTTTATTGCCCGCGACGTCATCACCGGATTCGTTTTCAAGGATTCGCTGGCCGCGAATGAACCGGAATTTACCGGCACCTTGCCACCGCCAATCATTCCGGCGCAGGACGTCGCGGGATTCTCCGTGCCGTTCGTCCGCGCCGAAGGCTTTACCGGAACGCTTGCTGCGTTACAGGAGAACGCTGCCGGGGGCGGCTTTTTCGATTCGCCGCTGATCGACTCGGACGGCGTATTCCGACGCACGCCGCTGGTGCAACAGTATCGCGGCGACCTCTACCCGACACTGGCGCTGGCCGTCGTGCATGCGGCCGGCGGTGCGCCGCCGCTCGGCTTTGAGTTTGCCAGCGATTCACGTCGCGGCATCGATCTGGAAGCATTTCGTATCGGCGATGCGCGCATACCGGTGGATGCGCGCGCCGCCGTTTTCATTCCGTTTCGCGGCCCGCAGGAAAGTTTTCGCTTCATCCCGGCGCGCGACATCGTCAACCAGACGGTACCGCTTGAGTTGTTGCAGGGAAAAATCGCGCTGGTCGGCGCCAGCGCCGCGGGTTTACTCGATCTTCGCTCGACGCCGGTCGGGCAGCGTTATATCGGTGTTGAGGTGCACGCAAACCTGGTCGCGGGTTTGCTTGACGGCACGATACGGCAGCAACCGGCCTGGTCCGACGGGCTGGAAATCAGTGTGTTGCTGTTGATCGGCGCAATGCTGGCACTGCTGCTGCCGCGATTATCGCCGCAAGCGGCACTGCTGTTGGTCGCTGGCATCCTTGCGACGGCAATGGCCGGTAATCTCTGGCTCTGGAATTCGCACAGCCTGGTCATTCCGCTTGCGTCCGTGTTTGGCTACACACTGGCCTGCGGATTACTGCACATTACTTACGGTTTCTTTGTCGAACAAAAAAACAAGCGTCACTTAAGTCAGGTGTTTGGCCAGTATATTCCGCCGCGCGTCGTCGAGGAACTCGATGCCAGTGGCGCGGAAGTATCGCTGCAAGGTGAGACGCGGCGCATGTCAGTGATGTTCTCCGATGTACGCGGCTTCACGACGATTTCCGAAGGGCTCGAAGCCCGCGAGCTGACGCAAATGATGAATGAATTCCTGACACCGTTCACGCGCGTCATCCAGCAGCATCGCGGTACGATCGACAAGTACATGGGTGATTGCGTCATGGCGTTCTGGGGCGCACCACTCGCCGATGAACAGCATGCCCGGAATTCGCTGCTGGCGGCGTTCGGCATGATCGACGCTGTCAGGTTGCTTGATGCGCCGTTTGCGGCCAAAGGCTGGCCCGCGGTTCGGGTAGGCGTCGGCATCGCGACCGGTGATATGAACGTCGGCAATATGGGCTCCGAGTTTCGCATTGCCTACACGGTGATGGGCGATACCGTCAATCTCGGCAGTCGACTTGAGGGCCTGACCAAACAGTACGGGGTCGACATACTGGTGTGCGAAAACACGGCACGTGACGTGCCTGACTTTCATTTTCGCGAGCTCGACCTGGTGCGCGTCAAGGGCAAGCAGAAACCGGTTGCCATTTTCGAGCCGCTCGGCATCGCGTCGGAACTTGACGAAAGCACACTGCGATCACTGGCAGATTATGAAAAAGCGCTGTCACTGTATCGCCGCCAGGAATGGCAGCAGGCAGGCCAGCTGTTCGAAAATTTGGCAGAACAGCAGGACGCGCTCCTATATAATGTCTATCTTGATCGGATCAAGCGATTCAGACATGAGCCACCGGGTGCAGATTGGGACGGCGTCTTTGACCATTTAAGCAAGTAGCATCGCTAGACACGCTCAAATCTGGCTCAGGGGAAAACACCAAAAACAATGATGCCTTCAGCTAAATTCAAGGTGGCCGCTTCATTGGGGCTGATCTTGTCTCTTGTCTTCACGATACCGTCAGTCCAGGCGCAGAACACTTTGCAAGTGGCTGCAAACGAAAGCGAGCAACGCTTTCTGGCCCGCGCCGAAGATCTGTTGACGGCCGGCGATAGCGCGACCGCTTATACGTTGCTGCGGGAAAAAGAATCGACACTCGCCGGGAATCCGTTCTTTGACTACCTGCTTGGCATCGCCGCACTGGATACCGGGCATACGGACGCCGCGATTTTCAGCCTGCGGCGCGCCCTCGCGGTTGCGCCCGAATTCTCCGGCGCAAGAATGGAGCTCGCCCGCGCCTACTTCGAGTCCGGCAACCTGTCGCAGTCCCGGCCACTGTTCGTGCGCTTGCTCGATGAACAACCACCCAATTCGGTGCGAGGGGTTATCGAAGACTACATCAGCGCTATTGATTCGTCGCCGACCGCGCCCAGAGGCACATTTCGTGCACACTACGATATGACTGTCGGCTACGACAGTAACGCCAACGGCTCGACTGACAACCAGCAGTTTCTCGGCTTTACCCTCAGCCCGGGTAACGTCGAAACCGATTCGTCGTATGCCGAAATTGGCGCTGGTTTTGCCTGGTCGAAACCGGTCAGCACACGATTCGGCTGGTATAGCGGCGGGCGCGCCAGCATTCGCCATAACCCGGACGCCGATTTTGTCGATGCGACGGTCATCAGCGGCAACGGCGGCATGAACTGGCAACGCGGCGCATTCTTCGGTCGCGCCGGACTCGACGCCTATTGGGCAACTCGCGACGGTGACCCTAACCAGGATTACGCCGGTCTGGATGCGGTGTTCGGCAAACGCCTGTCAGAACGCTGGGATTTGAGTCTCGGTATCCGCGGCGGTGCGCTGCGTTTTGACGATGCAATCGATGTAATGGATGTCAATCGCACCCTGCTTACCGCGCGACTGGGCTTTAATTTTCCGACCAGCGGCGGATTCTCGTTTGAGTTGGTCGGTGGCAGTGACTCGGAACGCCGCTCAAGCTCCCCGTACGGCAACTCGAAACTCGGTGGCCGCATGACGCTGTACGCGCCTTTGGGCGACGACCGCCTGTTTTTTGCTTCCAGCGGCAGCCTGACCAGTGATTATGACGGAATGTTCTTTGGTGCAGCGCGCGAAGACACACAGATCTCCACGCTGCTGCAAATCGAATTCCGCAACGTCTGGACAGACGGTCTGTCACTTACGCCGCGAATTCGGCATACGGACAATGACTCGAATGTCGCGCTTTACGATTACGACCGTGTAGAAGTTGGTCTCATTATCCGGTGGACGCCGCAATGATTAATGTCGAATCCTTTCTTGCCCGAACACTTATTGTCCTGCTTGGCGCAGGTTTGCCGGGAATCGCCGCGGCAGCTGACGCCGGAACGGTGCTTTTTGCCAGCGGCTCTGTTACGGCGGAGCGCGAGCCGGCCATTGCTCTCGGTAAAGGCGACGTTGTGCTGGACAACGATACGATCGTCACCGGCGATGCATCACGCGCACAATTATTGATGATCGATGCAGCCAAGATTGCGATTCGCCCGAACAGTGTATTGCGAATCGATGAGTACACCTACCAGGAAGCAGCGCCGACAGTGGTTAGCGAGACCGCGGACAAGAGCGTCATGTCGCTGGTCAAGGGCGGCTTTCGAACCATTACCGGTGCGGTTGGCAAGGAAGACAATGCCGCTTACGAGGTTCGCACACCGGTTGGCGTACTGGGCATTCGTGGCACCAATTTTGCGGTGCTGCTTTGCAGCGGTGATTGTGGCGAGGCACCCAATGTCGCTGCCGGTGCGCCAATTGAGGACGGCGTCTATATTGCCGTTACCGAGGGTACGGTCGTTTTTCGTACGCGCGGCGACGAGATTGTCATCACCGCTGGCGAGTACGCGTTTATCCCGCTAGCAACACAACAACCACGCTTGATCGATGTGCCGCCGCCAATGCTGATCGATGACGAAATGCGCCTTGATGAAAATGACAACGCCAATCTGTCCGGTTTCGACAGCAAACTCGGCACGCGGCGCAGTCCCGACGCCGGCAAACCCGGGACACCAAGCACTGAACCGGGGGATGGCGATTCGAGTGAGGCCCCGCAGCAACCGGTCATCGGCATCGACGCCGACGGCACACAGATCGACATTACACCTGGCGATGTGCAGCAACAGCGCGTCGGCCGACTGATCAGTTTCGCCTCCGGCCCCCTGGGTTTCGCTGCTGTACACAGCGCCGCGCTGTTTAATGAGCCGGACTCACTGCAGCTCGACCCACAGAATAACGTGCTCGGATTTACAGCCCCGTTCCCCGGCGGATTTACGCCGTCGCCGATCAGTATCGGTACCGCGAGCAATGTAGACACCGGTTTTGACTCACTCACGGTATTGCGCTGGGGACGATGGTCAGGCGGAACGGCAGCTGCACTGGTGACGGACGACGCCGGCAACACCAGTAACGTCAGCGTCGAACTCGGCAACCAGAGCCTGCACTGGATCAGCGGTCCCGACCAGGCGCCGCCCACAATGCCAATAACCGGGGTCGCAAGTTACTCGCTAATCGGTAACACGTCGCCAACGGACAACCTCGGCAATGTCGGGGTGCTTGGCAGCGCGACATTCGACGCTGATTTCACCAGCCTTACGGTTGCCTCGACGCTGACCATCGATATCGCCGGCCTGACCTGGATGGCGAGCGGCAATGGCGATCTCGGTGCAGCGGCTGGACTGCCAGCGCACCTGTTTTTTGGCAACTACAGCGCCGTCGTCATCGGTGGACAGACAACCGGCAGCGGACAATTTTCCGGCTTTTTCAGCGAGCCCGGTACAAGCTCTGACCCGGCTATTCCAGGCGGAGTCGGGCTGACTTACAGCCTGCAGGACGGTCAGGGAACCACCAGCGTCTCCGGCACCGCGGCCTTCGGCAATCCGTGAAGCTTGAGCTCATCATCGTCGGTGCCGGACCGGCGGGATTGAGCGCCGCCGCCCACGCCGAGAGTCTGGGCTTGCGCTATCAGTTACTCGAAAGCAGCCCCGCCCCGGCGAACACCATCCAGCGCTACCAAAAGGGCAAGCACGTCATGGCCGAGCCGGCCGTGGTGCCATTGAGAAGTGACTTGGGATTCGCGGCAGGCACGCGCGAAGCAATCCTTGAGAAATGGCAAAACGGTCTCGACGAACTCGGCGTCAATATTCGCTACAAGACAGAAGTGGTCGCGATCAGCGGCGCGCGACCCGAACTCGTAGTACAGACCGCCAGCGGCGAGACGCTGCATGCCGAGAATGTCGTGTTGTCGATCGGGCTGCAGGGCAACCCGCGGAAGATCGGCGTCGCCGGCGAAGACGAAACGAGTGTGCAGTACACGCTGGACGACCCCGGCGAATACAAGGGCGAAACCATCGCTGTCGTCGGTGCAGGTGACGCGGCAATCGAAAACGCAGTCGCGCTTGCTCGCAACAACCAGGTCATCATCATCAACCGGCGCGATGAATTTGCGCGCGCCAAAGACGGTAATCTCACGCTCATAACGCGCGCCATCGAAGACGGCTCGATCAGCTGCTTCTACAACACCAGCGTCGCGTCGATTGAACCCGGCGCCGCCATCAATCTGAATACCGAAACCGGCGAAACCCGGGTGCCGTGCAATCGTATTATCGCCCGAATCGGCGCCATTCCGCCGCGGCGTTTCGTCGAGTCGACCGGCATTGAGTTTCCCGGCGAAGACCTGACCACGCTGCCGGAACTGACCGGCCAGTATGAGTCCAATGTTCCCGGCCTGTATGTCATTGGTGCCCTGGGTGGTTACCCGCTGATCAAACAGGCCATGAACCAGGGCTACGAGGTCGTCGAGTTTATCAAGGGCAATGACATACTCCCGGCCGATCACGGCATCCTCGAAGACAAGTTCCGGCACCTGCCCTACGGCAAGGGTGTTGACGAAACGATTGCACTGATTCGTGAGCGAATTTCGCTGCTTGAGAACGTAAACGGCCTGGTCCTGCGCGAATTGTTGCTGGCAAGCGACTTGCTCACACCGGCACACGGCGATGTTATTTTTCACAAGAATGACTACACCAACACATTCATTTCGATTGTCGACGGCGACGTCGACGTCGAAATGGAAGACGGCAATGTCATTGCGCTCGGCCAGGGACAATTTTTCGGCGAGATGAGTCTGCTGTCGGGGCGGCGCCGTTCCGCGACGGTTCGCGCCGGGTCGAACTGTGTGCTGCTGGAAACGCCACGGCGCGAAATTATCAAGCTGATGAACAGCTACGAACACGTACGCAGCGTCATTGACCGGCATTTCATCGTACGCACGCTGCGCGCCGGGCTGGTTCCCGATGCACCGCAGGGCGAACTGGAAGCCGTAGCAGCAACCGCTCAATTGCTATCGTTCCGGGCCGACGAAATTCTGTTCCGCGAGGGTGACGAAGCCGATGGCCTGCACCTGATTCGCAATGGCTCCGTGTCGGTGTCACGCAACATTGGCGGCCGCGATATCGTCACGACCTATGTTGCTGCCGGCAACTACGTAGGAGAAATGGGCCTCGTCGGCGAAACGCGGCGTTCGGCAACCGTAACCGCAACCGTCGCGACAGAATCCATCTTTCTGCGCGCCGATGTTTTTCAGGCGATGTTGCAGCGCAATGCCGGTCTGCGTGAACGCATCCAGGCAACGGTCAAGGAGCGCATCAGTGAAAACCTGCGCATGGAAGCGGCACCCGATGCGGGGGACCTGATTTCCTTTCTGATGCAGCAAGGGCTTGGCGAGGCAACCGATGTCTTGCTGATCGACGAAGCCCTGTGCGTTGGCTGCGACAATTGCGAAACAGCTTGTGCCGAAACGCACGATGGCACGTCGCGCCTGGACCGGGCTGCCGGGCCGTCCTATGCGCAGGTACATGTACCGACATCCTGCCGTCACTGCGAAGACCCGCATTGCATGAAAGACTGCCCGCCGGATGCGATTCGTCGTGCACCCAATGGCGAGGTCTACATCGAAGACAGCTGTATCGGCTGCGGCAATTGCGAGCAAAACTGCCCGTACGGCGTCATCCAGATGGCGGGACCGCGCGAGGCGGCACCGAATCTCCTGAGCTGGTTGCTGACCGGCGCGGGCGCGGCACCGGGGCAACGTGCAGTTGCCGACCCGGATAACGCCATCAAAAAAGCCGTCAAATGCGACATGTGCAAGGATCTTCGCGGCGGCCCGGCCTGTGTACGGGCGTGTCCGACCGGGGCCGCCATCCGTATGAGCCCGTCTGAATTCGTCAACCTGACCAAGCGGGCGAATTGATATGCAGGCATCGATACTGGCATTCAAACAACGCCGTTATCTCTGGGCTGCGCTGCTGCTGGTTATCGTGTGCCTGCTTGCGTACTGGTTTGATGATCCGCAAGAACCGGCCAATGGCGGCACCGTGCTCGGTTATACACTGGGCACGCTCGGTGCATTGATGATCGCGTGGCTGACCTGGTATGGCGTACGCAAGCGCCGTTATTCGTCGACCAGCGGCAGCGTACAGGGCTGGCTGTCTGCACACGTGTATTTTGGCCTGGCACTGCTCGTCATCGTGCTGCTGCATACCGGCTTTCAGTTCGGCTGGAACATTCATACGCTCGCCTTCGTCATCATGGTACTGGTCATTGTCAGCGGTCTGTACGGCGTCTACATCTATAGGCAATACCCGCATCGGCTGAGCGAAAACCGCGGCGGCGCGAGCCGTTCGGACCTGCTCGATGAACTCGATGACATCGATCGCCGCAGCCGGCGCGTTGCGGCGCGGCTGACACCGGAATACCAGGCGTTCGTCACCAGCGGCATTCAGCGCACTGAACTCGGCAGCACGCTGTGGCAGCGCTTGCAAAATGCAGACCGCTCTCGCATTCAGTTGCCGGGCAGCGCCACGGCCGTCGACAACAAGGGCCAGGAAGCGGCCATGGACTGGCTCGCAGAGCAACAATCACGCGCGGACGCCGATACCGCGGCGACAATTGCCGAGTTGTCAGCATTGCTGCGCAATAAACGCAAACTGCTGCGCCAGGTCGGTGAAGACTTGCGTCTGCAAGCCGGCCTTGAGATCTGGCTGTACGCTCATGTACCACTGACTGCCGCATTGCTGATGGCATTGCTCGCTCATATCGTTTCCGTTTTCCTGTACTGGTGACCGCGTGGCGTACCTGATTCGATTCATAAGCCGGAATGCAGCAGGTGGCAGCGAACACCACGATCGGCGTATTGAAACCTCGCGCATCACGATCGGTCGTTCGACTGACCAGGTATTGCACCTGAAGGATCGCCGCGCACGACTCGAACACGCGGTGATCGAACCGGGCGACAACGGTGCACGGATCACCAGCAGCGCGATCGCCGGCGTCACGGTCAATGGCAAATCGCAGCGTGACGCAAACCTGACAGTTGGCGATGTCATTGAAGTCGGCGCCAATATCATTCGCGTTATCGAGCCACCGACAGGCTACGAGTTCGCGATCAGTTTCGAACTCAGCGAAGAAGCCGCCGAAGAACAACTGATGTCGTCCTGGAGTACGCCCACAACGGGGCTCGGGGGCTTCGGCAAACGCAAACTTTCCTGGGCGCTGGCGGCGATTGTTATCGTTTTCGGTTTTGCGATACCGAAACTCATCGGCGAGACATTCCTGCAAGCCGGGCCATTGCACAGCGTGCACCAGGGCACTTCCGGGGACTGCAAGTCCTGTCATGTCACCGCGTTTGAACGCGTACCCGATGCCGCCTGCATTGATTGCCACACGGTCAATCGCCACACCGCGCCACCGCAATCCGCTGTGCTCGGCGAAACACGCTGCGCAAGTTGTCACCTTGAGCACAACGAACCGGCACAACTTATCAACCAGCACCAGGGGCTGTGTGCGGACTGCCATGCCGACGTGCCCGCCAGCGCTGCGTTACCGAATGCTGCTGACTTTCTCGACGACCACCCGGGCTTTCAGGTCGCATTGCAACGCCCGACCGGCAACGACCCGGTCGACTGGCACATCGAGCGCTTCGAGCTTGCCGCACCCGGCCTCGAAGACCTGTCGAATCTGAAGTTTGACCACCGCGTGCACCTGGACCCGGACGGCATCGTTACCCCGGACGGCAACCGGGTGCTTGCCTGTGCCGAATGCCATACCCCGGATCCAGGCGGTGCACGCATGCAGCCCATTGCAATGGACCAACACTGCAGTGGCTGCCACACGCTGGCCTTCGATGCTGACGACCCGAGCCGCACTGTGCCGCACGGTGACGCAAATGCTGTCGTGCAAACATTAGTCGAGTATTACAGCGCACGACTGCTCGGCGCCGACCCGGACGAAGTCGGCCAGCGACTGCGCCGTCCAGGACAGGCATTGACGCGTGCCGACCGGGATCGCGCCGCAGCGGAAGCACGGACGAAGGCACTGGAGATTGCCGAAGATCTGTTTGAGCGACGCGCCTGCGTAACCTGCCACACCGTCACGCAAACCGATGGCGAGGTGCCCTGGCATGTGCAACCGGTGCGACTGACGCAGGTTTTCTTTCCGCATGCGAATTTCTCGCACGCGGCACACGCGACCGAAGTGTCCAGTTGCGACGGGTGTCACAATGCATCGCAATCTGACGCTGCGACGGATGTCCTGATTCCTGACATTGATTCCTGTCGCAGCTGCCACGGCAGCGGTGACGCAAGGCGCAATGCCAGCACCCAGGTACCGAGTACCTGTGTGATGTGTCACAGCTTTCATGCTGAGGCGAGGGAACCGTATCCGTGATCCGGACGGCGCTGTTGCTGAGCGTAACGATGCTGCTGGCCACGGCGTGCAGCGGCGGATCGCGAGCGCCGTCGCCGGGTATCGATCCCAATACACCGGCCAGCGGCTGCGATGGATCCTGCGCTGATACTGCGACATCACTAAGCGTTGCCGACGTTGAAGGCGTTATCGCGCGTGCTGTCGCCGAGGCCCAGGCTCGAAATACCAACGCCACCATCGCTGTTGTCGATCGTGTCGGTAACGTCCTGGCTGTGTTTCGCATGAACGCGGCGGCTACCACTGTCACGATCGCGTCGCCCGGGCCTGTTGTCGATGGCGGACTGGAAGGCATCAACCTGATCCCCGATACGATGGCAGCGATAAGCAAGGCAGTAACTGCGGCGTACCTGTCGACAGAGGGCAATGCATTTACAACCCGCACGGCGAGCCAGATCGTCCAGGAGCATTTCAACCCCAACGACAACCTGCAGCCAGCCGGCCCACTGTTCGGCGTGCAATTCAGTCAGCTGCCCTGTTCGGACCTGGTGACGCGGTTTGCAGGCGGCGCGGCGGACGCCGGCCCGCACCGCGCGCCGCTGGGACTCGCAGCCGACAGTGGCGGCCTGCCCCTTTACAAATCCGGCACACCGGTCGGTGGCGTCGGCATTATCAGCGATGCGTTGTATTCATTCGATGACGATATTTCCGATACTGATATCGATGACGACGAACTGATTGCGCTGGCGGCCAGCACCGGCCTGGCCGCACCGGATGATCGCCGTGCCAGCGTTATCAGCGTCGATGGACGTGTGCTGCGTTTTTCCGATGGCCAGTCAACTGACCTTGCCAGTGACCCGGCCAATGCGCCGGCGTTCGCCTCGATCAACAATATTGCCGGCACGTTGCAAGTCGTGAACGGTTATAGCAACGCAAGCATTATTGCAGGCACGGCGTTCGGCCAGCCCGCGTCCGGTATTCGGCCTGACGCGCTGGACTATCCCGGGCTCGACGCCTTTGTTTTGGTCGACAATGGCAATGCGGAACGCTACCGGCCGATCGCGGGGACCGACGGCGCAATGGCGCTCACTGCAGCGGAAGTCACAGCAATTCTGCGCCAGGCAATGACGGTCGCGAATCGTTCGCGGGCGCAAATTCGGCAACCGCTGGGCTCACAGGCCAGCGTGTCGATATCGGTGGTCGACTCCAACGGCGTCATCCTCGGCATCGTGCGTACGCGTGATGCACCGGTGTTCGGCACCGATGTGTCATTGCAAAAAGCCCGCACCGCTGCATTCTTTTCCTCATCCGCAGCGGGCGGCGCGTTGAATGGCGTGCCCGCGGCAACCTATCTCGACGGTGGCCTGCAGGTTCTGCGTGACGAAAGCCTGGCGCAATACGTCAGCGCGGCACAGTCGTTTCTCGGTTTGCCGAATGCGCTGAATGACGGTGCAGTGGCCTTTTCCGACCGTGCCGGCGGCAATCTCTCGCGGCCCTTCTACCCGGACGGCGTGGCCGGCAATCCACACGGTCCTTTTAGCAAGCCGGCCGGTGAATGGAGTCCGTTTTCGACCGGGCTGCAGCTCGACCTCGTGTACAACGCGCTGGTGCAGCACGTTGCCTTTGTCGCCGGGCTCGGCGCGGATGTACCGATGAACTGCACCGGGATTGACGGCTTCGACGATGCATTCGCTGCCATGAACGTTATCCCGCAACTGGCTAATGGCACACAAATTTTCCCTGGCAGCGTGCCGATATATCGCGGTTCTCAATTGATCGGTGGCATCGGCGTTTCCGGCGATGGCGTCGACCAGGACGACATGATTGCGTTCCTCGGCGTGCACGAAGCCGCGCAAGCGGGCGGCAGTTTTTCCAATGCACCGGTTTCGATGCGGGCCGATACGCTGACGCCGCAGGGAACGCGGCTGCGCTTCGTGAACTGCCCGGTTACTCCTTACCTGAACAGCGATGAGCAGAATGTCTGTAGCGGCAAATAAATCGGTGCTGGCCGCCGTGGCGCTGGCGATGTTGGCACCCCTGCCTGCGTATGCCGAAACGGAGGGTCTGCGCCCGGATTGCATCGAATACGCCGAGCGCCTGCGACGCCGCCCCGGCGACCCGCCGCGTGAGGCGCCGGATTGCGATGCATCCGGTGTATGGCCAGCGACCTGGAGCGAGTTGCCGGACTTCGCTGCCGTTCCTGACCGCTGGCGTATCGTCAACGCCGTAGGTTATCGCGAGCGCCTGTTCGATCCTTACAACGGCAACAACGTGCTGAAAGGCGATCGACCCGCGTTCGGTGATGACTGGTTTTTCTCGCTCAACTTCATTTCGGATTCCACGGCCGAAGATCGCCGTATCCCGACACCGGTCGGTATCGCGACCACACCGGACCCCGGCTCTCTGGGCATCTTCGGCGACCCTGACCAACTGGTGCTGGCACAGACATTTATTCTCGAAGCTGTGTTGTACAAGGGCGAGACAATATTCAAGCCGCCGGACTACGAGTTTCGCTTTCTTCCGGCGTTCAGCCTGACCCATGTGGAAGTCGACCAGCCCGGAATTCTGCGCGCCGACAGCACCGCAAGCACGATTCGAAAAGACAATTTTTTTGGCGTGCAGGGTTTGTTTATCGACAAACACCTGCGCAATGTCTCGGAGCGTTATGACTTTGACAGTGTTCGCATCGGCGTGCAGCCGATCACGGCGGATTTCCGCGGCTTCCTGTTTCAGGACAGTCCGGTCGGTATCCGACTGTTTGGTACACGCGATAACAATCGCTGGCAATACAATATCGGCCTGTTTCGGCGCATTGAGAAAAACACCAATAGCGGCCTGAATGACCTCTCCGCGGACTTGCGTGACGATGATGTATTCCTGTTCAACGTTTATCGGCAGGATTTTCCGGTGCTGGGTTTTACGTCGCAACTGGCGCTCGTTCACAATCGCAATGCCGAGTCAGAAGCCGCATTCGTTGACGACAACGGCTTTATCGATCGGCCTGCCGCCATCGGTGTACAAAAAAATCGCGAATACGACGTCACCTACTTTGGTTACAACGGTGACGGTCATATCGGTCGCTGGAACCTGACCGCGTCTGCCTGGTATGCCTTCGGTAAGGAGACGCCATCGACGTTCACCGAGAACGAAAGCGACATCAGCGCTGCATTCGCCGCGTTCGAATTGTCGCGCGATTTCGACTGGTTGCGGCTACGCGCTTCACTAATCTATGGCAGCGGCGACGACGACCCCTACGACGATCAGTCCAACGGCTTCGATGCGATACTCGAAAATCCGTTGATTGCAGGTGCCGATACGAGCTTCTGGATTCGACAGTCGGTACCGCTGATCGGCGGCGGACGTGTGGCATTGTCGTCACAAAATGGCGTCCTGAATTCAATGCGCCCCAACAAGTTCAATGGCCAGTCGAACTTCAATAACCCGGGCCTGTTACTACTGGGTGCCGGCATTGACATGGAGCTAACGCCAAAACTGCGCGCCTCATTCAATATTAACCAGCTCATGTTCGATGACACGGCTGTTGTCGAAGCCGTTCGCAACCAGGGTGGCATCGACAGGAATATCGGCCAGGACGTATCGCTATCCCTGACCTACCGTCCGTTGACGTCACAGAACATCATCGTGCGACTTGCCGGATCGGCGCTGCTGCCCGGCGAGGGCTACAAGCAATTATTTGGCGATGATATCGCCTACTCGGCACTTCTGAATGTCATTCTGGCGTACTGATTATCCATGACTATTTTACGCAACACTTTTCCTGTCCTGCTGCTGCTACCCGCACTGGTGTTCGCTGCGGAGGGAGAGAAGCCACGCAAGGTGGCCTACCCCGAATATCCGCCGGCACCCGCAACACAAACCGCGCAGACAGCGGAATTGAAAAGTTTCGGCTGCGTAAGCTGTCACAGTGAGACAGACGCCAGCAGCATGCACAACAGTCCGTCAGTTGTGCTCGGTTGCACCGATTGCCACGGCGGTGACCCGACGATTCGCAGCGATGCGCCGGATGCTTTGCATAAGGCACATGTCGCACCGCGCTACCCGGAGACCTGGCACTACCCGTCCAGCGCCAACCCGGAGCGCAGCTACACGCTGCTCAATCGGGAGAGCCCGGAGTTCATTCGTTTCGTCAATCCGTCCGACTACCGGGTCGCCGAACAAGCCTGCGGTGCCTGTCACCAGAAAATTATCGACGCCAACATACGCAGCATGATGGCAACCGGTGTCATGCTGTGGGGCGGCGCGTCGTATAACAATGGCATCCTGCCCTTTAAAAACTACTTGCTCGGTGAGGGCTATACTGCCGACGGTGAGGCG
>TARA_R110002096_G_scaffold420640_3_pt1 | contig 17257 bp, 12 predicted proteins | sample TARA_R110002096 | Tara Oceans TARA_R110002096 (sample SAMEA4397295) | marine metagenome | biome: Polar Biome; feature: [DCM] deep chlorophyll maximum layer (ENVO:01000326); material: water (ENVO:00002006), including particulate matter (ENVO:01000060) such as... | depth 35 m | reverse complement strand
TAAAACTAGCCGCTTGGATTAATCCCCAAGTGGCTTTTTTTATGCCCTATCTTTTTTTGCTCTATTATGAGCATTGTTCTCATCAGAATATTCGGAAGTATCTATTTGTTAGTTAAATATTCGTAGCAATAAGAATCCAGATACTAGAATAGTTTAAACCATTTTAAACAATGGTATTAACTGCTATTAAGGTTTTTATAATATGAATGCATAAGCGATGTTAAAATGCAACTTCTAATTATCTATTTATACCATTTTAACCAAACTTTCCATAAAAGAGTGGTATATTGTAGTCTTGCATAATCCATGTAAGAAAATCAAATTGTAAAAAATGTCGAAATTGAATTTTTCCGAGTTTTTAATTGAATATAAAAACCGACTATCAGATATTTTCGCTACTGAAGACGAAAAACATACTGACAGCTTAAAACGTGGAATAGAACCATCCACTCTAAATAAAATTGTTGAATTAGCTCCTCTTGGAGCATTTATTCCGTCTGAATACGGCGGTTTTGGTGGGCATACTCAAGAAGCTTTGGCTATGCTAGAAGCAAGCTCTTATCAGTCGCTACCACTTTCACTAATGATGGGTATTAACGGCGCATTATTTTTGCAGCCAATTGCAAATTACGGTAGTGAAGAAGCAAAGACGGAGATTTATGATAGAGTAATTAATGCAGGTAAAATGGGAGGGCTAATGATTACTGAACCTGATTATGGTTCAGATGCCCTCAAAATGCAAACATCATTCACAAAAAATGATGACTCTTATAATATCAAAGGAACAAAGCATTGGGCTGGTCTCACAGGAATGGCTGATTACTGGCTTATGACTGCTCGTGGTGAAGGTAAGAATGGTAATCTAGATAGAGATATTTCTTTCTTCATTCATGATAGTAGAAACGGTGGAATTGAGGTTGATGAATATTATAATAATCTTGGTTTATACATGCTTCCTTACGGACGTAATCAGATTGATATCAATGTAAACGAATCTCATAAGTTAAACCCGAGTAGTACTGGTATTACTATGATGCTAGACTTACTGCACCGTAGTAGACTACAGTTTCCTGGAATGGGAATGGGTTTTCTAAAACGTATGATGGATGAAGCCATTACTCATTGCAAGGAGCGCTTTGTAGGCGGTCAAAGTTTGTTTAATTACGAGCAGGTTAAAAGCAGAATCTCTGAGCTTCAAGCTTATTTTACTGTTTGTTCTGCAATGTGTAATTACACGGGAAGCAACATACATTTATCAGACAATACAGCAAAAATGGATTTGGAAGCAAATGCTATTAAATCGGTTGTTACTGACTTTATGCAAAGAGCATCTCAATCTCTCCTTCAATTAACAGGAGCAAAAGGTTATAGACTAGACCATATTGCTGGTCGCTCAACGGTTGATAGCCGTCCGTTCCAAATTTTTGAAGGCTCAAACGATATACTTTATCAACAGATATCAGAATCAGTTATGAAGATGATGCGAAGAGTTAAGAGTACAAATTTATATGATTTTTTAAGTGAGTATAAATTCACCACAAAGTCTTCTGAACACTTTAAAGATTTATTAAACTTCGAACTTGATGTTAAGATGCCACAGAATAAGCTTGTTGAGCTTGGCCGTGCAATTGGTAGAATGGTTTCTATGGAGTTTACTATCGATTTAGGTGAGCAAGGCTTTAACAAAGACCTTATCGAGAATGCAGTAACTACATTGAAGGATGAGATCAATACCATCATGCGCATGTTTGATGTAAGTGGTTCAGCTAAAGTTGTTGAAGACTTTGAAATGGATAGTTCTTGGTTTAACCTCCAAACAGTGAATGCATAAAAAGAAGCTTGCAGTATTAACAGGTGCCGGAATCAGTGCTGAAAGTGGGTTAGCTACTTTCAGAGATTCTGGAGGGCTTTGGGAAGGCTTTGATATAAATGAAGTCGCTACCCTTGAGGCATGGACGATAAATCCTAAAAAGGTTTTAGACTTCTATAACTTAAGACGCACGCAAGCTTTAATAGCCCAGCCTAACCTAGCTCATAAAGGGCTTGTAGCTTTAGAAAGTCATTTTGACGTGCAAATTATTACGCAGAATGTGGATGATTTACATGAAAAAGCAGGAAGTAAAAATGTTTTGCACCTTCATGGCGAGCTTCAAAAAGCTAGAAGTGAGTTAAACGAGAACATTATCGTTGATATCGGAAGCACTCCAATTAATATTGGGGATTTAGCCGAGGACGGAGCTCAACTTCGTCCGCATATTGTATGGTTTGGCGAAATGGTTCCTATGCTGGAAAAAGCTGAGGCAATTATTGAAAACGCCGACATTCTGGTTGTAATTGGCTCTTCCTTAGTAGTATATCCTGCGGCTGGTTTAGTTCATTATGCTAAACCAAATATCCCAAAGTACATCATTGATCCCTCCATTCCACAGCTTACAAGTTATAATTACTGGGTTCATATTAAAGAATGTGGAACTATAGGAGTTGAACAACTAATAAAGAAATTAAAAGAAGATTATGAGTAAAGCATCAGCAGAAGAAAGAGAAATACTTGAACAATTTATGTTGCCTTTTTTACATCTAAAAAAGAGACACCCACTGCTTCCTGGTAAAGAAAATGAAGAGGCAGAAGCTCTGCTTATGGGAATTTCTGTAGAAGAATTGAAGAAATATCGTTTAAACTTTGACGAGAATGCGAAACAAGCTGCCTTAGAACTTTTGAAAGAAGATGAGATTGTAGATATAATCACCAATTTACCTTTAGATGGTACTGAAACATTTGCAGCATTAGGAGATTCGATTACAGAAGATGCGCAAGGTTGGTTTGAAATACTACGCCACATTCTCACTATTTCCGTTGAGAAAGAAAGTTTTACCTTCATAAATGCAGGTGTTGCTTACAACACAACAATCGATGCATTAAGAAGAATTGATAGAGATGTTTTAATTCAAGAGCCAGATTGGGTATTTGTAGCTCTTGGAACTTTTGATGCACAACGCTTAAACATAGCTCCAGATAGAACATTGATTCCTCTTTCTGAAAGTTGGGAAAATCTAGAAACTATTCAGAATATTCTTGATGAAACTATATCGAACCCCGCTTTTTGGATTACACCTGCACCAGTATTGAATGAACTATTGGCGGCAAATCCTCTATACGAGTATTCTATAGAGCCTTCTGATTTAGCCCAAGTTCAGCAACTTGTTGCTGGTAAGTCTGGAGTGATAATAGATTCTTTAGGCACAAGAATGGGTAAAGAAGGTCCCGAAGCTTGGAATTATCAAAGTGATGGATTACATCACTCACTTTCAGGGCACATGAATGTGGTTAGGCTGATTCTTAAAAAAATGCTAGAAGCAGAAATTCCTAAAAGTTAATTCTTAGGTTCATAACATCAACTGCTGGTGATAGTGATAAGCTAAAATCAGCAGACTTTGTTTGAATAACAGTAGGGTTTACAAATCCTAAACTCGTTCCATTTTCAAAGTTCACACCAAGTAATCCACTCGCAGTACTAGGAGGTGTATAGGCAGCCATCGATGGTGCAGAAGATCTTTTTGCTAATACAAAAGTGTCGAATAAGCCAAAGCCAAATCCAGCCCAAGCGCCGATAGAAGCACCATATTGTAATCCTTCAACAATAGGTTCGTTTGCCACAAGCATTACAGAAGTTACAACAATAGATCCAACGGCAGCGCCATAAAAGGTATCAAGTAAAACTATTATACTACTGTTGTTTCCATCATTGAAAAGTCCAGAAACAACCATAGAGCGTCCCCCTGCTTGGGAAATATCATAAGCGCCCATCCCTAGACCGTAAAGAGTTCCAAGCCCTACACCAACTCTTAAAGCACCAAAATCATCGCTATTAGAAAGCCCCATCGCGGCTCCACCTAATAACGTTCCTTGAAGTGCGCCATTTAGCGTGTTTCCGGCAACTATTTCGACTGACTGTGCCTGAACAGTGGTACTAATGGTTGCTAATAGAAATAGAAGAGTGAGCGAAAACGCAAAAATCTTTTTCATGCTTTAAGTTGGTTTATTTTTTTTAAGAAGGTAGTAATTAAATATAGGGTTTACCAAGCTTAATCGGGATTATTAAGAGCAACAGGTAGAATTTTACCGTTGAAGAATTGGTGACCTGAAACAATGAAATCTGAAATATACTCACCCATTTGTTCTGGCTTTACTGGAGCCTCATAACCAGGGAAAGCTTCGGCAAGCATTTCGGTTTGAACTGCACCTAGGCAGAGGCAATTTACTGCAATTTTTGAAGAAGTTAATTCAGTACTTAAGCACTCAGTAAGAATAGCTAAAGCTCCTTTAGAAGCCGAATATGCAGATAACCCAGCAAACTTGGAACTACCCTGAAAGCCACCCATGCTACTAATATTGAGAATATGAGATTCTTTGGCCATATATGGTAAAAGTGATTGTGTAAGTTGTACAGAAGAAAACACATTCACTTCGAAAACAGAACGCCACTCAGCAATGTTGGTTTCTTCAAAAGATTTATTAAGAACTACACCCGCGTTATTAATGAGGCCTGAAATAGGTGCCAATTGCGAAATTTTTTCTTTTATAGATTCAATATCATCAGAAAGTGTTAGATCTGCTGTGATGGTTATTAAATTTGGAGAATTCGACTCTAACTGTAGCCTAATTAGTTTGTCGGCAGATCTAGCAATGGCCACAACTCGATGATTTTTCTTAAGGAGTGAAAGGGCTGTTTGATAACCAATTCCTTTACTTGCTCCAGTAATAATGTATGTCTTCATAGAAATTTTCTTCCCTCAGTTTCCTAAAAGGTACGGAATGCAAATTGTTTACAAAACATTAAACAATTTGAGTTTAAATTGATGGAAAAAGCGCTTTTTTATGGATATCTTAAAGGGCTATAATGGAATTAATATATTTATATACTAAATGAGTCAACGTCCGAATAAGCCTCTTGTGCCCAGTAATATTGAACAGTTAAGTCGTTATATTGCTGGCAAAACCATTGCAGAGGTTGAGGAAGTTTATAAACCCAAACGCATTGCAAAGTTAGCATCTAACGAAAACCGCTTAGGTTTCAGCCCGAAGGTAAAAGAAAGTATCGAAGAGGCATTGTCGGGAGCCCATAATTATCCAGACCCTATTGCGCGAGATTTAAGAAAAGCAATTGCGATAAGAAATGGAGTAAAGGAAACGGAAGTTATAATTGCGGCGGGCTCTGAGAGTATTATTGCAATGCTCTGCCGTACTTTTTTCCTAAATAAACAAAATGCAATTACAGCAGATGCGACGTTCGTTGGCTTTTTTGTTCAAATAGGCGTGCGAGGTGCACATCTTAAAAAAGTACCTGTAACTAAAGACTTTCGGTTTGATGTAAAAGCCATAGTCAATGCTATTGATGAAGACACTAAAATGGTTTACATCGCCAATCCAAATAACCCGACAGGCACCTACATTACTAAGGAAGAATATGAATGGATGATGACAAAAATTCCAAGTGATGTGTTGGTTGTTATGGACGAAGCTTATTACGAGTTTGCTGAAAGAGTGGAAGATTACCCTCATGCATTAGATTATGGACATGAAAATGTAATTGTGCTCCGTACTTTTTCAAAAGCGTATGGATTGGCAGGCTTTCGAGTGGGATATGCAATTGCCCGCGAAGAGATTATCAATTATTTATTAAAAACGAAGCTAACATTTGAACCATCAGCTTTAGCACAAGCCGCAGCATTAGCAGCATATAACGACCTTGAGTTTTTAGAAAAAGGTTTGGGCGTTATTGAGGAAGGGAAACATAGATTGTACGCCTTTTTTGATAAGCATAACGTTGAGTATGTTCGATCTATTTCCAATTCTGTTATGATGGTGTTTTCAACCGAAGAAAAAGCGATAGTTTTTACACAATCAATGCTGGAAAAAGGAGTAATATTGCGTCGCATCAATGCATTTGGACTACCAAAATGCGTGCGTATCAGTATTGGCCTGAAAGAGGACATGGATCAATTTGAATGGGCATACGAAGAAATTTTAGATTCAAAAGGGAAGTAGAATAATGGCGAAGACTAAAAAATCTGCAAAGAAAAAAGAACAATCCAAATCTGTAAATGTAGATTGGAAAGATGTTGCTCGCTTAATGTTGACTTCTCGTGCAATGGATGAGAAAGAAGAGACGGAACTGGTTCCACAAAAAAAAGTACTGTATCAGTTTTCTGCTAGAGGACATGAACTTGGGCAGATTCTATTGGCAAAATTATTAACAAATAAGAACGATGCAGCAAGCGCTTATTATAGATCAAGACCTGTTCTTTTAACTCTAGGTTTAGATTTGGAAGACGCTATGGCAGCCTCGATGGGAAAGTCTGGTGGCTACAGTGATGGGCGTGATATTGGTGTGGTTTGTAATAAACCTGATGCTGATGGACCAAAGGTGCTGCCAATGGCCGGTGATGTTGGCTCGCAATATACTCCTGCAATTGGTTGGGCTCAGGCGATAGAATACCGCATAAATGTACTTAAGGAAAAAGAGTATGAGAATGCAATATCTGTGATACTTGGTGGCGATGGTTCTGTTGCAACAAATGGTTTTTGGTCGGCACTGACCATAGCAACAACACAGAACCTGCCCGTTCTGTTTTATATTGAAGATAACGGCTATGGAATTTCGGTTACAAGTGATTTTCAAACTCCAGGTGGTGTTATTACTGATAATCTACAATCGTTTAAGAATCTAAAAATTATTGAAGGCGACGGAACTGAGCCAGAAGAAGCTGCAGCTTTAATGGAAGAAGCTGTTTCTTATGTGCGTGATAGAAAAGGCCCCGCAATGATACGACTAAGTGTGCCAAGGCTAAATGGACATTCCTATCAAGATAATCAAGCGTATAAACCCAACGAATTTGTTGACGAGGAAAAGAAAAGAGATCCTCTGACAAAGCTTCAGAGCTATTTAGTGCCAAATCACCTTTCTAAAAAAGCTTGGAATACGCTAGAAAAGAAAGCCAAAGAAACGATTGAGCAAGTTGCTGAAGCGGCGTATAATAGACCAGAGCCTGATGAAACACTTACAGGAAAATATGCTTTTTATGAAGAAAATGAGCCGCAAACCATTGGGGGATTAATAGTAAATGGGCATGAATTTCCCTTACAAAGTGAGGTGGCAACACCTGAAAAACAACGGATTAATATTGTTGAAGGGATTCGTAAGACATTGGACTATGAACTTTCAACAAACAAAAAGTTGTTAGTTTTTGGAGAAGATGTTGGTTTAAAAGGTGGTGTTCATGCAGCCACAATGGATTTGCAATCCAAGTTTGGAGATGAGCGGGTTTTCGATACGAGTTTATCGGAAGAAGGAATTATCGGTAGAGCAGTAGGAATGGCTTATGCAGGGTTAATGCCTGTTGCTGAAATTCAGTTCCGAAAATATGCCGACCCAGCTACGGAGCAGCTTAATAATTGTGGAACAACACGATGGAGAACCGCAAACCGTTTTGCCGCGCCTATTGTAGTTCGTATGCCAGGAGGCTTTGCTAAGTGTGGAGATCCTTGGCATAGTATGAGTAATGAAGTGTTTTTTACGCATGCAATTGGCTGGCAGGTAGCCATGCCAAGTAACGCTGAGGATGCTGTCGGACTTCTCCGTACGGCAATGCGTTCGAACAACCCAACAATCTTTTTTGAGCATCGAAACCTGTTAGATGCAAAATATGCTCGTAAGCCCTACCCCGGGGATGAATTCGTAGTTCCATTCGGAAAGGCCAAAAAGCTTAAAGAAGGAAATGACATCACCATTATTACTTGGGGTGCCATGTGTGAACGTAGCGAACAAGCGGTAGAAGAGATGGGGATTTCTGCAGATGTAATAGATTTACGAACACTGATGCCTTGGGACAAAGAAACTTGTTTAGAATCGTTGAAAAAAACCAATAAATGTCTGGTTGTTCACGAAGATAATAAGACAGCAGGTTTCGGCTCTGAGATTATTACAACTCTTACAAATGAGGCGTTTAAATATCTCGACGCACCCATAGCCAGACTCACCATGCCAGACATACCTGTACCTTATAACCTAGGGCTCATGGATTCTGTGCTACCAAATGTTGGAAAAATCATCAAAAAGCTCGATTACCTACTTTCGTATTAGTACCGAAGCCATTTGTTACACAATTATTTTATAATTCTTAATCGTGGTTATTAATACTGTCTTTAGATAACTTTATTTGCTAAAACAAATAAGGGTAAAATTGAGCCTAGGTAAAAGAATTGTATTGAGTTTTGTATTTCTTAGTGTGCTGCTAGGCGGCTTGGGAATACTTTGGGAAGTTCATTATGAGAGGATAATTAACCAGCAACTCAAAGAAAGTAGAGAAGCTTCATTATTAGTGGAATACACTAATAGCATGGAAATAAGTTTATATCAGAGTTTGTTGTATTTGAATTCCATTCGCGAAGTAAACCAAGTACCAATTTTAGAGCAAGGTATACAGATAATACCGACAATAGCTTTTTTATCGGATGGATTTAATGAAGAAGCTCAAAAATTCAATATGGCTTTTGATACTCTCGAAGCTCTTCTTGGCAAGAACCCTCCCTTTTTTAACGAAATTTCAGAACTAAGAAAAAGATTTCTCTTATACACTTCACTTTCTACTGAATGGTTGGGGCTTGTAAAAGAAGATTCTGATTTGGCTAACGAGATGTTCATGTCGTCATTAGAGCCGTATTTCAGAACGCATATTATGCCTAAAGTTTCTGAAATAAGAAAAAAAGCGGTGTCTAGGCAAGAAGAGAAAATTAAAGACTTAGACGCTGAGTTATCTGTAGCGAGGAAAGCGAACTTGATAGCTAGTTCTTTCGCTTTAATACTTGGTTTTTTATTGGCTCTGTATATCTATAGGTCTATTGCACGTCCTCTAAAGAGTTTAATTAATGCTGTTAATAAACTAGGTGAAGGTGATCTTAAATTTAGAATCGATTCAATATCTAAAGATGAATTTGGGCATTTAGCCACAGCTTTTAATAAAATGGCTCATAATCTCGAAACGAAAACGATTTCAACCGATTACCTTGATAATTTATTAGAATCTATAGAAGAAGCTATTTTTGTTGCAGATGAAGATGGGAAAGTTACTAAGGTGAATAGTGCAGCGGCAGCTATGCTAGATTATAGTAGAAGCAAATTGTTAGGTAAACAACTTAAAAATTTCTTTTACCTAACTGATCTTGATGAGGATGATGATCAGTCTTTGAATAAAAGTTCATCGAGAGAGTATAATTTAGTTACGAGCAAAAACAGCCAAATTCCGGTATTATTTTCACAGGCTGAATTAATTGAAAATGGCATAAGGAGAGGCACTGTAAATGTAGCTAGCGATATAAGCGAGTTAAAAGCTGCTGAGCTAGAATTGAAAGTAGCTCTTCAAGAAAAAGGGCTTATGTTAGCCGAGATTCATCATAGGGTTAAAAACAATCTAGCTGTAATTTCAGGACTCTTACAGCTTCAAAGTTTCCAAAGTGAGAATGAAGAAGTTAGCAAAGCATTAACCGACAGCCAGTATCGAGTTCAGTCGATTGCTTTAGTGCATGAAATGCTGTATCAAAGTGAATCGTTGGCTTATATAAATTATGATCAATACGTAAAAGACTTAATGCAGAATATAAAAGCGATGCATTTATCGAGCCACAAAGATATTAACCTTATTGCTGAGATAGAGCCATTTTCCTTGAATATTAATCAAGCAATATCATGTTCGCTTTTAATAAACGAAGTACTAGTAAATTCATTTAAGCATGCGTTTACAGATCAAGATAATGGATTTATAAAAGTTCAAGCTCAAGAAGTTGATGGAGATGTAATTATAAATATATCGGATGATGGAAAGGGTGTAAATCACGATGATTTCTATAAATCATCATCATTAGGAGCAACGTTAATAAAAACTCTTTCAAGCCAATTATATGGCTCATTCGAAGTGCAAGAACAACCGGGCGGTAGAGGCTCAATGTTTGTGTTTAGATTCAAGAAAGAATCAGCCGAGTAAATAATGAAGCCGAAGAGGTTCTTCGAACTTCTCTATGGCATACCGAAGCATCGTTCGAGGCATTTTCTTGAAATGCAGATCAAGAAATTGTGTTTCAACTTTCAAGTCTCTATTCCCGATTTCACGAATCATCCATCCAACCGCTTTATGAATCAAATCGTGGTTGTCGTTCAGTAAAATCTCTGCAATAGCCAAAGCGTCATCAAAGTCTTTCTTCCTGATAAAGTAAAAGCAGGTAATCATGGCTATTCTCCTTTCCCATAGATTATCCGATGTTGCTAAATCATAGAGTAAATCTCGTTCTTTATGCTCTAGAAATCGTCCAAGTATTTGATGACAAGAACTATCAACTAAATCCCAATTATTTACAAATTCTAAGTTTTTTAAATATAGTTGAACTACTTCGTCTAACTCTAAATCAGTAGATTTTTGAATGCGATATACGAGAAGCATAACAGCCGTTAATCGAGCTTCGTGGTATTTATTCTGAAGGAGTATTTCTATCTCAGGTAAAGGTATCTGAGAGTACTTTTTGGCAATGATTCTTTGGTTAGGAACATTGATACCTAAGAATACTTCACCTTCGCCATACTCACCTTTCCCACTTTTAAAAAATCGTTTCGAATGTTCTGCTTTAACGGGATCAGCAAATTGTTGTAACTCAGCAAGAGCAAGTTGAGCAGTCATGTGTTATTGGAATCAGGTTTTTGAATAGCTAATTATAGCAACACCAGAAATAATTACCAAAGCACCGGCAAATTGGATGAGAGTAAGTGCTTCTCCTAAGAAAATCATGGAAAGTAAAATGGTGGAAACAGGGCCTAAGCTCCCAACAATGGAAACACTAGGAGCACCAATCCTACTGATTGCTTCAACAATTAGAAAAGAAGGAATTACGGTTGCAAAAATAGCCATAATAAAAGCTATCATGTACACTTCAATTGGGTAGCCCCAAAGAGTGGCGCTAGCCGTAAGAAGAAAGTGGATAATTACGGCTATGCATGAGACAATCAGTGAAAAAGTAGTTAAACGTTGGCTTCCCACTCTCGCAATTAGAAAGTTGCTTCCTACTAGATATAAAGCGTAGGTGAAAGCGCTTAATAAGATTAATCCCACTCCAAGAAGAACGTCTTGCTTTGTTCCTGTAACAATTCCGGTACTGCCATTGGAGAAAATAATAGCCAGTCCTGCATAAGTAATAAAAATAGCCCCAATTTGCGACCTAGTAACTTTCTTTTTCAAGATAAAGATGCTAAGAATTAAGACTATTGTGGGATAGGTAAATAATATGAGCCTTTCTAAGCTTGCGCTAATAAAAGTAAGACCTTTAAAATCGAAAAAGCTGGCAAGGTAATAACCCACAATTCCGAGTAAAACAATCAGGCCATACTCTTTTTTACGAAGAGGATTTTTCTTCCACTTTTTGAAATTAAAAGCCCAAACTATTAGATAGAAAGGAAGGGAGATGAGCATACGAAGCAACAATAAAGAAATTTCATCAATGGGATGTTGATAAGCTAGTTTTACCATTACAGCTTTGGAAGAGAATAGAATTACCCCGCATGCAGCAATGAGTAAAGCGGTTGTTTTTTGCTTATCGATGAGTGTGAGAGTGAAGGAGTGAGTTGTCAATTCTCCAAAATACAGAGAATCTTTTAATGATGACGAAATAAATTAGGCTAAATGGGTGTTTTGCCTTCTATACTAAATAGATATATGGAGGTATTAATTTCTATATTCTTAAATATATATATTAGTGATGTAATATATTTTAAAAGCTAATTGAAAAGTATTTATTAACAGAAATTCGGGTGTATTCGGTATTGTTGGATAAAGTAAAATTAGTACTAATTGTTTTATTAGCGCTACTTCTTAGAGATGTCTCTGCACAGAAGTACAACATTAAAACGTATTCAGTGAATGACGGGCTCCCGTCAAGTCAGGTTTATGACGTTCACTTAGATGACAATGGCTATGTATGGTTTGCTACTGCTAGTGGCTTAGTAAAGTTTGATGGGATTACTTTTAAAACATACGACAAGAGTAACGGTCTAAAAGATGAGCTTACATTGGATATATTTGTGGACAGCAAGAAAAATATGTGGGCTAGTACTGAGGTTGGTGGAGTGGCTCTTTTTAAAGAGGATTCATTAATATATATCCCAGAACTTGCTCTTTTGGATACTATACTAGTAAACTATATATCAGAATCTCCATTAGGAGAACTTTGGTTTAGTACAAATTCACACGGAGTTATAACCTGGAATCCAGATTCCAATAGCTTTTCGAACATTACTACAAAAGATGGGTTACCTAGCGATCAAGTGTGGGATATTACCTTCGATAAAAACTCAACAGCATGGATTGCCACTATGTACGGAGTAGTAGAATATAAAAAAGGCGAAGGCACAACTCGATCTTGGACCAAAGAGACTGGGCTTAGTGGTGAGATTAGCTATCAGGTTTTTGATGCTTTAGATGGTACTAAATGGGTAGCTACAAGTAGAGGGGTCACATTAATCAAAAATAACGGCTCTATTGAAACAATTACTGAGATTAATGGAGAGCCTCTAAACTATGTATACCATATCAATCAGGACGATGACGGGATAATATGGATTGGAACCGAGCGAAAAGGATTGTACTGGTTCGATGGACAAACATACACGCATATAACGAAAAAAAATGGATTAAGCAGTAATTATATCTACCGGCTTATTAAGGCTAAAGATGGGACAATGTGGATTGCTACAGATGGAAATGGTGTAAATATATTCAAGGATAAGCAATTTAGATTCTTCGACGCTAACACCTCATTTGGTTCAAACTCGGTATATGGGATGCTGAGAGATAGAAATAATACTCTTTGGTTTGGAAATGAAAAAGGTCTTACGAAATATCAAAACGGTGCATTCAAGACCTATACGATCCCGAAAGAACTATTTGATGAAGATGAAATTTGGGATATTGAGGAATTTAGCAATGGTAATCTGTTATTGCTCTCATATAATTATGTTCTAACAGTTTTTGACGGATCCAGATTCTACAAATTTGATGGGGAAGTAGACTTGTCTCCATACTATATCAATGATATTTATATTGATGACAATGATGCTATTTATTTGGGTATTTCGAACGGGGTATTAAAGTATGAAGATGGTAAGCTAGAGTCTTACAAATTAAAGAACGGTTACTGGGGGAGCATGGTAATCTCAATATTTAAAGATTCTAAAAATAATTTTTGGCTGGGAACTTATGATGGGCTTGTAAAATTTGACGGAAATGATTTTTCAACAGCTAAGGTTAAGCGTGGTATTGTCGGAGAAAGTATTTATGAGGTATTAGAGGATAAAAATGGAAATATTTGGACAGGTACAAATAAAGGAATTTACTATTCTCAGGATGTTGATGGGCCAGCTGACTCTTTAGAATTTCAGGTATTTGATGAAGGTAATTACGGATTAGATGAGACTATTTTTCTGCAGTTTGATGAGAATGGCGGACTTTGGCAAGGAACCAACGCAGGTTTAAATTATTACGATTTGAATTTTTGGAGAGAAACAAAGACAACTTTTCGCATCCATTATGCACTACAGGAATATGGTAAAGGTGTTGAGTTAAATGGTGGAGCAAGGCTATTAGATGAGAATGGTAGATTGTGGTTTGGTTCTGCACGAAACGGTTTAATAATTCATGATTTCAACTTCCAAAAAGAAAATAAGGTTAGAGTAAACTCTGCGCCAAGTACTTTTATTCGATCAATAACTGCCAGTGGAATAACAGTATTTGAACAGAATGAAATTAGAACTGACTCTATAGCTAAGATTGTATTGAGTTATGATAGAAACAGTGTTGAGTTTAGGTTTGGTGCGATGAACTATACAGACCCTCTTAGACTATTATATAAGTATCGTTTGAAAGGGTTTGAGGACTCTTGGAACGAAGAGTTTAATCTTCGTGAAGCAACATATACAAACTTGAAAGCAGGAAAGTATACGTTCGAGGTGATGGCGAAATCCATGAAATCAGGTTGGAGCCAAACACCCTCAAGATTTGAGATAATAATAGAAAAACCGTTTTGGTTAACATTATGGTTTTTCGGGGTTACTGGATTTTCAGTAATCATGTTAGTGTTAGCATATACCCACGCAAGAGTTGGCCGGCTAGAAAAGAAGAAGCTGAAGCAACTCGTTGATGAACAAACAAAAGAGCTAACGGATGCTTTATCAGAAAAAGAAATTTTAATAAAAGAAATTCACCATCGTGTTAAAAATAATCTAGCAGTAATATCTGGTTTGTTTGAATTACAACTTTGGAATACGCATGACGAATCTGTGATAAATATTTTAAAGAACAGCCAGATGCGCATTCGATCGATGGCTATTATTCACGAACAGCTTTATCAGAGTAAGAATTTTTCGAAGATAAACTTAAGTGATTATATGAGGAAGCTGATTCAAGCAGTTTCTGACACTATGGATAATGGCTTATCTAAGGTTTCACTTTCTGTCGAAATCGATAATGATATTGAAATGACTATTGTTCAGAGTGTGCCATGTGGTCTTATTCTAAATGAATTGCTAAGTAATGTGTATGAGCACGCCTTTAAAGGAAGGAGTGTCGGAAACATTGAAGTGATAATGAAAGAAGAAAAAGACCGTATCATTGTGGTAGTTAGCGATGACGGAATTGGAATGCCTTCAAACAACCCCGAAGATTACAAAGACTCTCTGGGGTTAACATTAATTACGACACTAATAGCCCAGTTAAATGGGAATGTGAAAATTGCGAATAAATCGGGAACGACTTTTCACATTGACTTCGAAAAAGTAAAAATTACAAGTGATTATATCAGGCGACAAAAAACTACTTAGCCTTGAACTGTTGGATAAAGTTCTTTGTGTATTCTGAAAGTACTAACCGCCCACTAATTTCAGCACGCTGATCTAGTAACCTATCCCATTTTTTAGTGCCTTTCCACAAAACACTCTTCAAGTCTAACATCGCTTCTGGGCTACTTTTAGCAAGCTGGCTTGCTAAAGCTAAAACGGCAGAATCTAGTTCTTCAGTAGTTTCATGAACTTGGTTAAACAATCCGTTTTTTAGAGCCCAATCAGATGAATACCAGTTCGTAGCATCCACAGCAAGAGCAGCAAATGCAGACGTTCCTACTTTGCGTTCTACTGCTGGTCCAACCACAAAAGGACCGATTCCCAAAGCTAGCTCACTAAGCTTAACAGAAGCTCCTGTTTTGGCATACGTGTAATCACCGGCTGATGCAATACCAACGCCGCCACCAACAGTTTTGCCATGTACGCGAACTATAATCAACTTAGGCGAAGTTCGCATAGCATTGAGAACTAGAGCAAAGCCCATAAAGAAGTTTTTCCCAGTTTCGAAATCCTCAATAGCAATAAGTTCGTCGAAAGATGCACCAGCACAAAAGGCACCGTCACCAGTACTTTTAATCACAATTACTCGAATGTCTTCATTATTTCCAGCAACGGAAATAGTTTCGGCAAGTTTACGGAGTATAGCTCCTGGTAAAGAATTTCCTTTTGGGTGATAGAACTCTACCGTTCCGATATTATTTTCGATGGATAAATTTACGGATCCGTTTTGGTCTGGCATGGCTTTGTGATTCAGTATGTTGGTATTAATATTTTTGTATTCAGAATTGTGGATGTGGACTTCATGATAGTTTTCGAATATCCATCAAAGTTAACTTACTTCTTTCTATACTTCATCAATATCTAATCGGTGTTTACGTTTCACTAGTGTCAAAATAGTGTATTCAGCTACCAGAACTGCATCTTGGTTTTTCACCTCTACATCCCAATAGACAACGCCAAACGGGAAAAGGTCTACTTCACGTTTCTGACGAACTGTTTTTCGCTTCACAATAAGTTTAGTTTGAATGGTATCACCAGGAAAAACGGGGGCAAGAAACGAAAGGTTTTCTAACCCATAATTCAGTAGAACGGGACCTTCATCCGAAAGCACAAACTGGCCAGCAGCTGCTGAAAGAACGAAGTAGCCATGAGCTACAATTTTACCGAATAGTGATCGTGCAGCGGCGTCTTTATCAGTATGAGCATAGAAGTGATCACCTGATAGATTAGCAAAATCTTCAACATCTTGGTCTTTAACTTTACGCAAATCTGAAAGCAGAGATTGACCTACTTTCAACTCTTCAAAGTACATTTTGAAAGGATGCTTAGGCGCTTCTTCGGTTTCGGCGCCTTTCACAAACTGCTGTACAATATTCATTAACGTTGTTGGGGAACCTTGAAGAGCAATTCGTTGCATGTTATGCAATACTGAACGAGCTCCGCCCAATTCTTCTCCACCACCAGCGCGGCCAGGGCCGCCATGAACCATATGTGGCATCGGGGAACCGTGACCAGTTGATTCGCCCGCGGAATGTTTATTAATCACCATAAATCGCCCATGATAAGGAGCACATCCCAAAGTGATTCTTGCGGCAATATCATCATTAGCTGTAAAAAGAGAAGCGACGAGTGAGCCATCTGATTTATTAGTAATGGCAATTGCTTCTTCTTCTGAATCGTAAGGCATAACAGTTGTTAACGGCCCGAACGCTTCAATGCGGTGTACTTCATCAACCTGCATAGGTTGGTGACACAGAAGTACTCTAGGGCTGGTAAACGCACCCGTCTGCGTATCTCCAGCGTACATGGTATCGGTTACATCAGAAAGAATAGCGAGTTGTTCATCAAAACGTTTTGATTGTAGTTCTGAAGCCAGTGGTCCCATGCGAGTTTCTTTTAGGGAAGGATCGCCAATAGTAGTTTTGGAGAGGAACCTTTTTAGAGCCGTTACTACATCTTCTACCCGTTCACGTGGTACGATGGCACGGCGAATAGCAGTACATTTTTGTCCCGTTTTTACTGTCATCTCCATTCCAACTTCCTTTATGAAAAGTCCGAACTCTTCCATTTCTGGAGTAACATCTGGCCCTAAAATGGATGCGTTCAAAGAATCGGCTTCCAAATTAAACTGAACACTGTTAGCCACAATATTAGGATGTGATTTTAGCATCCTACCCGTATGTGCTGATCCTGTAAAGGAAACGGAATCTTGGCTTATAAGATGTTCAAGTAAATCGCCAGGTTTATCGGCAGCAATAAATTGCACACTTCCTTCAGGTAAAATGTTGGACTCAATAATATCTTTAAAAACGGCGTGAGCTAAATAT
>TARA_R110002096_G_scaffold101770_7_pt1 | contig 17318 bp, 13 predicted proteins | sample TARA_R110002096 | Tara Oceans TARA_R110002096 (sample SAMEA4397295) | marine metagenome | biome: Polar Biome; feature: [DCM] deep chlorophyll maximum layer (ENVO:01000326); material: water (ENVO:00002006), including particulate matter (ENVO:01000060) such as... | depth 35 m | reverse complement strand
CTGAGCTACACCCCCGCGGGTGACAGGACAACTCTCCTGCGTGAGTGGTGGCTGATGTACGCCGGGGAACCTCATTCGTCAAGCGTCGAATGCTGTTTCCCGAGAACGGGTTGCCACCTGTCTGCCAAGCGATGGTGGGCGATGAGAGACTCGAACTCCCGACATCTTCGGTGTAAACGAAGCGCTCTACCAACTGAGCTAATCGCCCGCCGCTTAGCGTGCGGGTGTTAGCCCGAAACAAACTCTGTGACAAGATGAATTTGCCGATTTGGGCGGGAAATTGACAGAGCAAGCGCTCAGAGCGAATATAATGCGTCAATCAGCCGAACTTCGGTCCGGTACGAACCGGGTTCAAACGAAAAACCGCCCGGCATGATGTCATGCCAGACGGTTGATTTATTCCAGACGGGGGAACAGAAATTTATGTGTTCACAGCGTCTTTCAGGCCTTTACCGGCCTTGAATTTCGGCGATTTTGAAGCCGGGATTTTGATGGTTTCGCCGGTGCGCGGGTTGCGGCCATCAGTGGCAGCACGGTGCGCTACGGAAAAATTACCAAAACCAATCAGACGCACTTCACCGCCGCCCGACAGAGCATCGCTGATAGCTTCAAATGTAGCTTCTACGGCTGTTCCGGCATCTGCTTTGGTGAGGCCGGACTTATCTGCAACGGCAGCAATCAATTCGTTCTTGTTCATCATGAACTCCTTTTTATGTCAGGAGCAGAGAGATTAATGATTCTCCCCTCGTCTCCGTGCGCCGAAAGTCTGCATTCTTGGCCAGAAAGGCAAGGGCAAAACCGCAGAAAACCGCGTTTTTATGTCCAAAAAACCAAAAAACCCGGTCAGCAGGGCCGACCGGGTTGGTGTTTTGGCTAAAAACACGTCAAAATTGACCTGATGAGATCAGTGCGCGACCATGCTTGTCGATGATTCCGACTCACTTGAAGCTGACGTTGAGCCGGCTTTGTCGAACTCTTCCGGCGACCATTCGATGGCAACCGGGGCCTCAACCAGAGCGTGTTTAAGCACTTCGTCCATATGGCCGACCGGAATGATGGTCATGCCTTTGGTCACATTGTCCGGAATTTCCGTCAAATCCTTGGCGTTTTCTTCCGGAATAAGCACGGTCTTGATGCCGCCGCGAAGAGCCGCGAGCAACTTTTCCTTCAATCCGCCGATCGGCAGAACCCGTCCGCGCAGGGTAACCTCGCCCGTCATTGCGATGTCTTTACGCACGGCAATGCCGGTCATGATCGAAACAATCGCTGTCGCCATCCCAATACCTGCCGACGGTCCGTCCTTCGGTGTTGCGCCTTCGGGAACATGAACGTGAATATCACGTTTGTCGAAGATCGGCGGTTCGACGCCAAAATCCACAGCCCGCGAACGAATATAGGAAGCAGCAGCAGAGATGGATTCCTTCATCACATCGCGCAGATTGCCGGTTACCGTCATCTTGCCCTTGCCGGGCATCATGACACCTTCAATCGTCAGCAGTTCCCCGCCAACCTCCGTCCAGGCCAGTCCCGTTACGACACCCACCTGATCTTCACCCTCGGCCTGACCATAGCGGAATTTCTGAACACCCAGAAAATCTTCCAGATTGTCGTTGGTGATGCTGATTGTCGTCTGACTTGAATCTGTCAGCAACCGGGTGACGGCCTTACGCGCAAGCTTGGACAATTCACGTTCCAGACTGCGCACACCGGCTTCCTTCGTATAAAGCCGGACCACATTCAGCAAAGCGTCATCGGCAATCTCAAACTCACCTTCACGCAATCCATGATTCTTGATGGCCTTGCTCAGCAGATGGCGTTTGGCGATTTCCAGCTTTTCATCCTCGGTGTAACCAGCGAGCCGGATAATCTCCATCCGGTCCATCAGCGGGCCAGGAATGTTCAAAGTGTTCGACGTTGTCACGAACATCACATTCGACAGGTCATATTCCACCTCCAGATAATGATCTGCAAAGCTGTTATTTTGTTCCGGATCGAGCACCTCAAGCAGTGCCGATGACGGATCTCCTCTGAAATCCATCCCCATCTTGTCAATTTCGTCCAACAGGAACAGCGGATTGGCTTTCTTGGCCTTCTTCATGGACTGAATGACCTTGCCAGGCATTGAGCCAATATAGGTGCGCCGGTGCCCGCGGATCTCCGCTTCGTCACGCACACCGCCGAGCGACATGCGGACAAATTCGCGTCCGGTTGATCTGGCGATCGACTTGCCGAGAGACGTCTTGCCAACGCCGGGAGGACCGACAAGGCAGAGAATCGGACCTTTCAGCTTGTTCGACCGGCTCTGAACCGCAAGATACTCGATAATCCGCTCTTTGACCTTTTCCAGACCGAAATGATCCTTGTCGAGGGTTTCCTGGGCCTTTTGCAAATCGATCTTGACCTTGGATTTTTTGCCCCAGGGGATACCGAGGAGCCAATCAAGATAATTGCGCACGACCGTTGCCTCTGCAGACATCGGGCTCATTTGCCGCAGCTTCTTCATCTCTGCTTCGGCTTTTTCGCGTGCTTCCTTGGAGAATTTGGTCTTGCGGATCTTTTCTTCCAGCTCGGCAAGTTCATCCTTGCCATCTTCTGAATCGCCCAGTTCTTTCTGAATCGCCTTCATCTGCTCATTCAGATAATATTCGCGCTGGGTTTTCTCCATCTGCCGTTTGACGCGCGAGCGAATCCGCTTTTCAACCTGAAGCACAGAGACTTCGCTTTCCATCAGGGCCAGAATGGCTTCGATCCGCTCGGTCACTGAAATTACGCCGAGCAGAGACTGCTTTTCAGGAATCTTGATGACAAGATGCGATGCAATCGTATCTGCGAGTTTCGAATAATCTTCGATATTGGCCACGGCGGCGAGGACTTCCGGTGAAATCTTCTTGTTCAGTTTGACGTAATTTTCAAACTCCGACACGACGGAACGCGACAACGCTTCGACTTCGACATCGTCGCTCGGCACCTCGGGAATGACTTCGGCAAAGGCTTCGAAATACTCTTCACGGTCGGTGAATTTCGTCACCCGGGCGCGACTGGCACCCTCGACCAGCACCTTCACGGTTCCATCAGGCAATTTCAGCAGTTGAAGCACGGTGGCAAGTGTGCCGATTTCGTAGATTTCTTCCGGTTTCGGGTCGCTGTCATTGGAATCTTTTTGGGTGACAAGCATGATCTGCTTGTCATTCTTCATGACTTCTTCCAGTGCGCTGATAGACTTTTCACGCCCGACAAACAGCGGCACGATCATGTGGGGAAAGACCACTATGTCTCTGAGCGGCAGGACCGGATAGACCGTATCACTGGAGGTGGTGCTGATATCTGCACTCATAATTTTTTCCTTTTTGTTAGCCTCAACCCCCGCCCCCTGAACAGGCAGACAGGAACTGATCACGCCGGCTTTGGCTCTGGCCCGGCAAGTTGAATTGGCCACAGGTTCGGGCCTGACGCCCGCAACCCGTTACCAAATCAGAATCGCCTTTTGCAAAGATTAGCACGGATAGTTAAAGAAATGGCGCGTCTGGATGGCCAATTCAAGGTTTGAAGTGCCTAAATTCCCAATCAATAACGGTTATGGGCACGGTGGTTGGCCCGGTTATGGGTATTGGCATGGACAGAGTTCCGGGCACAAGCCTTCGGTAACAGGGCGTCAAGCTGGCGTGCCGTGCTGGCGTTGGCTCCCGGCGTTGCCTCTATGTAAGGCTGCTGCGAGGCAGAACGAAATGGAAGTGCCGATGCTGGCGCACTTAAGCGGATGCGCCGGCATCTTCCTGCTTGCGCTCCGCGTAGATATAAAGTGGGCGTGCGTCACCATCCACCACATCTGCAGAAATAACCACTTCCTCAACGCCATCCAGACCCGGCAGGTCGAACATGGTTTCCAGAAGGATCGATTCCAGGATAGAGCGCAGTCCGCGGGCACCGGTTTTGCGGGCTATGGCGCGGCGTGAGATGGATTTCATCGCATCTTCATGGAAGGTCAGTGTGACGTCCTCCATATCGAACAGCCGTTGATACTGCTTTACCAGGGCATTCTTCGGCTCCGAAAGGATTCTGACCAGAGCTTCCTCATCCAGATCGGTCAAAGTTGCCAGAACCGGCAGACGACCGACAAATTCCGGAATCAGACCGAATTTCAACAGATCTTCCGGTTCAACAATCTGGAACAGCTCGCCGGGCGTGCGCTCATCCGGGCCGGACACGGCCGCGCTGAAGCCGATGGATGTGGTGTCACCACGGTCGGCGATGATCTTGTCGAGACCGGCAAATGCACCCCCGCAGATGAACAGGATGTTGGTCGTATCAACCTGCAGGAATTCCTGTTGCGGATGTTTGCGGCCACCTTGTGGCGGCACACTTGCAACTGTGCCTTCCATGATTTTCAACAGAGCCTGCTGAACGCCCTCACCCGAAACGTCTCGAGTGATCGACGGATTGTCGGATTTACGGGTGATTTTGTCGACTTCATCAATATAGACGATACCGCGCTGGGCGCGCTCGACATTATAATCCGCCGACTGCAACAGTTTCAAAATGATGTTTTCCACATCCTCGCCGACGTAGCCGGCTTCGGTCAGAGTTGTGGCATCTGCCATTGTGAACGGCACATCAAGAATGCGGGCCAGGGTCTGCGCCAGCAGCGTCTTGCCGCAACCAGTAGGTCCGATCAGCAGGATGTTTGACTTGGCCAGTTCGACATCGGCATTCTTGCTGGCGTGGTGCAGCCGCTTATAATGGTTATGGACAGCGACAGACAGCACCTTCTTGGCGTGGAACTGGCCGATCACATAATCATCGAGAACAGTACATATCTCTTGTGGAGTTGGCACACCTTCACTGGATTTCACAAGCGAGGTCTTGCTCTCCTCGCGAATGATATCCATGCACAATTCAACGCATTCATCGCAAATGAAGACGGTGGGCCCTGCGATCAGCTTGCGGACTTCGTGCTGGCTCTTGCCGCAGAACGAACAATATAGCGTGTTCTTTGCGTCCGAACCGCCGCTACTGCCTGTCCCGCCGGAAATCTTGCTCATTTAGTCTACCTTCACACTAACAGGTTTGGCCCCACAGGTCCCAAGCATACGACGGTCACAACCAGAGTAAAGCGCTGAAACGCGCCAGCCCCAGGAAACCATCGCCAGAAACTTGTGGCACAAAAACATTATCGAATCCAACCACTAAGGTCTTAAGGATCGGTGTTGATCAACATACTACCGTCCGGGTGGCATGTCACCAAAGCGCAATCCGACCTATTTGGGTTTATCGGATTTGTCCTTGTTGGCATCAGAATCAACACGATTTTCAACGACGCTGTCTATCAAACCAAAAGTCTTGGCTTCATCAGCGGTCATGAAATGGTCCCGGTCGAGCGTATTCTCGACCATGTCATAGTCCTGACCCGTATGTTTGACATATATCTCATTAAGGCGTCGCTTCAGCTTGACGATATCGTCAGCATGGCGGGCAATATCTGATGCCTGCCCCTGAAATCCACCTGATGGCTGGTGCACCATGATCCGGGCATTTGGCAATGAAAAGCGCATGCCCTTCTCACCTGCAGTCAGCAGCAACGAGCCCATCGATGCGGCCTGGCCGATGCAAAGTGTGGACACCGCCGGCTTGATGAACTGCATCGTGTCATAGATCGCAAGACCTGAGGTGACGACGCCGCCTGGCGAATTGATGTATAGCGAGATTTCCTTTTTAGGATTCTCAGCTTCCAGATACAGCAATTGTGCGCAAGCCAGCGTTGACATCCCGTCTTCAACCGGGCCGGTAATGAAAATAATGCGTTCTTTCAACAACCGGGAAAAAATATCGTAGGAGCGTTCCCCCCTGTTGGTCTGCTCCACCACCATGGGGATCAGCATATTCGTCGCCTGGCTAACGGGATCGTACATCAGAATTCCTATTGTTGTTCGCAGAACCGCCTTCTAGGGAGCCGCCTTACTGGTGGGATTCGCAAGAGGCAGGCAGTCATTTTATGAGCCGTATGTACGGTATGCACCGCACGAATTAAAGAGGCATTACCAGGCGGCCCGACCTATTGCTGCAATTTTTCCGGATTTTTGCCTGTTGCTTGAGAAAATTGTTTCGAATCGCCCATCCTGTGTTAGCCTTATCGTGTTTTCAACAATTGAAAGGAGGTGATCTGATGTCGAGTGAAGATCTTACGCAGGCCGGGAATGCCGTGTTGAACGGAACGGTGTCGGAGCAACCTCTGGCAGCGCGCTAGAACACAGTCCGGGCTTTTTGAGCCTGCCTGTATCTCACGAAAAGGGGTCACCGAGGTGGCCCCTTTTTTTGTGGATGAACGACACTCGCCTTGTGTAGCAAATGCGCTATGTGCCAGCACAGTAGCTGACTGCAATTGAGAACACGGCGAGATTTTCCGAATGAATAAAGACGTTGCTGGCAATTTCGGATTCAAAACGTCATTCAGTGCGATAGTTTTCGGCGCCAGTGGCGGCATTGGCGGTGCCCTGTTGCAGAAAACCGCTGCCGCTATTTCAGATCTGAACCAGTCACATAAACCGGAAGGCCGGATATTCGCCGTCAACCGGCGAGACATGGCGGTCAAGGAGCGCATTGTGACGTGTCTGCGCGCCGATGCGCTGGAGGAGCCGCAACTTGCTCAGACCGCCGCAACGATCCGGTCCACGCTGGACCGCAAAGCCTGCGCACCGGTCCGTCTGATAATCGTGGCCACTGGTGCGCTGCAGACGGCCATTGGCAGCGGTCCGGAAAAATCATGGCGCGACCTGACTTGCGCCAATATGCAGGAGATTTATGCGATCAATGCTGTTGCTCCGGCTCTGATCGCAAAACATTTTCTGCCGCTGCTGCCAAAATCTGGCCGATCGGTTTTTGCCGCACTCTCGGCCCGGGTCGGCAGCATTTCCGATAACAGGCTGGGCGGATGGTACAGCTATCGTGCCTCGAAGGCCGCCTTGAACCAGATTCTGAAAACCGCGTCGATTGAACTGTCCAGAACCCATCCGCAGGCGATCTGTGTCGGCCTGCATCCCGGCACGGTGGATACGGCTCTGTCAAAGCCGTTTCAGGCAAATGTGCCCGACGACAAGCTGTTCACACCGGATCGTGCGGCGGCGCAACTTGTCAAATGCCTGTCAGCACTGACATCAGAGCAGACCGGACAGGTGTTTGCCTGGGACGGAACCCCCATCCCCGCCTGAACGTGGCTTGGCCCCTACTTCAGTTTACAGTCTTCTTGGCCAGAAACCGCCGGGCCTCGTCGGCCGTTTCAAAAATGTGCGGGGCGGTGTCGCGTTCAAACACTTTGCCGAGTTTCAGCCGCATGAAGGCGGATCCTGAATAGCGGGTGACAGTGCGGTAAAAGCGGTCTTCCAGATCTTTGACCATCTGGCCATAGGCGGATTCGATATCGGGGTCGATGATGGTGCCGTCATAATTGACGATGGCATCGACCGGTTCGGACTGTCTCGAGCAGATTTCCTCGACACGCGCCTGTATCAACGCGACATCGTGCTGGCTGCGAATCCGCATTTTCTCAAAATTGATGAACAATTGGCCTTTTTCAGGGTCAAGGGCAATCCGGTCGGCCAGATCCAGATGCAGCAGGTCCACCCGCAGATCCATCGGAGCTGACTGGAAGATGCGCGGGTCCATGGTGGCTATTTCACGCATGACCGGCTCGAAATCCATCAACGACAGAATGTCGCGCTCAAGATCGATCCCCGGCGCGATTTCCAGCAATTCCAATCCCCCGGATGTCAGGCGAAACACACATCTTTCCGTTACATACAGCACGGGCTGGGACAGACGGGCCGCTCGTGGTCCGGAAAACGTAACCTGCTGAACCGCCGAAACGAACTTTTTCACCCGACCTTCTGTCTCGATCGCAAGCGTCCCCTGCTCCAGCCGTATGTCAGCCCCGCCGGAGGTAAAGGTGCCGGCATAGACCAGCGCACGCGCGTTTTGACTGATATTGATGAAACCGCCGGCTCCGGCAAGTCTGGGTCCGAAGCGCGAGACATTGACTGACCCGCTACCGTCCACCTCAGCCATTCCCAAAACAGCAAGATCGAGCCCACCACCGTCATAATAATCGAATTGCTGAGCCTGATTGATAATCGCATCGGTATTTATCGCAGCACCGAAATCCAGCCCGGATGCTGGCTGGCCGCCGATAACACCGGGTTCGGCAGACAAGGTCAGATGGTCCAGCAGCTTTTCCTCCGACGCCACTGACGCGACGCCTTCGGGCATGCCAATGCCCAGATTGACCATACCGTTGATCGGCAGTTCAAACGCAGCACGCCTCGCAATGATCTTGCGCGGTGACAGTGTCATGGCTGGCATTGTGTCAGCCTCAACGCGGTATTTGCCTGCATAGGCATGTGAATAGGCCGTAGCAAATGTCTGCATATGATCTTCGGCCGGAGCCACGACGACGGCATCGACAAGAGCGCCGGGGATTTCCACATCGCGTGGATTGAGCGATCCCGGCGCAACAGTGCGCTCCACCTGGACAATGACAATGCCGTTTGAATTTTTGGCGGCCATGGCCTGGGCAAGATTGTCGATTGTCAGGGCTTCGCGTTCCATCGTGATATTGCCGGCAGGATCTGCGGTCGTTCCGCGCAGCAATGCCACATCAATCGGAAATGCCTTGTAAAACAGAAAGCTTTCGCCATCGATCTTCATCAGGGTGACAAGATCCTCTGTGGTCTGCGGGTTGATCTTGCCGCCGTCCGCACGCGGATCGACAAAGGTTTCCAGGCCAACGCGGGAAATCGTGCCGGGTTTTCCGGCGGCGATATCACGGTACAGGTGACTGACGACGCCCTGTGGCAGATTATAGGCTTCAATACTGCCTTCAATTGCCAATTTGGCAATTTTCGGAATCAGCCCCCAATGGCCGCCGACCACCCGCTGCAACAGGCACTTGTGGCCCAGATGGTTCAAGCCGCGTTCCTGCCCGTCACCCTGCCCCGCGGCAAACAACAGGGTCAGACCAGTTGGCTGAGCACTCTGCAGAAACCGTGTTTCAAGCCCTTTCAGCAGATATTCCGGCACACCGATGCCGACAAATCCGGATGTCGTGATGGTATCTCCGCTGGCGACAAGATCGGCGGCGGCCTCGTTGGAAATGATCTTGTTTGCCACGACGTTCTCCGTGTTGCAGATAATGTCACGGTAACGTGCCAAGAAATACCGCGCAGGTCAAAATAAGGCCCGGCCGCGCTGTTCACATCGGGATCGGACAAACTTCTGTGATCAGCGTGCAAATTTATTGACAGAATTCGCCTGACCCTGACTACTTCTTCTACCTGCAAGTGACCGGGAAACATCATAATGCTCCGTCGGGCTGTCTTACGCATATTTGTTTCAGTCTTGCTGATGTTCGGGCATCCCGGCGCTTTTGCTCAAAATGAGCCGAACTCTACGGATCAGCAGGTTTCAGTATCGGAACAGGCACAGGGTCTGTGGATGCAATGTCTCAAGAAACAGAATGAAAATTCGCTGAGTTCCGCTAATGCCGATTATCTGCTGTGTAATGCGGTTTATAATGCGCTTGGCAAGGCAATCGACAATGTCTCATATTCGAACGAGGACAGGAAATGGCTCTACTTCTATATGGGCCGCACCGCATCCTCGATGGCTGTCATTGTGTTACGCGCCAGCCGAAACAGTGTGAGCGAGCAGGCCTGCGCCAGCATTGAGCGCGCCGACTGGACGTTTCAGAAAGTCACTGCTGAACCCGACAGCTGGGAAGCGGAAATAATCGCGCAATATAATACCGCAAAGCTGGTTGAATCCTGCCGCAGCAAATTCGATGTTCCGGAATGGCGCAAACAGGCAAATTGACGCATGTTTTATCACTATCGCGCATGCAATGATCGAGTGCCCTTTAAAGTCCGGATGGTCATAATCCGGCACATGCAGGCTTGAATGCTTCTAGATGCCCATCGGGGTTCTGATATCGAACCGCCTGCGGCAGGCTTTCCAGACCATGGTTTCAACGATATGGGCGGGCCTGGACGCATCGAACACGGAAATCCGTGCGGGATCAGTGTCAGCCAGCTTGAGAAAAGCCTGGCGCCGCGCTTCGTGAAGCGGCTCGTCTTCCTTCTCAAACCGGTCCTTGACTGCATCAGGGTCCCGCATCCGGGCGCGATGAAGCCCTTCCCTGGCCGGCAGATCCAGCAATATGGTCATGTCCGGTCGGGTTTTTTCAACGGTGATTTTTTCCAGCAGATCGATGGTTTCCGGGTCGAGATCCATCCCCTGATAGACCCGCGTCGAGTCCATGAACCGGTCACACAGAACCCAGGTTCCCGCCTGCAAGGCAGGGCGGATGGTGTTTTCAAGGTGGTCCATGCGAGCGGCCGCAAACAACATGGCTTCCGCTTTCGGACCCTTGTCTTCCGCTTGGCCGCTGAGGAGATACTCCCGGATCGCTTCCGCATTCGGAGAACCGCCGGGTTCGCGCGTTTCCAGAACATCAAAACCTGCGCCGCGCAGATGTCCGGCGAGAAGTTTGATCTGGGTGGATTTTCCGCTGCCCTCGCCGCCTTCAAACGTTATAAAGCGGCCCGGAGAGATGGCCTTGTCCGCACTCACGCTACAACCACCCGAACAGAAACTCGCCAACGCCGCCCATGGCCCGTTTCAGCACACCGGCGGTCGCCACGCTCTCAGTGGCGAATAACGGCGCGGTCACAACCAGCCGGTTGCCGCTATAGACTTCCAGATCGGCAATCTTGTCGCCCTTGTTGACCGGAACCGAGATCGGTCCGGTATAGATCACGCGGGCCTCAAGTGCATCCCGGCTTTGTTTCGGCATCAATGCAACAACCGGGGTCTTGGTTTCGGCACCGAGACGCCCGGTTGCGGCTCCATAGATCCGGACGCGCCCGACTGTGACCCCTGCCGGAAACACTTCCACCGCGTCAAAAGCGGTGAACCCCCATTCCAACAGTCGTCTTCCATCAAGCGCCCGGTCTGCTTCAGTTTTCAGACCCATCAGCACTGCAATCAGGCGCCGGCCATTCTGCACTGCCGAGCCTACCAGACCATAGCCAGCCTCATCGGTGCGGCCGGTCTTCAGACCATCCGCGCCAATTGGCGCAGACAGCAGCGGATTCCTGTTGGCCTGACGGATGCCGTTCCAGGTGAAGTCCCGCTCAGCGAAAATTCCGTAATAATTCGGATGTTCCTCGATGATGTATCTGGCGATTCGGGCCAGGTCGCGCGGCGATAAAAGCTGATCGGGATGCGGCAGGCCGTTGGAATTGCCAAAGGTGGAATCGTGCAGCCCAAGTGTCACGGCAAACCGGTTCATGCGCTTTGCAAATTCCTGTTCGCTGCCGGACAGCCCTTCCGCCAGAATGATGGCAGAATCATTGCCGGACTGGATGATCAGGCCGCGCAACAGATCTGCCACTGCGATACTTGAACCGAGTTCGGCAAACATGGTGGACCCGCCTGCCGGTGCACCACCGGTCCGCCAGGCATATTCACTGACGGAAAATTCGGTCTGCATCGTGATCTCGCCCTGTTTCAAGGCGTCAAACACGATGGCGGCCGTCATCAATTTGACAAGAGAAGCCGCGGGAGCCGCCCGTGCAGCATCCTGCTGAAACAGAATACTGCCGGTCTCCATATCGATCAGAATCGCCTGCTGGGCGCGGCTTTGATACAATTGTGCGGATGCAGGCAGGCCAGCCAGCAGAAGCCAGGCCATGGCAAACAGGAGCGTTTTAAAGAAAGTCGAAATCTGGTGCATGGCTGCAAGATGCATCGCCCGTCAAAACAAGACAAGAGGGCTAAAACGTAAGAATGGCAGAATCCGGATTATTTCGTGCAAAACCGGTTTCCGGTCTGCCGAGTTCGTTGACGAACCGGCTCTATTGAGCAGGTGCAAATCCTGGAATTGAAGCAACAGACGGTCCTACCATGGGGCGATCACCGCTCCACAGCAGCATGGGTCCGGTACCAGGTCCGGCAATCGGTCCGGAATTATTGGGGCTATTGTCCCGATAGGCGATCGGAACCGCCCCCGCTCCAGTGTCGGCACCAGCTTCTGCCATCATCATTCCCGGCGCGTCCGGTGTTATGTCTGCTCGTCGCCGCGTGGGTCCGGGCTGGCCTTTGATGACGACCGAAGCTGCCAGAAAGGCAGCGTCGCCGCCTTCAACCGGGGCTTTACCCAAATAGCTGACGTGTACCTTGGCGACACCCTGATTTCTGAAGTTCAGCGCATCGGCGGCCCGCTTCGACAGATCTATCAGGCGATCACGGGCAAACGGACCGCGGTCATTAACCCGAACGATGACCGAATTGCGGTTGGCCAGATTTGTCACCCGGACATAGCTCGGCAACGGCAAGGTGGGATGGGCGGCGCTGTACGAATTCATATTGTAGATTTCGCCATTTGCAGTGCGCCGGCCGTGAAAGGCGTCGCCATACCAGGATGCGACACCGGATTTTTCATAGCGGTTGACTTCTTTCGGCTCATACCAGCGTCCGGCAATCTTGTAAGGCTTGCCAACCTGATAGCGGCCGCCGCCCGATGGAATATAGGCGGCTTTGGAGACGCGCGGGCTTGGGGCCACCCCGTATTTCGGATCAATCTTGCTGCTGCTGCCGCAGGCAGAAACTGAAAGTGCAAGTGCACCAATCACCAGCAGTCTGCTTTTTTTGAAGATATCCGATTTGATTTGGCGGTATGGCAAAGAATGTCCTTTCAAGAGAAGCATTCTTTTAAGCATGAAGGTTTGCCGCATGGCGAGCAGTGATTCAATTTGAAGCAAAATTTCCATTAAATTGAATCAACTACAGTTAACAGGGCCTTAACGGATTTTTCAGCAGCAGCGCCGCTTCAACGGGTCTTCACCATCGAGCAGTTCAGCTTCGGCAAAATGTGTTGCGAATGGAACTTCTGGCGATTGCGGTCCGGGGTTAACCTGCGGATGGGACGGAAATGTGTCGCCGCTCTGCCAGAGCTTGAAACAGGCGACCCGGCCTTTGCATCAATATAGTCATTGCTGGCGGTACTGTTTCTCATGAACCCGTCGAGTACGGTTTTTCCGACTGGCTCGCCCCGCCCCGCATTGGCAGCCATTTCGTGCAGGTTTTAGTGATAAAGGCAGTCACAAGCACATTGCCTGACACTTCTTCTTGCAATTCCAGACAGATTGAGAGATAGGGGCAGGATATCGCTCTAAAAGTTGCTGGATGGGTGGCCGAGCGGTTGAAGGCACCGGTCTTGAAAACCGGCGTGCGTGAAAGCGTACCGTGGGTTCGAATCCCACCCCATCCGCCATTTATTTTTTGTCCGATCCTCTGATCGAGACCCGGCAAGCGGACTTCATCAGAACCAGCAGCCAAGTGCTCCGAGCACACAGGCCGGACACCTGAACGCACCCAGCAACGATCAAAATCAGCACACATCATTCCTTGCAAAACTGCACCGGCCACACGTGACAACACCCTGCTAACGTAAATTGTGTTGCCACGGTGCGACGGAGCACTTAACGTTTCTTGGTTTCGCCGATGTTCGGGGAAAACCATAATTAGTAGTAGCTGTTTTCCGGGAGAAAAAAATGACCGCATTTCGAATTGCATCTGGGATCGTTTCGGCAGTCGTCGCCGCGATGATTTCAACGGCTCCAGTTCAGGCGCAAGACCTGAAGATCGTCACTTCGATGCCAAGCCTCGGGTTTCCATTTTTTGTTCATATGCAGAACGCGCTGAATGCCGAAGCGGAAGTCCTCGGCGGCATTGAAATCATCAATCAGGATGGTCAGAACTCGGCGCCCAAACAGACCGCCGATCTTGAGGCGGCAATCATCAACCAGGTCAGCGGCGTGGTCATCAGCCCGCTCGATTCCGTTGCGCTGGCTCCAGGCGTCAAACAGGTGATCGATGCTGGAATTCCAGTCATGACCATCGACCGGCGCGTTGACGGTGTTGAGGGTGTGCTTGGCCATGTCGGCGCTGACAATGTGATCGGCGGCGAAGCACAGGCAAACCTGATCATCAAACTCTTCCCTGACGGGGCGAGCATCGTCAATCTTCAGGGTCAACCCGGAGCGAGCCCGGCCATCGACCGCAACAAAGGGGTTCACAACATCCTGGATTCGATGTCGGACAAATATGTGTTCGTTGCGGAACAGACTGCAAACTTTGCCCGAGAAGAGGGTGCGACCGTCACGGAATCGATTCTGGCCGGGCTTGATTCACCGCCAGATGTGATTGTAGCAGCGAACGATGACATGGCACTCGGCGCATTGCAGGTCGTTCAGGAACAGGGTCTCAACATTGCGATCCTTGGATTTGATGCGCTTCCTGAGGCTCTGGCAAGTGTGCGTGACGGCGGTCTGACCGCAACAATCGAGCAGTCACCAGGTGGTCAGAGCCGTCTTGCACTTCAGGCGCTCGTCAAATTCCTGCGTGAGGGCACGAAGCCCGAACCATTGGTTCTGCTTGAACCGTTCGCGATTACCAAGGACAACATCGACAAGGCCGAACGTCTTTCGGAATTGAACTGATTTCACTTGGCAAATATGGGCCCACCATCGCAATAAGGTGGCGGGCCCTGATCGCACCTGATGACGAACCTTCCGAGCAGGCGTATGAACTCAGATAATACAGCTGGCCAGACAGAGCCGGACACCAAAGCTGACTGGTTTGGTTTTGCAGCAAAATACGCTGCCCCGATTTTTCTGCTTGGACTGATTTTGGTGTTCGCACTGCTTCAGCCCAACTTTCTGCATCCCCTGAATCTTCTGAACGTTCTGCGCCAGGTTTCGATTTCCGGTCTGATCGCTATCGGCATGACCTTTGTGATCCTGACCGCAGGTATCGATCTCTCAGTGGGCTCCCTGGTGGCCCTTGCCGGGTTGGTTGGCGCCTATGTTTCCAAGGGCGGGCTGGACAACCGTTTCGCGATTGGCGCGGACGCAATGACAGGCAATCCCGTCATCTATGCAGTTCTTGCGGCCATTGCGGTGGGAATAGTCGGCGGCGCACTCCAGGGACTGGCAATCACCAGACTGAAGGTCCCTCCATTCGTGGTTACACTTGGCGGCCTGAGCGTGTTTCGCGGCGCTGCCTTGCTGTTTTCAGGTGGTGGTCCGATCAGCGGATTCAGTCCGGAGTATACCTGGTGGGGTCAGGGACGGATCGGTATCGTACCAGTGCCGGTGATCCTGTTTTTTCTGGCTGCCGCAGTCGCGCATGTTGTGCTCAAACATACCCGCTTTGGATTACACGTCTATTCAGTCGGCGGAAATGCTGCAGCATCGGATCTGAATGGTGTCAGCACGCGCCGGGTTACGTTCATGGTCTATGTGATCGTGGGCTTCTTCTGCGGCCTGGCGTCCTTTCTGCTGTCTGCACGATTGAATTCGGCGGAAGCCGTAGCGGGAATGGGGCTGGAACTCGACGTGATCGCTGCAGTGGTCATAGGCGGCACCTCGCTGTTCGGCGGCGTGGGCAGCATTTTCGGTACGGTCGTCGGCGCGCTGCTGATCGGCGTTCTGCGCAATGGCCTTGTGTTAATGAATGTATCTTCGTTTGTGCAGCAAATCGTCATTGGTCTGATCCTCATCGCAGCTGTTGCCTTCGATCAGTATGCCGCATCGCGCGGCCGGGCATAGGGCGGGCATAGGGAATGGCATGATGAGTATCCTGGAACTGACCGGCATCACCAAAAACTTCGGCGGTATTCACGCTCTGGCCGGTGTCGATATCAAACTGGAGCGAGGCCAGGTCCTTGGGTTGATGGGCGACAATGGTGCGGGCAAATCCACGTTGATCAAAATCATTGCAGGCAGTTTCCCTCCGACATCGGGAACAATCCGTCTCGACGGCAAAACAGTGACTTTTGCTCGCCCGCGAGAAGCCCGCGATGCCGGCATTGAAGTGGTTCATCAGGACCTGGCGTTGTGCGACAATCTCACGGCATCCATGAATGTCTTCCTTGGCCGTGAAATTGTGCGCAAATTTGGTCCATTCCAGTTTCTCAACCGTGCTGCAATGAACGAACGTTCTGCTGAGCTGTTTGCGGATCTCAAATCCGAAACCCGCCCCAAGGATCTGGTTCGTCAGATGTCGGGCGGGCAACGGCAGGCAGTTGCAATTGCCCGAACCCGGCTGTCGAAGCCCAATATCGTTATTATGGACGAACCCACTGCCGCTATCAGTGTCCGGCAGGTTGCCGAAGTGCTGGACCTGATCCGCCGTCTCAAAGCCGCTGGTCTTGCCGTCATACTCATCAGTCACAGGATGCCCGACGTATTTGCCGTCTGCGACCGGGTCGTGGTCCTACGGCGCGGAGCCAAGGTCGCTGACAAACCGGTCGGCGAAACCTCTCCCGAGGAAGTCACAGGCCTGATTACCGGTGCTATCGAGAATGCCTGAGAATTTCGATGCGCCCGCAAAGTGCAACAGCGGGCTATCGGTTTTTTGCGGCCCTCACGCTTTCAACAGCATGCGGATGTCTGCTGCCGGATCGGTGATCACCGCCGGGTCGGGGGAGCTGCCCATCTCGATCAGCCGCTTGCCGATCATGTAAGCGCGGGCGTCATTCAACGCATCAATGGCCAGAAGCTCGTCGCCAGCATAATACCAGAAGCTGATCGCCCTGCCCTCGCCCCGGGTGACGATCCGGTCGTAGCCGGTGCCGATCCCAGCGATCTGCAGCTTGACGTCGTACTGGTCCGACCAGAACCAGGGTTTTGCTTCATATGGCCTGCCGGCACCGAGCATGTTTTCGGCGACGCTTTCGGCCTGATGGATCGCGTTGCCGACACTTTCAAGCCGGGTCCGCCCGCCCTTGTATGGAAAGGAGGCGCAGTCGCCTGCGGCCCAGACGCTGGGATCGGAGGTGCGGCCGAATTCGTCGGTGCGGATGCCGTTGTCGATTTCAAGGCCCGCCTCCTCGGCCAGCAGCGTCAGTGGCGTGATGCCGACGCCGACAATGACGAAATCGACTGCAATTTCGCTGCCGTCCGAGAGCACCGCGCCGGCGACGCGGCCATCGCCGGTCAGCCGGTCGACACCGGTATTTTCAAGAATCGTCACGCCGTGATCAGTATGCAGCTTACGGAAATAGTCCGAGGTTTCGGGCGCGGCCACCCGCTGCAGGATGCGCGGCGCCATTTCGATCAGGGTGACCTGAAGCCCCAGCTTCGCGCCCACTGCCGCCGCTTCCAGGCCGATATAGCCACCGCCAATGACGAGGAGCCGGCGGTCCTTAACAAACTCAGGAGCCATTTTGTCGACATCGGCAAGCGTGCGCACGGTATAGACACCGATCA
>TARA_R110002096_G_scaffold16106_19_pt1 | contig 17360 bp, 15 predicted proteins | sample TARA_R110002096 | Tara Oceans TARA_R110002096 (sample SAMEA4397295) | marine metagenome | biome: Polar Biome; feature: [DCM] deep chlorophyll maximum layer (ENVO:01000326); material: water (ENVO:00002006), including particulate matter (ENVO:01000060) such as... | depth 35 m | reverse complement strand
GTCCCGCCGCTCGTGGCATGTGAGATGCCGAGGTCACTAACAAAAACGGCTCTTCGCCCAACGTCTCTTTCAGAAACGCAACATGGTCCTTGGTATCTCGAGACTGGTTCTCCACAATCATGGACTCGCGCGAAACGCCCCAGGATTCCGCCACCTCAGCCATATCATCCGCGATGGCGATGAGCTGATTTTTGTTGGTCTTACCGCCGGTCACGATCAGTTTGGTATTCGGATAGAGCCGGTGCATCCGTAACCCCTCATTAAGCCTCGCCGTGGTTTTGGGACCAAGCCGTGAAGTCACGGGAAGATTGGGGTTCGCGGTGTGATCGCCACCTAGCACAACGACGTAGGCAGGCTTCCAACCCGCGACGAATTGAGCCTCCGCGACTTCGGGCCCAAACGGCGGGTAATCGTTCTCCAACGAATGCAACATCATGTCCGGAAATGGTCCCGTTCCAAACACGAAAAACATGACAACTCCCAAGGTTAGGCAAATCCTCCCCACCAAGCGGCGGCGCCAAGTCCGTGCAAACCACATCAACAAGACACCAGCCAGCAAAAAGTAGCCCACCAGTGGCAACGGGAAGAGAAGCCTGGAGACGATTTTTTTGAAAGCAAAGACAAAGTCCATCAGCGTTATCATGCCCGAGAGGTCGGCTAACGTCACCCAAAAACCTCGCCAACAATCAATTCCGCAGTTCACCAATCGGCACTCCCTTCATGAGGCAATGGTGATGGCGCCCCCACTTCCCGGCATCTGAATAAGAGCCCTCCAACTCCGCTCTCTCGCAGTCCTCTTCGAACGCTCTTCCCTTGGCGAAAACGGGTTTACAACTATTGAGCGCCACTCCCCCTGAGAACCACGGGAATGGTTTTCCAAAGTATCCTCAGGTCCATCCAGAGCGACCAATTGTCGATGTATTTGAGGTCCAAAGCGACCCAGTCATCAAATTTGGTGATCTTACTGCGCCCGCTAACTTGCCAAAGGCAGGTCAAACCGGGTTTGACACTGAGGCGGCGGCGCTGAGCTGACTTTTCGATTTTCTCCACTTCGTAAATCGGCAGGGGGCGAGGTCCGACGAGACTCATTTCGCCCTTTAGGATGTTGATGAGTTGAGGCAGCTCGTCGATGCTCATTTTCCGGAGGAATTTCCCAAACGAGAAGACTCTCGGATCATCCTCCATCTTGAATGCCGGGCCATCCTGCTCGTTCTGCTGGCTCATGGCTTTTTGCTGCAGTTCCGCATCCAGGCACATCGTCCGAAACTTGTACATCATAAACGGCTTGCCGTATCTGCCCCCCCGCTCCTGCTTGAAAATGACGGGTCCGGGAGAGGCCCGGCGAATGCCGACAGCGGCGATGAGCCAAACGGGAGAGGTCAGGATCAACAAGACGAAGGCCACAACACGATCCAGCAGATTCTTTGCGAGCAGGGCCCAATAGTCTTCCGGAGTCATTCGAAAAACGAGCATCGGCAATCCACCAAGCACATCGAATCTGGGTTTGGCGTGCTCGGTGCGAAGAAACTCGGTCGAAAGCCAGGCTTCGACACCTTCCGTTTCGCAGGCTCGGACCGCTTCCTCCACCAGCTTGAAGCGCATGTGTTCCGCAGCAAGAATCACCCGTTCCACGTTTCGTTCACGGAAGAGTTCGGCCAATCGCTCCGCGGGTTTTTCCTCCAGATCCACCCGGCCCACCACGTCCATTTGATCGCGGCTGATTTCGGGAAGTTGATTCCAGACCGCATCAACATCACCATCTGATCCCGCCAAAACCACTCGAATCCGCAAATTCCCGAGTTGAACCTGCCGACGCATCCACGCTTTGAGCAACGCCTCCTTCATGAGAAGCAGAGCGGCGGAAATGGACGCGAAGAGAAGCAACACGGCTCGGCTGTCAGCCACCCACTTGAAGAATATGATGCATCCGCCGACCACCAATCCCATCCAAACTCCGCTCTGGATCAGCTGGCGAAGCGAATCGGATGGTTTCTTCTGAAGCGGGTGATTGTAAAAACCGTGCAGCTCGAGCACGACCGGGGTAAAAGGAACCACGATTGCGATGACCCAGAGAAATTCGTGGAAGGGCCGAATGGGTTGGGTAATTTCGAACCAACCCGTCGCGTGCCAGCGGATGGAATGGCTAATCGCAAACGCACAAAAAAGAAGCAAGCTGTCCAAGAGCTGATGCAATTGCAGATTGAATTCCTGGCGTCGACCTAGCATGAAAAATTCCCGATGTATTTCGGGTATATTAAATAAATCCTCTATTCTTGTTTTTACAATTTTTATTATGTTTTCAATCCAGCCATCAGGAAATGTGGTCGCAACCATCACGACCAGCGAAGATCTGGAGATTTTGGCAACCGGGCAGCTTCCCTCCGGCATCGACGTGTTGGAGTTTCGTCTGGACAATTTGTTTGCGGATCTGGATGCCGCGGAAGAGATCGCCAAGAACTGCGAATTACCGATTCTGATCACGGCCCGAAATCCGAATGAAGGCGGCGTAAACGATTTGTCGGAGCCCCAGCGCTTGGAACTGCTGCAGCGATTCCTGCCCTGCGCCAAACTGATCGATGTTGAAATTCAAACGCTTCAAGCGTCAGAACCAGCTCGAAACCTGGTTCAGGCTGCCCGGAAATCCGGAATCATCGCGGTGGGCTCGTTTCATGACTTTGAGAAGACGCCTCCCCTTCCCGTTATTCAGGAGACCTTGCGAAAAGGACGCGATTTGGGCGTCGACGTCTCCAAGCTTGCTCTCTTCCTCGACAAGATGGGAGACCTGTTCGAGCTCGCTGCAATCGTCGAACAGAGTCCCGCCCCGGTCAGCGCGATGGGGATGGGGCCTCTGGGCAAACTCTCGCGCTTGGTATTGGCAAAAGCGGGTTCGTGCCTAAATTACGGTTACTTTCGCAATCCGAATGCTCCAGGCCAGTGGTCAGCCGAGGATCTGAAGCGGCTGATTGACGATCTTTAGGAGCAATCAGTCCTTCAACTCCTGCTCCAGCCTCTCGCTCAACCATTGCTTCATCATGCTCTGGTAGTTCAAGTAGCGGGAACGGGCAATCCGCTTGATCCTTGCGAGCATTCGCGGATCAAAGCGAAGCGTAATCGTCGTCGACTCACGAACTGTTTGCTTGTGCACCGCCGTGTTCATGAGCCGGGTGTCGAGCGAGTGCTCGCTCCAGTAGGAAGCTTCGTCGGTTTCCTCGTCAAATTCGGGAATTTCTTCCCAATGTTCCAAAACTTTCATTACTGCATCTCCGCGTTTTTACGCTCGTAGAAGTTAAGTTCCGTTTCCGTCATTTCCCGGGAAAAGATGACCCGATAGTGTTTCCCGTCGGTCCAGAACACACTGAAAATCGGGCGATTACCGAGCGTTTTCCCCAGGCAGAAATAACGGGCGTCACGGGCATCGTCAGCAAATTCCGGCAACAACCGAATCGAGAAGGGATCCTCGAAGGATTCTTCAATATCTCGCTCGGTGATTTCACTGAGGTCAAATGGGAGGTCTAGCCAATCAAATTCCATTTCGGAAGTCTAAGAAATCTCGGTTTCCAAGCGGTTTCTCTAACTATCCGGGCGATCAGCCCCGAAAGCAAGTGATCCTCCTTCTCAACGCCCAGAAGAAAAGAATCCGACCAGAATTTTCGGCAAGGTCGAAAATCCTGAGGACAGAAACCCGGCAGCCACCGCGAAACCGGTCAGCACCAGGGTGGAGAGCGTGACGACGATCACTCCGACGTGGGACAGAAACGTGGGCTTCTCAAACTCAAGATCGATTTTCTCCAATGCCGGGTCCCAGGGATTGAAGAAAATCCCCTGATTGAGGGACGCAAAAACAACAATCAACCCGAGAAATACCAAGTGTCCGCGTCCCTTTGCCCGGTGCCACTCATTCAATGTGTGATGAGCCGTTCCGGCGATAAAGGCGACAGCCAGCGCTCCAATCACGGCAATCAGGGCCCGCTCCCAATGAATCACCTCGGCGTAGCGGGAGTTCGTTAATCCGAGCAGATAAAAACCAGCAACATAGCCGGCAAACAGCAGGAACAGCGTCGTATAGCGAATCACCGTGATCCGCTGGCGCTTGCCTTGATGCACTTTCAGATTTGAGGCCGCTGAAAGCTCGTTTGCCCCAGCTTGCTCTTTGGCGATCTCTCCACTGACTTCGGGATACTTTGAAATAATCAGCAACCGCTCCTTCACGAACTCCTCATCCGAAACTTTACCGGCCTTGTGGGCAGTCTCCAGCTTTTGAAGCTGAAACGCCATGTATTCACCCAATTCGGGGGTGTAGGAGCCTGGAGCTTCCACGAGAGATGTCATTTCTTCAGAGATGCCTGAAATTCCCAAAACTCACCGACCTCGGCAAGCCTAATTCCACATCAATCAGAGCACAATTCTTACTCAATCGTTGTCAGGGAACCGCCAGTCTCGTCGGCAATGAACTGGAGGTTTTCAGTGGCCCAATCATCCAACTCCAAACCGATGGCATCGACCTTGATCCCAAGACTCACGAGCGTTTCCAACTCACCATGCCATGAAGTCGCGTGATTTGGGCGTCCATCCGAAAGGAAAATCACTTGGTCGGGAAGTGGCGAATACTGCGTCGGCAAACTCAGTCCAGCATCGTAATTGGTTCCACGATCGTTGTTCAAGAGCTCCAGAGCGTCGATCATCATCTGTTTGTTAACGCTGGTGGCCGGTTTGAGTTCACCCCCAAACCCCATCCAGTGATATCCGGCATCAAACATGGCGACTCCAAATTCCACATTGCTGGGCAAATTCCCAATCGTCTCCATCAGGTGCTGCTTGACGGTTTCATAACGTGAGTAGCCGGAATCGAGAAACTCATTGTTCATCGAACCCGAAGCATCAACCACGAACAGAAGCCGTTCATCGGTGATCGGCACATCAAAGAAATCCGCCGTTGTCGCGGCATTGGCAAAAGGGCTGTCGGTCCAGCGCAATGAGTCTTCCGATTTGGCAAACGCCTGAATATCAAATCCATCCGGAAAACTGGAAGATGCGAGGGTGATTGGACCGGAATACTCCGTATAAAGTTCGACTGCCGGGAAATCTCCCGAAGGAATCTTCACCGTGTAAAAAAGCTGAGATGAACCGGTTGGATTCGGATTCACCAAGGTGACGTCAATCGTCTCCGTCTCGCTATCAAACGTGGTTGCACTAAGCTCAATTTCCGGAGGCAGGAGTTGATCCGCACCAGCGGCATAGGATTCAATCGCAGTCGTACTGCGATTCCAAAAGGCGGGATTCCCGTCGACATAGGCGCTAACATAACTGTTGGGACCAACTGAAACAGAACCAGTATAGGTTTGGAAAGTGCCTCCATTCATGGAAACCATGATCCAGCTGTCTTCCGGTGGATTTGGATTCGCGAGGGTGACCTGAAGATCAAACGAACTGTAAGGAAACTGGCCTCCCGCCGGCGAAAAGATGGGTGGTTGCAACTCGGCTGGAGGGTCATTCCCCGTTCCATATCCGTCTTCGCCGTCACTTCCGCCCGAACCGCTGGCAGCAGATCCTGCGCCGCTGCCACCGCCAGACGCAGCTCCACTTCCACTTGCCGTCAAGGGAACCTCCGTTGGATTGGGACCTCCCAACGGATCAGAATCCTGGTGGTTCCAAATCCAGCCATCTCCCGTATTCAAGGCAATGGCAGAACCGGTTCGTTCCTCCGAACCAAAATCCACCGTCGCCAAGTTGGAGTTCAAATAAAAGTCGTGAACTCCTGCTCCCGAGGTCGAGATCACAAATTGCTTCTTCGCCAAATCCCAGATTGCCCGGCGTTGATCCGAAGAAACCTGCTCCGCAGTTTGGAGACGAGCCGCCAGACGTTTGTCAATCATCGAGCCTCGCAGGCCAGCATATTCCTTTGCGTTGTTGCCCGACCGCACCGTCTTCAGCTTATCGAGAACCGCTTGAGGGCTATTGACTCCATCGAGACTACCCCCGCTCGAAAGGTAAACTTTGATGGCTTGATTGATTTCGAGCACATCGGTCTCCAGTTTGGACGCCGAAGTGCCGTTGACGACAATCGAGTAGGAGGGAATGGCAATCGCTGCGATGATCGCGATTACGGCAACAGTTACCAGCACTTCAACCATGCTGATCGCGGAGTCTTTCGGACAAAAACGCAGAACTGATTTCATATTTTCTATAAAATCAATGTTTTCCAATAATAAGCAACCAAATACTGCACAGCTGAAGGCTCTCCAGCTTCAAGCCTGTCTCACCAAATCCCAAGTTGACCTACAAACCGCCCAAGCCAAGTTTCTCCCATGAATTTAACCACGACAGCTTTTGGAACTTGGAGCGGCGGACGCTTCATGCATTTTGGGGAACAACTGGAAGAAGAGCGGATCGAAAAGCTGGTGCAGCAGAGCTGGGAACTTGGCGTGCGCACCTTCGCCACATCGGATGTCTATGGAGTTGGCCGCGCAGACGAACTTCTCGGACGCGCCCTGAAGGGAATCGATCGCAGCAGCTACTGCATCGCAGCAATGCTCGGCCACGATATTTACGACGGGGTTCGCCAAGGTTCAAAAGGTTACCCACGGTTCACCGATCCTGAGCTCCGCGGCGAGGATGGCTATGAAGCCTATCTCAAAAAAGCCGCCGAAAAGAGCCTTGAGCGCTGCCAGACGGACTACTTTGATTTGGTAATGCTCCACAACCCTGATTCGACTGGCTACACAAGCCCGGCGGTATGGGATGCGATGGACGCGTTGAAGAGTTCCAAACTGACAGAGATGATCGGGATTGCTCCGGGACCGGCAAACGGCTTCGTTCTGGACCTGATCGACTGCTTCGAAAAATTTGGCGACCGAATCGATTGGGCGATGCTGATTCTAAATCCCCTTGAGCCTTGGCCGCAATGCCACGTGCTGCCGACTGCGGAAAGGCAAGGCATTGATGTCATCACCCGCGTGGTCGACTACGGTGGAATGTTTCACGATGTGATGCGCCCCGGACACCAGTTCAAGGACGGGGATCACCGCGCCTATCGCCCCGCGGGCTGGGTGGATGCCGCGAGCGAGAAGATTGAGAAGTTTCGCGCCATCGGCGAACGCCATGGCCTCACCCTTCTGCAGTTGGCCTGCCAGTGGAACCTCGCTCAACCGGCAGTGAAGTCCGTAGTTCCAACCTTGATTCAGGAAGCTCATGAGGGTGCAAAATCGGTGGAAGAGGAATTGGTGGAACTGTCCAAAGTTACCGGTGAAGTGGTGCTGTCAGCCGCCGAAATTGCAGAGATCCAACAAATTGGAGACAACACCGGCTGCATGGCGTTGAAAGGAGCGAGCGAACGCTACGCAGAACTGGAAGCGCCCTTGCCTGACCAATGGCCCGTTCGCCCGGAATTGCTGGAAGTCGCATCTCGATTCCAGATTAATCCAGCTTGGTAGCAGAACCGATTCTTGACTTTGAAACTCTAGCTTTATAATCAAACTATCATGAAGCCAACTCTCTTACTCACTCTCATTGCCATCGGCTTGGCCGGTTGTGCTGCCCCCCCTGACTCAGAAGACGGATCAACCGGCCAAAGCTCCGACAATGCTGGTTTCATCTCTGGCGGAGGCTTTTCCAAGGAAAGCGATCCCATCAGCAAACACCAGGAATACATCGGTCAGGGATACTGATTCTCCGCCCCTTCCCGGCGCAAGGTAACGTGGGAATGGTCAATGGAGGACGTGAACTTTTGAAGTTCGTCGGGATTGAGTTTGAGTGCCGCCGGGCTCGCTTGACTCCCGATTCGCGCCTTCAGAAAATGGGCAGCCCAGACGCTTGCCGCCAGGGTCAGGACCAGCCCTACGCCGAGGAGAAAGTAGACAATTGATCGTATCATGATGACGATCTTGTCCCCGGCACATGAACTCAGGATGAAGTCCGGGTGAAATTGCGTCGAAAAGTCGGCAAGACAAGCATTGCATCCCCATGAGCCTTCGCCCATGGTGCCCGCCCCATGCGTCCAATCTTGGAAGTCATTGAGCTGCTTGTCGACCAAATAAAAAGTCGGTTGCGTCACCGGTATGCAATCAACCGACTGCAAATCATGGCCTACCCGGGTTTCTGCAATGACACGGAGGCGTTTGTCCGGGGCCGAATTCTCGTCGGAAAAGACATCGAGCTTGGGGGCAAGGATCACGGGGCATGGCGTAATTTCGGAAACATGCTCAAGCGGTTCCTCAGTGCGGAGATTCCTCACGCCGTAATCGAGGTGAGCTGGCAGGGCCAGACCAAACGGATTACCTGCAATCACGAGGGGTTTTTCTTTGAGCGGCTGCCGATCAATCCCGCTGATGAGCTGGATGTTCACATTCGGACGATTGAGCCAAAGACCGAAGAACCCGTGGAACTGGTCGAAAAAATCTTCCCGCCCGCTCCAACGGCTGACTTGGTCGTAATCAGCGACATCGACGACACGGTGTTGCTGACCATGGCGAGCCGAGCCGCACGAATGGTTCTGCTGACCTTATTTGGAAACGCCCACACCCGAAAAATGTTTGTCGGAGTTTCGGATTGGTATCGCGCTCTCCAGCGTGGCCATGACGGCAAGCGGAACAATCTGTTCTTCTATGTCTCAACCAGCCCATGGAACCTTTACGACTTTCTCGACGAATTTCTTGAGGTGAACGAAATTCCTCGTGGCCCCCTGTTCCTGAAGGATCATGGTTTGGAGGGGGGGCGCATCACGATCAGCGATCACCGCACCCATAAAATTAATGCGATCGAAAAGCTCTTGGAGTCGTTTCCAGACCGCCCATTCCTGCTCATCGGCGACAGCGGCCAGAAGGATCCGGAAATCTATCACGAAATCGTCAAACGTCACCCTCATCGCATCAAGGGAATCCTGATCCGCAACGTCACCGCAGTTCTCGTTCCCCGGACCCTGGAAATTGAGCGAATCGGTCGCGATGTGGAGACGCGCGACGTAAAATTCCTTTTGTTCACCCATACGAGAGACGCCATCAAGGCAACCGCCAAATGGGGATTGCTACCGCAGGAGGAGGCTGAAATTCAGTCGACCTTGGCTTCGGACGGCAAAGTGCCGTCTACTTCGACAGTCGAATCCTCGACATCTCCTTGAGCCAATTGATCCAGCATCGCGACGACCTCTTCCTGGACTTGCTCAACTTCTTCGAGACGAATTTCCGGGTCGGCAATGATCAAGACTTCGCCGGTTTTTCGATGCTCATAGATCAGCATCCGCCGGTCACCGACGTCCCGGGTATCCACCTGTTTGAGACGCTTTTCCCGCTCAAGTTTCGCCGCGAGAATATAGCGTGCTTTATCCATCCTCGGATCGTCATCATCGACCATTTTTTGCAACAATTGCTCAGCACTTCCCTTTTCAATTCCAGACGGTGAACTGGTTTCGTCTTCCTGTAGAGGCATTTCGTATTTGGCACGCCAAAAAGAAAAGGGTTCACCGTCCTTTTGCCGCTCCTCCCAAACTTCCTGACACAGATCTTCGCGGATAAATCCGTCGCTCTCAGGATCCTCATAGATGCAGGTGAAATAGTAGTCACCATCTTCAAAACCGCGCCCGGAGACCGTGCATTTGCTGGAGCGAGATCGAATTTTCCAGTTCTGGATGATCGCCATAAGGCGGACCAAACACGATCATGCAGTCTTGGAAAACAAATTCTTAAACTTGGGAAGCTCCTTATTGTTGGCCCGCGCCCAGAACAGTATGGCTCCGATCACGCCGAGTCCGATATTCGGCCCCCAGGCCCCCACCCAAGACTTCAGGCGCGCACCCTCGGCCAAAGCCAGAAAGACGCTATCGAAGAAGATCAGGGCAAAGAAAATCAGGATGGAAGCGGTCACTCCGCCCAGAATTCCTTTTCGCGAATGCACAATCCCGAGAGGAGCTGCCATCAGCACAATGAAAAAGCAGCGGAATGGCTCGGCCCAACTGTAGTGCCAGTGCGTCCAATACGGAGCCAGCTTGTTCGGGGGCAGTTCCCGGTTGGTTCGCAAATAGCTCGTCAGACCTGGAATTCCCAAAAATTCTGCCTTGTAGGACGAACTCACAACATGCCAGGGGGTTTCGTTCCAATCTTCTTTCGTCAAAATCGGGAAGAAGCTCACTTTGGGAGTGCCATGGATATCGTATTCCCAGATTCGGGCTTTCCGAAAGGTCCAAACCTTCGTTTGGTGGTTCCAATAGGCTGAATCAGCGCGAATCGTATACATCACCCGATTGTCGTCAGCTTGAGCCCAAACCGCGACATAGCGCATGGGAGCATTGGCCAAATCTACGGGAACCCGGCCAACAAACCATGTTCGTTGATCCATGGAGTTGCGATACATCCAGGCGAGTGCCGCCCATTCGTCTTCTCCCGATTTCTTGCGTTCGCGCCCCTTTTCTTTGTCATTCAAGGCGTCCTGGAGACGGTTCAAAATCCCCTCCTTGTGGGCTTCCGCACGAGGCGCCCAATCATAGTTCAGCACGATGCAAAGCAGCGTGCAGTAAAACCCCGCCACGAAAAGCGGCTTCAAGACCCTGCCCATACTCAACCCAGCCCCCAGCATCGAAATAAGCTCATTCGACTTCGACATCTTGCCGAGCGAGAACAGGAGGGAGAGCAGCAGGGTGATCGGCAACACAAGCAGCACAATTTGGGGCAACTGAACAAGGTAATATCTCCCCAGAAGGCTGAACCCTTCCTCCGTGAAAAAGACCTTCCCGTTGTCGGTAAGGTCCATGATGACCCAGATCCCTACCAATCCCAAAAACGACAACGCCAACGGCGAAACAACTCCTCGAATCACATAGCGATCCAGAATCGGCCCCGCGTAATAGGCCCAAAGCAGGATTGGCGGACTCAGCACCAGAAACGCAATCAGCACCAGCTTCACGAAGTAGGTCCACGGAGCGGGATCTTCTCCGACTTTGCTCAATTCGAGATTACTGACATTCGAGACCAAATCCGAAGGCAACCAAGCCAAGGCAATGCCCAAACAAACCAATGTGAGGGCCAACACTTGCCCCCAATTGCGTTTCCCGAGCACCAAGACGGACAAAAATCCCAATCCGGCCAGAATTGTTGCTCCAGCGTGGCAGGCCAAGAGCCAAAATGGGGTAAATCCCACCGATTCGGTTTCATCGCCAGCACCAATTAAATTGAGGGCCCGCTGATCTTCCATGTAGGAATCACGCGTCCCGTCAGCCATTAATCCTAGAAATACCGCAATCACTAACGTAATGATACGCATTACATTTGCGGAAGCGTTTTCCGGCGAAAATAGGAGTCGCTTAATAGATGCCATGAAGGTGGGGAGACGTCGAAATCACGATGGACCCATTGGGAGCCCGCCATCTTTAGCGGAAGTGGCTGGGCGGTCAAGCTGCGTTTCCATTTGAGCGCAATGTTAGAGTGTTGTAAGGCTTAAGGCGCACGCCGCTTTTTTGATGATCTCACTTCAGGAATATTCACCCTCAGGATCGCTTGCTGACGAAATGCATGCCTTGTTTTCGGAAACAGGCAAGCTTTCCGAGTCCAAGGACTTCGAATATCGGGCCGAGCAGCAGGAGATGGCCACCCTCGTTGCCGAAGCCCTTTCAGCGGCAAAACCGCTCATCGTCGAAGCAGGCACCGGTGTCGGCAAATCCCTGGCCTACCTCCTTCCTGCCTTGACTTACGGATTGCAGGAAAAACGCAAAGTCGTGGTCTCAACCCACACCATCAATCTGCAGGAGCAACTGATCCACAAGGACATCAAGATCGTTCGAAAAGTCCTCGGTCAGGACTTCAACGCGGTACTTTACAAGGGCCGAGCCAACTTTGTCTGCCCCTCCCGCCTGGAGGCGGCCTATCGCTCAGCTGGCGACCTCTTCAACACGGGAGATTTCGCGGAATTACAGCTCATCTACGATTGGTCCAAAACCACGGAAGACGGTAGCCAGGCGGATCTGGATTTCACGCCCAGTCCACGCATCTGGGCGCAAATTTGTAGCGAACCTCACATCTGTACCGTTAAAAAGTGCGGTGGAAGTCGCTGTTTTTATCAGAAAATGCGGCGTGACGTTCAAGAGGCGGACATCGTGGTCGTGAATCACACGTTGCTTTTCACGCTCCTGGGGAGTTCCGAAGTCGCCGAAGAGTCGGACGACTTCGATTCGGGATTAACGAAGACCGAGGGCGGCTTGCTCTTTCCCCGAGATCTCGCCGTAATCGACGAAGCGCATACGCTGGAAAACGTTGCGGCCAAACAACTCGGGATGAATTTGAGTCATTCGGGTCTCAAGTTCTTGATTCAGCGACTCTACAATCCGCGTTCCCGGAAAGGCTTGTTTCAGGTCGCCAAGGAAGTTGATGGAGTCCGCGCCACCGCCGAATTGCTCGACGAAACCGACGATTTCTTCACCGCTGTCGAAGAAAGCTCGACGTTTCGCGGCCCCGCTCGCGAATTTCGCGTTCGTGAAGAATCCCTGGTGGAAGATTCGCTGTCCAAGCATCTCCTCAATGTGCAGCAGATGTCTCAGGCCCTTTCTGAACGCGTCGAAAACGAAACGACGAAACTTGAATTGGGAGACATCGCCGGAAAACTTCGCGACGCCCGGCTGGGAATTTCCTCCTTTCTCGACCTTTCGGCGGACGAGCACGTTTACTGGGTCGAACGCAGTGGCGGATATGATGGCCGCCCGACCAACGTCTCCATGCATGCGGCACCGCTTGATATCTCCGAGCGGTTGCGAAACATCTTCTTTCGATCGGGACGACGATGCGTCCTAACCAGTGCAACCCTCGGTGTCGGCGACCAGAACCTCGGCTATTTCCGGCAGCGGGTCGGAGCTGAAGAAGCGCGCTCCATCCAAATTGGCAGTCCCTTCGACTACCGGAAACAGATGAAGCTGTATCTGGTCAAGTCGATGCCCGATCCCAAGGCGCCAACCTATGAGGAGCAGTTGGTGAAATGGGTAAAACACTTTCTCGATGAAAGCGAAGGCAGGGCTTTCGTCCTCTTCACCAGCTATCGACTGATGGACACGGTGGCTGGCCAGGTTGAAGATTTTGTGACCAAGCGAGGATGGGACCTCCTGATTCAAGGAAAAAGCGGATCTCGCTCCTCGATTGTGGAACGCTTCAAAGATGCCCAATCGGCCGTGCTTTTCGGGACCGACAGCTTTTGGACGGGAGTCGATGTCCCGGGAGAAGCCCTGTCCAACGTGATGATCACGCGGCTTCCATTTGCCGTTCCGGATCATCCTTTGACCGAAGCCCGGCTCGAACAAATTGAGGAGCGTGGCGGGAATTCATTCATGGAATACTCTGTACCTGAGGCGATTCTAAAACTCCGGCAGGGTGTTGGTCGTTTGATTCGCTCCAAAAAAGACCATGGAATGGTGGTGCTGCTCGACAACCGGGTCCTAACCAAACGATACGGGCAGTCTTTTCTCAAAGCGCTTCCAGAATCAGACTTGGAAGTTGTGGGGTAATCAACATCCCCATCTCCGCCCCGCTAGCAAAATAGCCATAGTTGTAAAAACTATGATCGAATAAAGCAGGGTATCTGTCTTGATTTAGCGGCGCTTACGGCTTTCGATGGATCAGGTTGCGAAAAACGATCACTTTTGCGACTAAAAAACCAGAAACAACCGCACGAACCATGGGAAATTACTATCGCGCTGCACACGGGGATTCGCTCGATCGTTTCAATAAAATTTTGGCGCAGGTCATCGCCTTCGTCATTATCACATTTTGTCTGGTGGCAGGAGTAAGCGCCGTTTTCAAAAATCTGCTCGCTCCCGAGAATCTGGCACGCGCACGGCTGGAACGCGCCGGTTATCAACTGGATACCCAATCGGTGTTCAGAGCCGTCGAATTGAACGATCAACGTTCGCTGGAACGGTTTCAGATCGCGGGCATTTCTCTCAACGAACCCAACGCCGAAGGAATCACGCCGCTCTTCTACTGCGTTGAGAAGAATCGTCTCAAAACACTGCGCGGATTGATCGAGCTCGGGGTCCCCACTTATCAACGAAACCCAGAGAACCGCTTGCCCGAGACCATCTCGATCTCCAGATCGCAGCACGAGATGACACGGTTTCTCTATGAGAATGGTGCGAACCCAAACGTCGATATCGAAGTCGGCGAACCAGCATTGGTGTGGGCAATTCGTCAGGGCGAAATGGACACCTTTCATCTGCTTCTCGAAAAAGGTGCGGATGTCACTCGGGAATCGAACCTTGGATCCCCGCTCTTCGTTTCCCTCCTTTATGGGAACCGTTCCGTCATGGATCAATTGATTGCGAGAGGCGCTGATCCCAACTCCCTCAGTCCCGGCGGTGCCCGGGTGGCGGTTGCCGCAATGGAACTGGATCGCCCTGATCTCGCCCAGCGGTTGGTGAAGGCGGGAGCCAAGCCAAATCTTCGCGGCCAGAAATCCAGCCCATCGATGTTGGAGATCGCATTTCAGCGGCGCGATTCGGAAACCTTCGATCTTTGCATGGAACATGGCGGGGACATTTCCATCCTCGGCCTCAGCAAGATGACGATGCTCGAGGAAGCGGCTCGCGATCAGGACATCGACTGGATGAACATTTTGCTCGCCTATGGAGCTGACCCCAACCAGCGCACGGCGGAAACCAACCAGCCCCTCTGGTGGGAGCGCCTCAATGCCGCCCAGCCACTACTTACCGAGACCCTTCTCGGAGCAGGCGCCGATATCAACAGCCTGGATGCAGAGGGCGTCAGCCCTATCGATCGAGCGATCGGAGCCAGCAACCTGAAACAAGTTCGCTATCTCTTTTCCCAAGGCGCGGAAACAAGCGGCCATTTGTGGAACCCGCTTCAGGAACGCAACCATGCCATGATCCGCTTCCTTCTCGCCAATGGTGAGGATGTGGAAGTGAACAATCCAGCCTCGTCCGGCATCAGTCCGCTCGGGTTTACAGCGATGAGCGGCGACGTCACCGGCGCCTCCTTATTGCTTGAATATGGAGCCAAATTCGAGCCGGACGAAAAGCCGGGCGGCCACTCCATGTTGGAATGGGCAATCGCCCATAAGAAACCGATTCTCGCCGAGACCTTCGTCGATCTGGGAGCGGATCCCAACGAACGGCTTCCGCGCCCATCCACAGAGTTTCGCGCCCTTCTCAAGGAACACGGAAGCCTCAGCTACTACCTCCGCAATGATCGCGGCCTCACCCCGTTGATGGTCGCAGCGGGATCCCGGCAGCATGAGATGGCGCGCATGCTGATGGATCACGGAGCGAGCAAGTCTATCAACTCCCGAAGCTACAAAGCCTGGCCCGTCAATTTTGCGATCCGGGCAGATGACATCCCAATGGCCCAAATGCTGTTTGGCCGTACTCCAGAGTATGACAAGAACTGGTCGAGAAAGGTCGTGATCGATCTCAGTCGCCAACGACTCAATTTTTACGTGAACGGCAAGTCGGTGTTTTCAACCGTTTGCTCGACCGGAAAACGTGGCTACCGCACCCCAACCGGAACCTTTATCATCAGCGATAAGACGACCCTGCGTCATTCCACGCTTTATGGTTCGCCCATGCCGTATTTCCAGCGACTGAGCGGAAGCGCAATCGGAATGCACCAGGGGAATTGCCCGGGCTACGCCGCATCACACGGGTGTATCCGGATGCCATGGAGCTCCGCAAAAAGTCTCTACTACAAGACCAAGGTAGGTGACATCGTGGTCGTTCAGCATTGATCAATCCCTGACTTTCTGCGTCAAAGGTGGAACGAGGGCGATTTTTTTCGCGTGGTCCTTCATCACCTCCATGATACACTGACGTGGTAATGCATTGCCGTTGGATAACCTGCTTCTTGGCGTTGACCTTCGCTGCGGCGACGGCGGAAGAAGCTCAGATATCCCAGATCAAAGATCCACGGCAGACCCGCGAGCGGGCAACCAGTAGCTCGGGGCAGTTTCTGATCTACGGGGATGATGGCAAGATTCGCAGCCAATTCGCGAGAGACTGCGAAAAGGCTCGCAAGGATTTCGCGGCAGTCATCGGCCTCCCCAAAGGATGGTATTATCCCGTTGTCGTCGAAATTCATTCCAAACCGCTCCAGCGAGTCGAACGGCGCACGTTGGTAAGAGCCTTCCCCATTGAGCCGAACGGATTCCGATTCCAATTGGATATTCTGCAGGACGAAGACTTCAAGTCCGCAGATTTTGAGAAGGCCATGATCAGACTGCTCATTCTCGAGCAGATGTTCTATCCTCCCAATCGTAAAATCACCCAGGACAAAATCCCACCCTGGGTTCTTGCCGGGATTGAAGAACTTGTCTCCTACCATCGCCACGAAGTCCCGACAGATATTTTCGCTTCGCTGATCGAGTCTCATCAAATTCTCCCCGTTCGGGAAGTGTTGACGACGTCGCCTCAAGATCTCGACAACAGCGTAACCCGGAAGATCTATCGCGCATGCGCCGCCGCCCTCGTCCAGGCATTGCTCGATCAAGGTGACGGCCAAGTTCGATTTCGCGTCTTCCTCCAGGATCTGGCGGTTGAAAAAGCGGATTCAACGGAACTCTTGGAACGGCACTTTGCCGCAATGCGCCAGGATTACACCGGACTTGAAAAATGGTGGGCCCTGCAGATGGCCGCGATGAGTCAAAAATCCGTATTCGAGTATCTCAATATCGCGGAAACCGAAAAGCAACTGGAGCAAGCGCTGCAAGTTCGATTCGACAACCTCCCGGAACAGAAGAGCGCCGAAAACTTCTCAAGTCGAATCCCGAGTTTTCGCGAGATCAAACGTCGCTTCGATTCGAGCGGGAAGGACTTCACTTCGGGTTCCCTGCGCGACTTTGAGCAATTTGCCAATCATCCGAGGCTTGGCGACGCGTTAAAAGTCACCAGCGATCAACTCGCCAATATCCAGAATCGCGCCTTTCCCCTCTACATTCCTGTCATCGCCGGGTACAACAAGACGATGGCCCTGCTCCTGGAGGGAAAAACCCGGGAAGTTGCCGAGCGAATGGAGTTTCTTGAAATCCGCCGGAGGAACATTCGGTCCCAAATGACTCAGGTTACCGACTTCATGAACTGGTATGACGCCACGCAGATTGAAGAAGAAAGTGACGACTTTGAAAGCTATGAGCGCGCTCTGATCGACATCGAAAAACTCGATCGCAGGAAACGCACCGACCCGATTTCGGGTTACTTGGATGCCATGGAAAAGGAGTTTGCCGACTGAATCTTTCTGATTTTGGGAATTGATATCTGATTTTCAGAATCTGAAAGTGGGGCTTATGCAGCAAAAGCCCCTCGTACATCCCGAAGTCCAAGAAGCATTCTCCAACGAAACCTTTTCCGCGGATCGCCGCAAATTCCTCACTCGGGCTGGCGCAGCTGT
>TARA_R110002096_G_scaffold312150_18_pt1 | contig 17425 bp, 13 predicted proteins | sample TARA_R110002096 | Tara Oceans TARA_R110002096 (sample SAMEA4397295) | marine metagenome | biome: Polar Biome; feature: [DCM] deep chlorophyll maximum layer (ENVO:01000326); material: water (ENVO:00002006), including particulate matter (ENVO:01000060) such as... | depth 35 m | reverse complement strand
GCCGGTTCACCCTCTCCGGCCTCCCCTCCAACGAAGCTCCGTGTCCTTCCGCCCGCTCCAGCAAATGCATCTGATTCGCGCATCCGAACATTGCAGGCTGGCGTTTTCGGTCAATGCACTGAATGAAAACGATGTTGCCGTCGCTGGCCTGTCCATCGCCTTTGCCTCGCTGCTCGAAGCCCAAAGCGATGAGGTCGAAAAATTCGCTGCCGATCTGTTGCAAAGGGGCGCGCAGGCCGCCGTCATTTCGCTGGGCAGCCACGGCAGTTTTGCCCGATTTGGAGAAGAGGGCTATCGCGCGCAGGCCCTTGCCATCACGCCGGTTGATACGACAGGGGCCGGTGACAGCTATATCACAGGCTTTCTGACCGCCCGCCTCGCCGGCGCATCCGTGCCACACGCCATGCACGCCGCCCACGCCCTTGCTGCAAAAACCTGCATGCATCCCGGTGGCTTTGTTCAGTAATTGTAATGATGGTGTTTGATGTTGATGGCGCGGTTTGTGCAGGGGTAAATTAATTGATGCTGATCATTGCGAGGTGTGGTCGTCTGCGTCATCATCATTACAGATCACTTTAAATCGCTTTTGCGACCAACCTTCTCTGCGAGTTCAACTCAAACGGCGCTTTTAAGCCCCGCTGCTTTGAGCTCTGGTTCGAATTCTGGCAGATTCACCTCTGGAACAGCGAGAACAAATATATTGCGGGCTCGAGTAAGCGCTACATACCCAATCCGACCATCTTCGGTCTTCGTGCCGTCCAGAAGAGCACGAACATGACCTTTCTTTGCAACATACAAGACGGCATCAAGGCTTTCACCTTTAACCTTATGCACTGTTGATGTCCGAAACACGGTGAGCTCTTCTCCAGCGAGATCGGGTAACTCGATAAGCGGTCGGTTCTCGAGTTTCTTCTTGGCCATTCGTTGTCCCATATTGTCTGCCGGAATGAGTCCAAAATCTTTCTGCAAAGTTTCCAGCAAAGCTTCGGTGCGCCTTCGCATCTGCGGATGCCAATCTACATCAGCGACAAGTTTTGCCGACGGCAAACCCGAAAAGGAGTCACGCACAAAGGACCAAATCACTCGTCGCAGTCGGCGCATGGTGTCGTCTGCCGGACGTTCCATCTGGGATACAAACGCGCTATGCTTTGGTGCCAGCAAACCGGATAATCCCATGCAGCCATGGATGAATGCCTGGTGATAGTCCTTCTTGAGATCGCGGCTGATCACAGCATCTGCAAAACACTTTGTAACGCCTTGCCCCTGGCCGTCACTTTCACCACTCCATTCCGCGGTCAACGGCGCAGACCGACAAAGCACGACGCCCTTTCGGACATCTATGCCAACTGCCTTCAGAAGATTCTGGAAAGACGAAAGAGTCTTTTTGCGCTCTTCCGCTTTGAACGTTAAATAATATGCGGCAGGCGTGGCACTCGTCGCGACTCGATTGGATCTATCGGTTCTGCCGGTTAGCTTGTTGGCGACATTTAAGATTCCCGGCATCGAGCGATAGTTCATTGTCAACCCGCGGCTCTTGACTCCGGCTCTGCTACCGTATTCGCGTAAGAAACTTCCGTCCGCACGTGCGAACTCATAAATACCTTGGTGTGGGTCTCCAATCAATGAAACCTGCGAACCCGCCTCTATTAGCAACTCCAGAATCGCCTGATGCTCCGGGCCGATATCTTGTGCCTCATCGACAACGATGTGCGGAAATCGCCGTGCCAAAGCACGCAGGACAAATGCCTCTTCATGTAGTATGCGAAGCACCCAGTAGCGGGCCGAATCGTGGGTATAGGCCCCTAAGGCTGCAAGCTTTTTTAAAGCCGCTACGGCGACTGTCGGCCCCAGAACTTTGTCGTTTTTCCCGATAGTGTAATTGAAGCGTGTGCCTTCCCAAGAAATCTTAATCTCGGCTGTCCGAAGGGATTTATTCCCATCCCAAACTTTGAAACCATTGAGGAAGCCCTCACGCCCATTTATCAAGAAGGGCACACACGAACTCTTCATCAGGCGATGCCCGTGCGGCCTCAGCACATTGGTGGTAATGAACCCATCCATTGTACTGATTTCGACGGCAAAGCGCCGTCCCTTTGCAGACAGTTGGCGCGCGAGCGCCGAATATTCGGTCTGAAACGTATCGACTGCTATATTTGAAAAGGAGAGGAGCGCAATCAAACCCGACCCAGTGTATTGACGTCGCATCTCTGCCAGTCGATGCACCGCGGTCTTGGTTTTACCGCTGCCTGCACAAGCGGTCACCGCTAATGGGACAAGGGGCTCGTCGATGATCGCTCGCTGCTCTTTAGATAGATTATCGGTCATCGGCAGACGTGCTCGATTGCCTTCAGGATGTAGGCTGGTGCCTCGATGGGGCAATTCTCATCCTGGATCTTAGACGCCAGCGCCTGCGCGAAGCGCCCCTTGGATACGTTGCCACTCTTGCGTTCAAACATTCCACGGAAAAGGGTCATGGCTTTGGCTTGCTCGCCCTCTGTCGCATCAACTTCTGTCTCCAGATCAGCCCCAATCATCGGATGGATTTCTTTGAGCGCTGCCAGCATCGTTGGGCGGTTCTTTGCTATAAGCGCAAGATCATATTCGAAGGTCTTTTGACCGTGAAAAACCTTTATTAGGCTGTCCTGCTGTCTGAGCATCGTCCTCGCGGTGGCGGAGGGAGTGACGGCATCGGTGGCGGCCGGATAGGACGGAACCGTCTCGTTATCCTTGACGGTTTGCGGGTCAGCATCCGTGATCACTGAGACAGGAATCATGATCGCCTTCTCGCCGAATAGCGGCATGAAGGAATCAAAGTTAAGGCCCTCGACGCTGATCAAGCTTACGCCATGATCGCGTAAGTCGATCTTATGGCTCTTTGCAAGGACACTTACGAGCAGCAATTCTGCTGCCCCTTCGACAAGCAGTGCCCTGCGCGCGAAAAACAACTCGGCACGGGTCACGTCGAGAAAACGGGCAAGCTTTTCGCGCTTACCCTTTGCAAACTCTACCGATCTCGGGTGAAATGCGGTCGCTTTGTCATCCGCCTCGAAAAGGCAAGCGATCGAGTCTAGGTCAGCGATGCTAGCGAAATTGGGGGAATGGCTGGTGACGAATACCTGGACTGGTTTGTCGCCAGTCTCGTCCTTGTCGATACTGGAGAGATAGCGCAGAAGAACGGCTTGCAGTTGTGGATGTAGGTGTGCCTCGGGCTCTTCAACTATTAGACTACGATAGGTGGCGTCGGCATTCTTTGCGAGCTCGCTCAAAACGACTGCCATGAAGATTAAATTGTTATAACCCAGACCATTGCGCTCGATGTCAAAGGCGTCGACTACAAGCGACAATCGCGATGCAAGCTTTCCAAAATCGGTCCCCGCCAGCCCAATGTCGACCACTTGGGCCAGCGTAGGGCCTAACATCTTTTTATGACGCCCAGAGATCGCCGTGTGAGTTTGTTGGATCGATTTTTGTCCCTTCAACTCCACATCGAGTTTCTGAAGTGCCTCGGTTATCTGCTCCTTGCCGATGTCATCCGAAAGTAAGTGTAGCAGCCGAGACAGTTGACTATTTCGACTCGGTCGAAGGCCTTGCTCGGCGTCACGGAGTGGCTGGAGATAGACGCTTCGCAGGTTCTCCAACATCGACGATGACATTGCTACCTCGCCGAACTTTCCACACCAGCGGCGCGGTTTCAGCCGACCCGATTTGTCGGCATCGCCGTAGGTCACCCCCAGAACCGCTTCGGTTTTACCATCGGCACCTTCCCGGATCGCATGGAGAAAGTCGGCCTCGTCATTGAGACTAAGATCTTGGAAAATATAGTGAAATTGAACCTCTCCCAAAGCTTCGCCCTTCGGCGGCATATGGATGTCGTCGCGCGTGAGACGAGGGTATGGGTCGTCGGTGCCAGCTAGCAGAGCGCGAAGCGCGTCGACAACTGCAGTCTTTCCTATATTGTTTGGCCCAACAAGGACATTGAGCCCGGGGCGAAATTGCAGCGATGCGTCGGCCAATTTCCTAAAATTCTTAATCTTCAATTGTGCTAAATACAATTTTTAACCCCACTTGGAGTGGCTACCGCATTTCTGCTCTGCGACGAATGTCGACAAATTGAGGTTAGGGCTGATTACAACCTTTCGTAAAGTCCACGATTTGAAGATATCGCCATAACCAGCAATAATGACGGCAGCTGCGCATAAAACGGGCGCCGATCAAGGTGGTATTCAATGTCCGCTCCGACCGGCCACCACCAATCACCATATTGCATCCAAGGACTCCAAACCCTAAGGCGTCCTATGCCGCCTATTCACCCGCGACGGCCTTCCCTTCAACGACAGCTCCGTATCCTGCCGCTCGCGCCGTGCAACCACCTTCCCCTTCGCCATCACCAATAACCGCTCCGGGCGGAGGCGGATGGCCTCTATCGGGTTGCCGGCATCCAGCACAACAAGGCTGGCTTTCTTGCCGACTGCCAGCCCGTAATCCTGCAAATTCATGATGGCGGCGTTCTGGTTGGTGACCATGTCGAAGCAATGCTGCATCTCTGCCGGGCTGGTCATCTGCGCCACATGCAGGCCCATGAAGGCGACGTCCAGCATGTCGGCGGTGCCGAGCGGATACCAGGGGTCGAGCACGCAATCCTGGCCCCAGCCGACACGAATGCCGTGGGCCAGCATTTCCGGTACACGGGTCATGCCCCTTCGTTTAGGATAAGTGTCGTGGCGGCCCTGAATGGTGATGTTGATGAGCGGGTTGGGAATGGCAGAGACCTGCGCCTCGGCAATCAGTGGCAGAAGCTTCGAGACATAGTAATTATCCATCGAATGCATTGATGTCAGATGCGATCCGGCCACCCTGCCCTGCAGGCCGAGGCGCTGGGTTTCACAGGCCAGTTGCTCGATATGGCGCGATTGCGGATCGTCGGTTTCATCGCAATGCATATCGACCTGCAGACCGCGCTGTTCGGCGATTTCGCATAGATGCGTCACCGAGCGGCGGCCATCTTCCATGGTGCGTTCAAAATGCGGAATGCCGCCCACCACATCAAGCCCGAGATCCAGCGCACGCAGCGTGTTTTCCATGGCATTCGGGCTGCGGTACAGACCGTCCTGGGGAAAGGCCACGAGTTGCAGATCGATATAGCCGGCGACCTCCTTGCGGACCTCGATCAGGGCTTCGGCGGCAAGCAGCCGGTCATCACAGACATCGACATGGCTGCGGATCGCCAGCAGGCCCATGGACACGGCCCAATCGCAATAGTCCAGGGCGCGCTGTTTGACCGCCTCATGGGTCAGTTGCGGCTTCAACTCACCCCACAGCGCTATGCCTTCCAGAAGCGTTCCGGATTGGTTGATGCGCGGAATGCCATAGGACAAGGTCGCGTCCATATGAAAATGCGGATCGACAAAGGGCGCGCTGACAAGATTGCCGGAAATGTCGATGATCTGGCCTGCCTCGGCCTCGATGGCTGGTTCAATGGCGGCGATTTTTGTGCCGCTGATGGCGATATCGGCGGTAGAGCCGTCGGCCAGACTGCCGCCCTTCAGGAGAACGTCAAAACTCATCTCTCACCTTTCTGGTAAGGCACCATCAATGCTTTGGGATAGCTTGCCCGCCGCGCCACGATGATCAGCGCCAGAACCGACAGGATATAGGGCATCATCAGAAATATCTGATAGGGAATGACGCCGCCGGTGACCTGTTGCAGGCGCACCTGATAGGCATCAAAGGCGGCAAACAGAATGGCACCGATCAGCGCCTTGCCGGGACGCCAGGAGCCGAACACCACCAGGGCGATGGCGATCCAGCCGCGGCCATTGATCATTTCAAAGAAGAACGAGTTGAAGGCCGACATGGTGAGGAATGCGCCGCCGACCGCCATGAAGGCGGAGCCGACCATGACGGCCCCAACACGAATGCCGGTGACGCTGATGCCCTGGGCTTCCACGGCGACCGGATTTTCGCCGGCAGCGCGGACCGCCAGCCCCAGCGGCGTGCGATACAGAACCCAGGCGACCAGCGCAACGCTGATGAAAGCCAGATAGGTCAGCGGCGTCTGCATGAACAGAATCTCGCCAATAAAGGGTATCTCCGACAGACCCGGCACCGCATAGGGCTGAAACGGCTCGATCTTCGGCGGCGATGTCGCTTCCGACAGGGCAACACGGTAGGTGAAATAGGTCAGGCTTGTCGCCAGCAGGGTAATGCCGATGCCGGTGACATGCTGAGACAGGCCGAGCGGCACGGTGAGAACGCCATGCAGCAGCCCGAACATCGATCCGGCAAGCGCGGCGACGATGATGCCGGTCCACAGATCACCGCCGGCATAGACCGTGATCCAGCCGCTGAAGGCACCGACTGTCATGATGCCCTCAATGCCGAGATTGAGCACCCCGGCGCGCTCGCAGATCAGCTCGCCCATAGTGGCGAAGATCAGCGGTGAGGCAATGCGGATTGCGGCAACCCAGAACCCGGTGGTGAGCAGTATCTCAAAGGCATCAAGCAGCATGACTATTTCCACCTGATGCGAAAGCGGGTCAGCATGATGGCGGTGACCATGCTCAACAGGGCGGTGGCGACCATCACGTCGGAAATGTAGCTCGGCACCCCGGCGCTGCGGCTCATGGCATCTGCGCCGACAAAAATCCCGGCAACGAAGATCGCCGACACCACAACACCGAGCGGATTGAGCAGCGCCAGCATGGCGACGACGATGCCGGTGTAGCCGAAGCCGGGCGAGATATCGAGCGTCAGACTGCCTTTCAGACCGGCGACTTCCGATACGCCGGCAAGAGCCGCCAGACCGCCTGACAGAAGCGCCGTTTTGACCAGCACACGGTTGACCGGAATGCCGGCAAAGCGCGCGGCTTCAGGGTTGTGGCCGACCGCCCGCATTTCATAGCCAAGCACGGATTTTGCCATGATCAGCCAGACACTGATGGCGCTGATAATGGCAATGACAAACCCCAGATGAAGCCGCTTGCCCTGAATGATCCGCGGCAGCCGCGCTTCGGCAATGATGCGTTCCGATTGCGGCCAGCCAAGGCCCATCGGATCTTTCAGCGGGCCTTCCAGCAGCAGCGAGACAAACAGCAGAAAGATGAAATTGAGCAGCAGCGTTGTCACCACCTCATCAACGCCAAAGCGGGTTTTCAGAACCGCCGGGCCAAGCAGCAGCAACGCCCCGGCACCCATCGCGCCAAGAATGATGATCGGGATCAGAATGACCGAAGGGGCGGCAATCGCACCGGTCCCCAGCAGCACCGTCATCACCGCGCCGGCATAAAGCTGGGCCTCGGCGCCGATATTCCACAATTTGGCGCGGAATGCGACGGCGATGGCAAGCCCGGTGAAGATCAGCGGCGTTGCCCGTGTCAGAGTTTCGACCAGCGCAAATTGCGAGCCGACCGCGCCCTTCAGCACCAGCGCGAAGACCTGCAGCGGCTCCGCCCCGGCAATCATCACCAGCACTGCAGCAATGACGAAGGTGGCAACAATCGCCATGGCAGGATACAGCAAAGTAATGGCCAGCGAGGGTGCCGGTTTTGGCTCAAGCCGCATGGCCGGCCTCCCCGGCTAGGCCGTCTGTTGTGCTGTCAAATCCGTGTCCTGCCATCAGCGTGCCCAACTCGGCGATGCTCCGCGCTCCGCGTTTTGAGGGCGAAGACAAGCGGCCTTTGGACATCACGATAAGCCGGTCCGACAGGGTCATCACTTCATCCAGATCCTCTGAAATCAGCAGGATAGCCGCGCCGCGCGCTCTGGCGGCAAGCAATTGCCCGTGGACATAGGAAACCGCGCCGACATCCAGCCCCCTTGTCGGTTGGCTGGCGAGAATGATCTGCGGATCGCCGTCCAGCGCACGGCCGAGAATGAGCTTCTGCATATTGCCGCCGGAGAGCAGCCGCACCCGCGCTTCGGGCGACGGGCATTTCACATCAAAATCGCTGATGATGCTTTCGGCAAAGCGTCGTGCGGCGCTCCAGTTCAAAAAACCCAACCTGCTGAAACGGGCGCTGAGATAGCGCTCGGAAATGACATTTTCGGTGACGCTCATATCGCCGATCATGCCAACCGCATGACGATCTTCGGGAATGCGGCCGATCTTGTGGCCAAGGGCGGAGCGCGGCGACCAGTTCCGCACCGCCGCGCCATTGATGCGGATGCTGCCGGCATTGGGCGACAGGGTACCTGCGATCAGCGCCGCGAGCGCCGCCTGGCCATTGCCGGACACTCCGGCAAGACCGGTAATCTCTCCGGCCCGCAACTGCAACGAAATATCTTTCAAAGCCGCACCTGTGCCAATTCCGGACGCGGAAACTTCCGTCAGTTCAAAGTTCATCTGTCCGCTCTGCGGCTCTGAAATCTGCGGCGGCTGAATGTCCTCACCGACCATCAGGCTGGCCAGGGCGTGGCGATCGGTGTTGGCCGTGCGTTCCTCACCCACCAGCCTGCCGCCGCGCAGCACCAGAACCCGATCGCTGACGGCCATCACTTCCTGCAGCTTGTGGGAGATGAAAATGATCGACAGACCCTTCGCCACCAGCATTTTGAGTGTGCGGAACAAGGCTTCCGTCTCCAGTGGGGTCAGCACCGCAGTCGGTTCATCGAGAATGAGAATCTGCGCGTCGCGATACAGCGCTTTCAGGATTTCGACGCGCTGGCGTTCACCGACCGACAGATCGGCGATCAAGGCGTCCGGGTCGACAGCCAGCCCGAAATCGCCGGCATGGCTGACAATTTTCTGACGGGCTTTGGCACGGTCAAAACGCGGCAGAAAAAGGCTCTGGGTGCCGAGCGCAATATTGTCGAGAACGGTCATGTTATCGGCCAGCGTGAAGTGCTGGTGAACCATGCCGATTTTCGCATTCAGCGCGGCTTGCGGATCGCCTTTCGGCAGGTCCTTGCCAAACGCCGTCACGGTTCCTGCATCGGCCACATAGTGACCGAACAGAATATTCATCAACGTGGTCTTGCCGGCGCCGTTCTCGCCAAGCAGCGCGATCACCTCACCCTGTTTCAGAGAAAAGCTGATGGCGTCATTGGCGACCAGCGGGCCGAAAGTCTTGGTGATGCCGGAGAGGTTGAGAACAACCTCTCCGTCCGGTCCCACGCTCACTAGCTGGATTTCGGCTCGGCGTCATTGATGGTGACGACAAAGCTGCCATCCTTGATGGCGGCTTCCTTCTCACTGACAAGTTTCAGTGCCGCTTCCGGGATTTTGCCTTCAAATGTGCCATAGGGCGCGAGCGAGCTGCCGCCCTCTTTCATGAAGGAGTAGACGCCGTAATCCTCGGCCTTGAATTCTCCGGCCTTGGCTTTGGCCACGGCTGCATCAAGGGTGGGTTCAAAATGCCAGATGGCGGATGCGACAACGGTGTCGGGGTAATCGGCCTGGGTGTCGATGACATTGCCGATGGCCAGAACATTTTTCTCCTTGGCGGCATCGGAAACGCCAAACCGCTCGGCATACATGATGTCAGCGCCGCCATCGATCTGGGCGAAGGCGGTTTCCTTGGCTTTGGCCGGATCAAACCACGAGCCGATAAAGGCCACCTGGAATTTGATATCGGGCTGCATTTCCCTGGCGCCGGCCATGAAAGCATGCATCAGCCGGTTCACTTCGGGAATCGGGAAGCCTCCGACCATGCCGATATTTTTGGTTTTGGTCATGGCACCGGCAATAATCCCGGACAGGTAGGCGGCGTCCTGAATGTAATTGTCGAAGACCGCGAAATTCGGCACATCATCCATGGGTTTGAAACTGGAGCCCATCAGATAGGCCTTGTCAGGATAGTCACGCGCCACATCGCGTGCCGCATCTTCCACGGCAAAGGTTTCGCCGATGATGAGATCATGACCGGCTTCGGAATATTCCCGCATGACCCGTTCATAATCATTGTTGGATGTGCTTTCCGAATAGACATATTCGATATCGCCGCGCTCTGCTGCAGCGACCGCCGCCTTGTGAATTCGGCTGATCCACTGCTGCTCGACCGGCAGCGTATAGATCGCCGCGACTTTCAGCGGTCCGTGGCTTGCGGCACCAGCGCCACCCAGAATACCGGGCATCGCCAGAGCGGACGCGCCTATCCCCGCAGTTTTCAACACTGCTCGACGTGATACAGCCGCCTCGATCAGCGACTTGATTAGATCTGACATAGAAAGTCTCCTTGTTGAAAATCATTGCGGGAGGGATTGCCACAATCCGTCACGGTAATTCGATTCAACAGGCCTGACAAGTATTGCCGCATTCTCCACAGGGATTTGGATTGAGCGGCGGAAACGTTGAGGAAATCAATACTCGCACAGGGTGCAGTTGGCGGCAGGCTGGACAGGGTTACAAGCCGCGACTGGTACGCCATTCTGGAAGCCAGCCCTGGCCGGAAAATGCCGTGAGACATCACACCATCAGATGCTGGCGGACATCGGCGCGGTCGAGACTGGCAGCGTCGCCGGAATGCACCACTTCGCCGCGATCCATGATGTAAAGATCATCCGCCAGTTCGCGGCAGAAATCGAGATATTGTTCGACCAGCAGAATCGCCATGCCTTCCTCGTCGCGCAGGAAGCGGATGGCGCGGCCGATATCCTTGATGATCGAGGGCTGAATGCCTTCGGTGGGTTCGTCCAGAACCAGAAGTTTCGGTCGCGTCACCAAAGCCCGGCTGATTGCCAGTTGCTGTTGCTGGCCGCCGGACAGATCGCCGCCACGACGGTGCAGCATATCCTTCAATACCGGAAACAGTTCAAACACATAATCGGGAATTGTGCGCGAGGCGCGTTTGACGGCGGCATAGCCGGTTTCCAAATTCTCTTTGACACTGAGCAGCGGGAAAATCTCGCGACCTTGCGGTACGAAGCCGATGCCCGATCGGGCACGGTCATAGGCGGCGCTGTTGCCGAGAATTTTTCCATTCATGCTGATCTGGCCGGCCGACAGCGGGTGATGCCCGACCACCGCGCGCATCAGGCTGGTCTTGCCGACACCGTTGCGGCCGAGAACGCAGGTAATCCGCCCGGCGGCCGCTTTCAGCGAAACGCCTCTGAGCGCCTCAGCCGCGCCATAGTGCAAAACCGCGTTGTCGATAGTCAACATAATCAGCGCCCCAGATAGACTTCAATGACGTTCGGATCGGCGGAGACATGGTCGAGCGAGCCTTCCGACAGGACCGCGCCTTCGTGCAGGCAGGTGACCTTGACGCCAAGTTCGCGGACAAACCCCATATCGTGCTCGACGACGATGACCGAATGATCTTCGGCAATGTCGCGCAACAAAGCGGCGGTTGCCTCGGTCTCCGCATCGGTCATTCCGGCAACCGGTTCATCGACCAGCAACAGCTTCGGGTCCTGGGCGAGCAACATGCCGATTTCCAGCCATTGTTTCTGGCCATGGCTGAGATTGCCTGCGGTTGAGGCGCGCAGATGCGACAGGCGTATGGTGTCGAGGATCTGCCGGATGCGGCCTTCGCCGGCTTGGCTGCGGCGGTGAAACAGATTTGCCATCACGCTGCGGGTGCCAGCCAGTGCCAGGGCGATATTGTCCTCGACACTATGGCCTTCAAACACGGTCGGCTTCTGGAATTTGCGGCCGATCCCCATATTTGCGATCTCGGCTTCATCATGTTGCGTCAGATCAATCTCGCCAGCGAACAGCACATCGCCGCTATCCGGCCTGGTCTTACCGGTCATGATATCCATCATGGTGGTTTTACCCGCTCCGTTAGGGCCGATAATGGCGCGCATTTCGCCCTGTTGCAGAACCAGCGACAGATTGTTGATGGCCTTGAAGCCGTCGAACGAGACGGAAACACCGTCGAGATAGAGCAGGGATCGGGTTTTCTCGGTCATGGCTACTCCGCCGCCTGGGGCTGGGTGGCAGCCGCGCTGATTTTATTATCCTCGGGCAGTTTGCGTGCTGCAGGGCGCAATTTCGTCCAGCCAGCGCGCAACGTGCCGACAATGCCTTTCGGCATCAGCAATGTGACGAGGACGAACAGCCCGCCAAGGGCAAACAGCCAATATTCGGGAAAGGCGCCGGTAAACCAGCTCTTGCCGCCATTCACCGCCAGCGCGCCAATGATCGGTCCGATAATGGTGCCGCGGCCACCGACCGCGGTCCAGATGACCACTTCAATGGAATTGGCCGGGGCAAATTCGCCGGGATTGATGATTCCGACCTGAGGCACATAAAGCGCCCCGGCAATGCCCGCCATGATGGCCGATACGACAAAGGCAAACAGCTTGACCATTTCCGGGCGGTAACCCAGAAACCGGGTCCGGCTTTCCGCATCGCGCACGGCAATCATCAGTTTGCCGAATTGAGACCCGGTGATCGCGGCGGTCACCAGCACGCCGAGCGCCAGAGCAATGGCGCTGGCTGAGAACAAGCCGGCGCGGGTGGTGCCGGCCTGAATGTCAAAGCCGAGAATATCCTTGAAATCGGTCAGTCCGTTATTGCCGCCAAACCCCATATCATTGCGGAAAAAGGCGAGCAGCAAAGCATAGGTCATGGCCTGGGTGATGATCGACAGATAGACCCCGGTGACGCGGCTGCGAAAGGCAAACCAGCCGAAGATGAAAGCCAGCCCGCCGGGCACCAGAACCACCATCAGAGCAGCAAACCAGAACTGGTCAAATCCGAACCAGAACCAAGGCAGTTCCTGCCAGTTGAGAAACACCATGAAATCCGGCAGCAGCGGATCGCCATAGACGCCGCGCGAGCCGATCTGGCGCATCAGATACATGCCCATAGCATAGCCACCCAGCGCGAAAAATGCGCCATGGCCGAGCGAGAGAATGCCGCAATAGCCCCAGACCAGGTCCAGCGCCAGGGCGAGAAGCGCATAGGTGAGATATTTGCCAAACAAGGCGACCAGATAATTCGGCACATGCAGCGGATGCGCCGGATCAAGTGAAAGGTTGAGGACCGGCACGATGATTGCCGCAGCGAGAATGACCACAACGGTCAGCGCAATCGGCCAACTCAGACCTTTTTTGAGAAAATGGGTAAAAATCATGTCTCGATCGCCCGTCCCTTGAGCGCAAACAGGCCGCGCGGTTTTTTCTGGATGAACAAAATGATGAAAACCAGCACCAGAATTTTCCCCAGCACCGCCCCGGCATAGGGCTCGAGAAACTTGTTGAAGACGCCAAGCGACAGAGCGCCGACCAGCGTGCCCCACAAATTGCCAACGCCGCCAAACACCACCACCATGAAACTGTCGATGATGTAACTCTGGCCAAGATTGGGCGATACATTGTCGATCTGGCTGAGCGCCACGCCGGCAATCCCGGCAATGCCGGAACCGAGCATGAAGGTCAGCGCATCAACCCACGGCGTGCGAATGCCCATGGCCGAGGCCATGCGCCGGTTCTGCGTGACCGCCCGCATCTGCAGGCCAAGTGCCGTTCTGTTGAAGGCCCAGAGCAGAACGGCAAACACACACAGCGCAAAAATCAGAATATAGAGGCGGTTCCAGGTAATCGTCATCTGGCCGAGTTCAAAGGCGCCCGACATCCAGGACGGATTGGACACCTCCTTGTTGCTGGGGCCGAAAATCGTGCGCACCGCCTGCTGCAGGATCAGTGACACGCCCCAGGTGGTGAGTAGGGTTTCCAGAGGGCGGCCATATAGAAACCGGATCACGCCGCGCTCCAGAACCAGCCCGACGCTGGCCGAGACGAGAAAGGCCAGCGGCAACGCGATCAGCAATGACCAGTCCATCAGTGCCGGCATCGCAGTGCGGATAATTTCCTGAACCAGATACGTTGTATAGGCTCCGAGCATGACCATTTCGCCATGAGCCATGTTGATAACGCCCATGACGCCGAAGGTGATGGCAAGACCGATGGCGGCGAGCAGCAGCACCGAGCCGAGCGATAGCCCGTACCAGATGTTCTGCCCCATGCCCCACAGCCGCAGCGATTTTTCAATCCTGGTGATGGCCTGGCCGGCAAGCGATTTCAGCTCCCCTTCGGCCTCCGCCTCAAAGCGGGTCAGAAAGGCCAGAGCTTCGCGATTGCCGAGCGATGCCATGATGTCGATAGCGCTGGTTTTTTCTTCAACAGAGCGGGCGGAGATGAGAATTGCGGCGGCCCTAGCCTGACCAAGCCGTTTCGCCACCGCTGCATCGGTTTCGCGTTGCAGCGCGGCCTCTATTGCCGCAAGAGCATCGACATCCGGGTTCGCGGCCAGCGTATTGGCTGCCAGCAGCCGGACGGAAGAATCTTTTGAGGCCAGTGTCAGAGCGCCAACGGCATCGCGGATATCACGGCGCAGCGCATTGTTGACCTTGATTTTGCTCAACTCACGCTTTGCCGCCTCTCCGGCAGGTTCAGCGGTGATGGGATCAAGCAATTGCAGGGTGCGGCCTTTGCCGGAAACAATGAAAACCTGCTGATCGGATTTGCGGTAATACAGCGCGCCATCGGACAGGGCGCTCAAAACTCCGGCAATCGAGGCCTCGCCCGTTTCAGCGAGTTCGCCAACAATGGCTTTGGTCTGATTGAAGTTTTGCGCTGTTGCGAATTTGGCAATGATAGCTCGTAAATCCGCCTGCTGCGCATCGGCGACAGGCATCAGAAGCGCCAGGAACCAGATCGTCAGACCTGCCAGAATTGATTTGGGAAACACGCGTGCATGACCTTGAGCGTTGGACATTTTGGACCTTTGTGATGTCTCCGGGCAGTTGGGGAGAGCGTTCCGCCCGGAGAGATATTTTTGATTTTTGCAAGATGGCTGCAGGCGGTCCTAGTTGACGCCTTTGCCGCCGCACTGGCCGGTTGCAGTGTTGAAGTTGCCGCAGGACATGGGCGCGCGCCAATCGGCGATCAGATCCTTGGAGTCCGGCAGAAAGTCGGACCAGGCATCGCCCGCCACCAGACCGGAGGTTTCCCATACGGTTTCAAACTGGCCGTCTTCCTGGATTTCGCCGATCAGAACGGGTTTGGTGATGTGGTGGTTCGGCATCATTGCGGCATAACCGCCGGTCAGATTTGGAACACTCACACCGATAATGGCGTCGATGACCGCATCAGCGTCGGTTGTGCCGGCTTTTTCGACGGCTTTGACCCACATGTTGAAGCCGATATAATGGGCTTCCATGGGATCGTTGGTGACGCGGTTTTCATCACCGGTGAACGCCTGCCATTTTTCAATGAATTCGGCATTGGCATCGGTGTCCGCCGACTGGAAATAATTCCACGCTGCCAGATGACCGACCAGCGGTGTGGTGTCGAGACCGGCCAGTTCTTCCTCACCGACGGAGAAGGCAACCACCGGAATATCTTCCGCCTTGACGCCCTGATTGCCGAGTTCCTTGTAAAACGGCACATTGGCATCGCCATTGATGGTGGAGACCACGGCTGTCTTCTTGCCAGTTGATCCGAAGGCCTTGATATCGGCGACTATTGTCTGCCAGTCCGAATGGCCGAACGGGGTGTAATTGATCATGATATCTTCTTCAGCCACACCTTTGGACTTAAGATAGGCTTCCAGGATCTTGTTGGTCGTGCGCGGATAGACATAGTCCGTACCAGCCAGAACCCAGCGTTCAACGGCTTCGTTCTCGAGCAGATAATCAACCGCAGGAATGGCCTGCTGGTTGGGCGCCGCGCCGGTGTAGAACACATTGCGCTGGCTTTCTTCACCTTCATACTGAACCGGATAGAACAGCAGGCTGTTGAGTTCTTCAAACACCGGCAGAACGGATTTGCGCGACACCGAGGTCCAGGCACCGAAGACGGACACGACTTTTTCGCCTTCAATCAGCTCGCGGGCTTTTTCGGCAAAAAGCGGCCAGTCCGATGCCGGATCTACAACCACAGCCTCAAGCTGCTTGCCGAGAAGACCGCCCTTCTTGTTCTGCTCGTCAATGAGCATCAGCATGGCGTCTTTCAATGTGGTTTCGGAAATCGCCATCGTTCCGGACAGCGAATGCAGAATACCGACCTTGATCGTTTCCTGAGCGCTGGCGGTAAAGGACGCCGTAGCAATGAGTGTTGAGGCGAGAGACGCCAATGCGAGAGTTTTCAGTTTACCAGTCATGATACCTCCGACAGGATTTGTTTGCACCGCACAATAAAATGCAAATGCCGTGCCAAAGCGGAGGCAGAATTGTCTATTTTAATTTTTTGTTAATTTAATCAGAGTGTTGAATGGAAGTAATTTCAAATCTGCCCGCATTCGGGAGGATGCGGTTGCACTTGTTCTATATGGAAGTGCATGATTTACGCATAAATTATAGGCATAATTAGAAGATGACTATATTTTAGTCAGCATCTGGCTCGAACGATTTCCTAGCCATTTTCCACAGGGGCGATTATCGTGGGACAGCTGCATTTTGCGGCAGGTTGTTTGCACCAAAACAGCCGTGCGCTCCCTGCTTTCGGCGGGGAGCGCATTCTTTTGTGGCTTTAAAGACCACCTGCCTCCTGCAGGAATTCAATCACGGCATCAAGGCCCTGGCCGCTGCGCAGATCCGTCATTGCAATCGCCCCTCCATTGCGGGACTTTCGGGCATCGGCCTCAATCTGCGCCAGATCGACGCCGACATGGGGTGCCAGTTCGGTCTTGTTGATAATCAGCAGATCGGAGCGGGTAATGGCAGGGCCGCCCTTGCGCGGAATGTCGCCCCCCTGACAAACGGAAATGACATAGAGTGTCAGATCCGCCAGTTCGGGCGAAAAGGTCGCCGCCAGATTGTCGCCGCCGGATTCAATGAAAATGACATCCAGATTCGGGTGGCGCTGTGTCATTTCGCGAATGGCATGCAGATTGATAGACGCATCCTCGCGGATCGCAGTGTGCGGGCAACCGCCGGTTTCAACGCCGATGATCCGATCCGCCGACAGGGCCTGCAGCCGGACCAACGCCTCCGCGTCCTCGCTGGTATAGATATCATTGGTGATAACGCCGATGGACCAGTGCTCGCGCATCGCCTTGCACAATTCAGCCGTCAACGTGGTTTTGCCGGTGCCGACAGGTCCGCCAATGCCCACCCGCAAAGGGCCGTTTTCCGATTTGCTCATGGCCTCATTTCTTCGCGAATTTTTCATGACCGGAACAATCTGATGGCTTGTGTTTCATGGTTCATGGCAGCGATTTCGGCATTGATTGCGGCGCTGCCAAGATCATCCAGCGTGGTGCTGGCGGCCCAGTGCGACAGGGCGGCACACTTCTGCTCCAACTGCGCCAGAATGCGCGCGGCACCCGACTGACCCAGCACGGAAAGACGAATGGCGGCCTGCAGCTGGTTGGAGAGGAACGCCTGCAGATAACCGGTCAACGCGGCGTTGAGGCCAACACCGCCAACACCGCAATAACCACCGACCACCACCGGCAAAGGATGCAGACCGCCAAATTCGGGCGGTGTATCAAAGCTCCAATTATCAACTGCCAGGACGAAGGCTTCGCCCTGTGCCG
>TARA_R110002096_G_scaffold109056_1_pt1 | contig 17432 bp, 4 predicted proteins | sample TARA_R110002096 | Tara Oceans TARA_R110002096 (sample SAMEA4397295) | marine metagenome | biome: Polar Biome; feature: [DCM] deep chlorophyll maximum layer (ENVO:01000326); material: water (ENVO:00002006), including particulate matter (ENVO:01000060) such as... | depth 35 m | reverse complement strand
ATCCCCAATAATAAAAATTCTAACCACATAGAAACATAGATTTTTATCCATTTTAAAAGAAAAAGAATTACATAGAAAAAAGCTTTTAAACAGAGTTATCCCTATGTAAAGCAAAGCTTCTATGTTTTTTAGTCTTGAAAGCTATGTTACTATGTGGTTCATAAAAATACTGGATACTTAATCGTTTATACTTTTTTATTGTTTAATGCATAATCAGGGTTAAATTTGTTCCTTTTTTATAAATTATGACAGCAGAAAACACTTCAGAAGAACACGTACAATGTTTAATTATTGGTTCAGGGCCTGCGGGCTACACCGCCGCAATTTATGCCGCCAGAGCGGGAATGAATCCTGTAATGTACCAAGGTTTGCAACCAGGTGGTCAATTGACCATTACCAACGACGTTGAAAACTATCCGGGCTATCCCGATGGAATCAATGGGCCGCAAATGATGATTGATTTTCAAAAACAAGCCGAGCGTTTTGGTACAGATGTGCGTTTTGGATTGGCTACTAAAGTGGATTTTACAGGCCCTATTCACAAAGTGTGGGTGGATGATTCTAAATTAATTACTGCCGATGCAGTGATCATTGCAACCGGAGCATCTGCTAAATGGTTGGGCTTGGAATCTGAAGAACGCCTAAATGGTTTTGGCGTGAGTGCCTGTGCTGTTTGCGATGGATTTTTCTACAAAGGACAAGATGTTGCCATTGTTGGTGCTGGAGATACTGCTGCCGAGGAAGCTACCTATTTATCTAAAATTTGCAACAAAGTGTATATGTTAGTGCGCAGCAATGAATTTCGCGCTTCTACCATTATGGCAGAACGAGTAATGAAAGCTCCAAACATTGAAGTGCTGTTTAACCATGAAACCAAAGAAGTATTGGGCGAAAAGGCAGTAGAAGGCGTATTGGCGGTAAATAACCAAACCAAAGAAGAGAGAACCTTAAAAGTAAGTGGCTTTTTTGTGGCAATTGGACATAAACCCAATACCGATATTTTTAAAAATTGGTTGGACATGGATGAGGTAGGTTATTTAAAAGTTCAACCTGGAACCTCAAAAACAAAAATTCCAGGGGTGTTTGCTTCTGGTGATGCTGCTGATAAAGTATACCGACAAGCAGTAACTGCAGCCGGAACTGGTTGCATGGCAGCTCTTGATGCAGAACGCTATTTATCTGAAATAGGAAAACATTAAAATTTTCCTAGCCCTTGCAACTTAAATTGTATTATCTTCGTCCTTTTGATTGAATTGCTAATCATTTAGTGATATTTTATTAATTTTAGCCTTGCTTTAAATTATTCTACATTATGAAAAAACAGCTACTCTCCTTACTAATTGCAGCTTTTACTCTTACTAGCCTACAAGCGCAACAATTTTTTGTCAATGAAGATTTTAACGGAACAGCTTCTCCTCCAACAGGGTGGTCGGTTAGTACAATTAGTGGAACTGCAAATTGGCAGTTTGGTTTGGATGGTTCAATACACATCAATCCTGTAACCAATCAACCAGTATCAGGTGGGCATCCTGGCAATAATAATATTGATGGAACTCGAATGGCTTTTTTCGATGATAACTTCCTAGGTGGTTCTAACAATAATAACACCCCTGTGTTGACAACACCCGTTTTTAATAACGCGAGTTCAACAACTACAACCTTAAGATTTGATTATAATTTTAGATCTGTAGGTCCTGCAGTTGATGACTCTTTGTATGTAGAAGTTTTTGATGGAACAAATTGGAATGTGGTATTCTCTGTAACTATTGATGATTGTGGAAGATATGTTCAGCCTGTTGGTCAAACTAATTGTCAGAATTTGGGGTTTCCAACAGCAAATGTTGACATAACAGCTTATGCCAATGCGAACTGTCAAGTACGTTTTATCTATCACGATGATAATGACTGGGGATGGTATGCAGCAGTTGATAATGTTACGATTACAGGACCATTAGATCAAGACATACAAGTAAGCGAATTTTTTACACCACAGCAAAAAAGTTGTGGATTGGATTCCAATACATTCGTGCAAGTGAAATTGCGCAACTTGGGTTCTGTCTTTGCTACAGGGTTTGATGTTGGGGTAATAGTAAACAATGGGGCACAAACACTTACAGAAACTTATAACGATACACTCTTTGGAGGAGATTCCATTATCTATACCTTTAATACTCCACTTAATTTAGCTTTCACCAATCCTTTTGATATTAAAGCATATTCTGACTGGTCCCTAGATGGAAGTACAGTAAATGATACTGCCTTTTTAGGTGGTGTTACCAATGAGCCCATTAAAACGCTACGTTATGTAGAGAGTTTTGAAGCGCCTATCACGGATTGGGTCATTTCAGGACAAAATCCATCATGGGAAATTGGGCTACCCAATGCGCCTCGTATTGGTTTTGCTCCTTTTGGCAACCGTGCCTTGGTAACTAACCTAACAGGCACCTATAATAATCAAGAATTTTCTTACGTAACCTCTCCTTGTCTAGATTTTAGTACCCAGCCTGGTGATCCAATTATTAATTTCTTTTTATTTCGAGACATTGAAGGAATTTTTGATCAACTATATATGGAATCATCTATTGATAATGGTGATTCTTGGCAAAGAGTATTTTCCAGTGGTATTTCAGAAAACTGGTACAATGCAAGATCAGCAAATTCAACCGTAAATAATATTTGGAACGGCAGTGCAGGTGCTTGGCAAGAAGTTGAAAATGTTTTAACAGGATTGGGGAATTACAGTCAGGTTAAGTTGAGATTTGTGTTGAGATCTGATTTGAGTAATGCTAGAGGAATAGAAGGAGCAGGAATTGATAGAATAGAAATTAAGTTCCCTGATTCATTAGATATTGGAGTAAGCGATATTGCTTATCCACGTCAAGCATTTACACCTGATTGTGGATATGCATTTGAAAACATTCGAGTGCAACTTGAAAATAAAGGAGCTACCGATGTTGATTCATTTATGGTTTATTTCCGTGTAGACTTAAATCCTCCAGTTGGAGAATTAGTAACTACTACTTTCCCTTCTAGTGGTGTAAGAGAATTTACTTTCAGTCAAGCTGCAGATTTATCAGGCCCCGGACCATTTAATTTAAGTGTGTGGGTTGAAGCAGCGGGAGATGGGAATACTCGAAACGATAGTGTTACTAACTTCAGAGTTGATAATACCAACCCACTATCATTCATTACTCCTTATTTAGAAACGTTTGAAAGAAATGGGTTTTTATCTGGAACAGTCCCAAGCAATGCGAATTCAAACTTAGGAAATGGGTGGGCAACTCAGCCAAGCCTTTTTGAATGGAGGGTTGCAAACTCTGCAGCTAACTTAACTGGAGGTACTGGTCCCTCATCGGATCATACAGGGAATAATGGAAATTTTGTATACGCAGAATCAAGTGCTGCAGGAGTATCAAATAGTGATGTTGCTTTACTCGAAAGCCCCTGTTTAGACTTTTCTGATAAAGACTCCATTACTTTGGATTATTGGTATTTTAGATTTGGGACTAACATGCCACCTTTGTTTTTAGATGTCTTTGATGGAATTCGATGGATTAGAGGGGTTGATACACTTACAGGACCAAATCAAAATACAAGAAATGATGCTTGGTTGAGACGAGTGGTTAACTTAGACCAGTTTGCAGGAAGAAAAATTCGTATAGGTTTTAGAGTGGTTCACAATGGCAGTCAATCGAGTGATATTGCAATTGACGATGTACAAATCTATCAGCCAATTCAACAAGATGCTCAATTACTCAGCATTAACTCTCCTGTTAGCGATTGTTCGATCGGAGTTAATTCTCAGGTATCTGTAACAGTAAATAATTTTGGACTAGCTACCATACAAAGAAATACCCTTTCTTTAACCTATCAAATTGATACCAATGCTCCGGTTACTGAATTATTAGATACCTTATTATTGCCTAGTCAATCCTTAGATTATGATTTTGTAACGAAAGCTAATTTATCTATCCCAGGAGGAGAATACAATATTAAAGCATGGACAAGCCTGAGCGGCGATGACAATACTGGTAATGATTCTGTTACAGACTATTTCGTAACCAATTTCACACGTTTACCTGGTTACATCGAAACCTTTGAAAGTCGCCAGTTTATTGATGGGAACTGCTTAAATCCACTTACAGATCTATGGGCTAGAGGATGGGAAGTTTCCAATACAAATTTCACCTTTAATTTACAAGATGCTAGGTTATGTAGAGGTGTAAATGGAGCTACCCCTACTGAATTTACTGGTCCAAATGGAGACCATACCACAGGGACAGGAAGATTTGTTTACACAGAGTCTACCATTAATGGTGGTGTTGCAACGCTTACTTCACCGTGTATCGATTTTACTGATGCTCAATCAGCTGCCTTGGCATTTTGGTATCACCGCTATGGTGCGGGAATGGGACAGTTATTCGTTGATGTTTTTGCTGATGGAGTTTTAACATTGGGTGTTGCTGTATTGTCTGGCCAGGCTCAAACTACCATTCTTGACAACTGGACATTAGCAAACGTAAATTTATCTCAGTTTGCAGGACAATTAATTCAAGTGCGGTTTAGAGGAATTCGCGGCAGCGGAACCAGTGATATGTCTATTGATGATGTTGAATTCTTTGAACCAATTCCTCAAGATGCCCGAGTTACGGAAGTTTTATCTCCTGTTACACAATGTAATCCTTCAGGAGTAGTAAAGGTAGTAGTGGAAAACTTCGGTACAGATACTATCCTTCCAAATACCTCAGGAGTGAGTTATTCAGTTGATGGCTTACCTGCAATTACTGAATTACTTCCGAAAGGAATAGCTGTTGGAGATACTGTTCATTATACATTCAATGCTGAAGGACTATTTAATTCTTATGGAACTTTATACACTCTTCGTTCTTGGACAAGTTTGCCGAATGATTCAAATATGTTTAACGATTCAACCTATTATACTTTCACCAACGAAACACAAGGAATTCAGTATAAAGAGAATTTTGAAAGTTTCAGAACAGCAGCTTGTGGGCCTGCAGCCGGTGATATTTTAACAAGAGGCTGGGTGGCTCAACCTGCATCAAATACTGCTACATTCCATTGGACAATGCATGCTGGTTCTTGTGGTGGTACTCCTGCTCCAAATACAGGACCCCAAAGAGATCACACTCGTGGATTTGGTGGATTTATGTATGCCGCATCTGAATTAAATGGAACAACAGCTATATTGAACCTACCTTGTATTGATTTCACTAATGACTCCTCAGCAGGTATGACCTTCTGGTACCACATGTTTGGTAGCCAAACAGGTGCTTTAGATGTAGAGGTTTACGATGATGTAACTGCAGCATGGGTAAGAGTATTCAGAATACAAGGACAACAACAATTAACAGCCAACTCCCCTTGGAAGCAAGCAGCTGCTAAATTTGAGCAGTTTGCAGGGAGGTTGCTTCAAATTAGATTTAGAGCAACAAAAGCTGGTGCTGCAAGTAACATAGGGATAGATGACATCGCGTTCTTCCTTCCTCAACCCATTGATGCACGTGTCAATCGGGTACTTTCACCAATTGAAGGCTGTGAGATTTTTGAACAATCTGAAATTAGTGTTGAAATAGAAAACTTTGGAACACAGAATATTCCTCAAAATTCTTTGAAATTGTATTACCAAATTGATAATCAGGCTCCAGTTCAAGAAACCTACGTTCGATCTGATGCAGCGAATAATCCACTTTTTGTAAATGAAGTAGATTTCTATGTTTTCAATCAAAAAGCTGACTTATCTATTTTAAGAAAAGAATACGACATTAAAGTATGGACAGAAGCGGCAAATGAAGGAAATGTTGACAATGATACCATTGATACTTATTCTGTAGTAAATGAAACACAGCGAACAAACTATAGAGAAACCTTTGAAGGTTTTAAAGATGCAGACTGTGGTGCAATTTTAGGACAGGTTATGGACAAAGGATGGACAAGTTCTGGATGGCATGTTCAATCATCATTCTGTGGAAAAAATGATGGAGTTACTCCTCGTCCTAATTCAGGACCTGCTGGTGACCACACAACCGGTGATGGTATGTTTATTTATGCACCAGGATCAAATGCAACCTTTGAGTCACCTTGTATCGACTTACAGCCGAATACAGAAGCAAGGTTTAGTTTTTGGTACCACAAATACGGTACAGGAATAGGAACGATAGCTGTTCAAACTGATACTGGAAATGGGTTTAGAACCCTTTCTACAGTTCCTCCTGGACAAACTCAAACTTCAGAGAGAGATCTTTGGTCCTTGCATGTAGTTAATTTAAATGCGTTTGTTGGAAAAACATTCAGACTGAGATTGTTTTCTTCTGGACAAGGAGACATGGCTGTTGATGATATTTTCTTGTATGCACCAATTGCAAAAGATGTTGCTATTACGGACATTATTTCACCTGGATTGGTTGATGGATGTGTGGTTGGAACTAATGTGCCGGTAACTGTTCGCATAGCAAATCTTGGAACAACTGCAATTGCAAACACCGATGAGATCTTCATGAGCTACAACAACGATGAAATTTTTGTCTTTGATACTGCTCGATTAGCTATTCCTGTGGGTGGAAGTATCAATTTTACTTTTTCTACCAATATTGATTTATCATTGTTTAGTGGAAATCAAGAGTTTGTTGTAAGGGCTAATTTTCCAGGCGATACGAATTTGTTCAGTAACATCATCAAGATGGACATCAACAATCGTCAGCCTTCGCTTCCACGATACTTCATGGATTTTGAAAGACATGCTCCGGGAGAATTTGGAGGACAAAATTATGCAGCAGATGACATGCAAGGTTGGAGAAGGTTTGGAAACGTTGGAGTAAGTGTCTATAACTGGCATGTTCAATGCGGTCCTGGACCTTATGTTGCTGGACAACCACCTGTTGGACCCAACGGACCTGGGCCAGCAACTGGTCCTTCAGGAGATAAAACTTTCGCCAATTCTTTTAAAAATGGAGAAGGCTGCTACTTAATGGTTGAAACAAATATTGATCCTTGGCCTTTGGTTGTAGCAGACGCCTTGTTAGAATTGCCTTGTGGTGAAATGGATTTCTCTGCAAGTATTAACAATAAAATTTTGCTGACTTATTGGTACCATAAATTTGGACCAGGAAGTGGAGATATATACGTTGACGTTAACGACGGAACTCGATGGGTGAATAGAGTCAATGTGGTTCGTGGACCAACTCATGAAAGAGCTACCGACCCATGGTTGAGAAGACAAGTGGTACTCGATAATTTTGCAGGTCTTTCAAATGTGAAATTGAGATTCAGAGCTGAAGGCGGTTTTAGAGGAGGTGATTTTGCAATCGACAATGTAGAAATTCTTGACAGAATTGAAGTGGATGCTGCGATAGTAGAATTACTTGATCCAGAATCTGGTTGTGACTTAAACAACACTGAGCGTTTTAGAGTAAGGTATCAGAATACTGGGACTCAAGATATTTTGGAATCAATACTTTGCTATCAAGTAACTTTCACAGCTCCTGGTGGCTTACCTGAAAAACGAGCAGTAATCTGCGACACCATAGTTGGTTTAGGTGGAGTAGTGCGTCCATTGGCATTGCAAGTGCATGAATTTGATCGAGTCGACTTATCAGATCCAGGAAAATACGAATTCAAAATATGGACGAATATTCCAGGAGATGGTTACCGCTTCAACGATACTTTAGTAGAAACAATTATAAACGAAACTCGTCCTTTTCCTCATTGTGAAGACTTTAGTGATATGCTATTGGGTCAGGTAGCTTCTCAGTTTAAAGATGATAAATTCCCTAACAGTTGGGTGTCTAATCCAGGGGCTTATTCTTTCTATCCTAGTATTGAAGGTGCAGGTCCTGTTCAAGGACATACCGGACAGTCTAGTTTAGGTGCTGCTGCCCAAAATAACGACATGTATATGTTAGCGAATGATGGTGATGGTATGCCAGGCCAAATAGCAAGTTTAGAATCTCCATGTTTTGATATTACAAACACTCCTGCTGCTATTTTAGAATTTTGGTACCAAGCACCTTCAGTTAATCATTTTATGTTAGTTGAAGTAGCTGAAGCTGGAACAGGAAATTGGGAGCCGATTGATACCCTCTACGGGGGTGGAGTATTTGGAGTTTTTGAATGGACCAAAGCAACCATTGTGTTGAGTGAATATGTTGGTTCATTTATTCAAGTACGTTTCAGAGCGATTAATAGAGGAGATGGATTTTATGCTCTGGACGATTTTTGTTTAATTCGACCAAAAAATCAACAAATGCAATTGGAACGTTTTGTAGCGCCAGGTAGAGGCTTGTGTTTTTATTCCGACAGTGAATACGTTCAAGTTCGGGTGCAAAACATTGGTTTGGATCGAATTGATTCCTTCCAATTGGTGATTGCGGTAGATAAAACCACACAAAAGTTTCCTATTGGTTCTTATTTTAGGGATACTATTTGGGTTTACCCGAACCTTACTGCTCCATTCTTTGATCCAGGTGAGAAGTTAGAGGTTTTAGTGAATGTTCCTAGATTCGCAATCGACATGAGTGATTTTACTTCTTATTTCTTTAGTGCCTATGCGCTATTAGAAGGGGATAATGATTTTTCAAATAACTTCTTTGAAGACTATTTCGTTACCCATGCAGAACCCATAGAACTTCCTTATATAGAAGATTTTGAATTCATACGAGGTGAAGGTGCTGTGAATGGCTTTTATACCAATGGAATTCGAAACGTATTTGGTCCAGTAGCTCCAGATTTTACTCAATTCTTTTGGACAGAAGAAAATCGCCTTTCAGAGTGGAGAGCTAGTGCTGGCGTTGTTCAATCGGGTCCTGCTGTTGATCATACAAAAGGAACAGCAGATGGAACCTATATGATGACCGACCCAAGAGGAGGCCTAAAAGGAGATTTTGCCTTTTTCCAAACCAGGTGCATTGATTTACAAACAGCCATCGCTCCTGAAATGCGTTATTGGTATCACATGTTTGGATTAAACATGGGGAATTTATTTGTGCAAATCAACGATGATAATGGATGGAGAACAGTAGATTCACTATTTGGAGAAGATTTGGAGCAGCAAATATGGTTTGCCGATTGGAAATCGCGCCAATTTAGTTTGCAGCAATATGTTGGAAAGGTAATCAGGGTTCGTTTTGTAGCTCAAAAAGGTGGTCAAAATAGTTCAGGGCCAAGCTCAAGTGCCATGGCTGTAGATGACATCAATATTTTTGATGTTGCGGCTAAAGATATTAGTCCTAGAAACTTAGCTGAGCCTACTGCCGATACAACTAGTTGTTATTCTGCGAATCAGCAGGTAAGGGTAAATCTTATTAATAATGGTTCTCAACCAATTGATTTTACGCAAGATACCACTAATATACGGGTAGATATATTTAAGGCCGGAAATCCTGTTGCAGTAATGCGCAAAACGGTAACCACCAACGATTTTCTTATTGGAGGTGTACCTTCTCCATTGCCAAGAGATTCTGTTGTTACCATTACTATGGATTCAACATTTGACATGAGCGATGAAGGAGAAAATTATCGTTTTGTGGTAGAAACGGATATGAAAGGAGACGCTATCGCCAGAAATGATCAGTTCACATCTACAGTTAAGTCACAACGCTTAGGTGGTTTCATTAGTAGAGTATTGCCAAATGACACCATTTGTTTTGGAGACAACATTACCTTGAGGTTAGACAATCATTTCGGAGCTATTTCTTGGGAAGAAAAACGTGCAGAACGAAGTGGACAAGATTTCTGGTTGCCGGGCAATGGTTTCCCAAATGATGAACGAATCTATATTCCTTCTATTTTGGATACTACAACAACTTTTAGAGCTCGTATTTGTGGGTCTAATGTACTTTCTAGTGAAATTACTGTTGTTGTTATTAAACCTTTTCCACCTAGAGCAATAAGTGCTGCGGATTGTGGACCGGGAGAAAGAACTATTAGAGGTTTTGTAGCTTCAAACATAACACGTGTTGGAATTCATTATGTGGAAGACAGAGATTCACTAATTCCTACTTTTATTCCGAATCCGCGAACAGTACAATTGGGTCAAGCAGGCTTTAATGGATTCTATACTGAAACAGATACTGTTTGGTTGCAAAGTATAGTAGATACGAGAAATGTTCGAGGAAAAGACTTCTGTGTATCAAGAGAGCGATCAATGGCTGTTGCTTATGTGAATGATTTTCCAAATCCATACTTAACAGACTTAGAGAAATATCCACTATGGGATTCAGCTAGTACTCGTCCTGGTATTTACTTTGCTGTAAATGGCACAGATACGGTATTGAACGTTTGTCAAGATACTGCATTAATATTAGATGCCGGAAGAGTGGATGGCAGAAATGATACCTACAGGTGGTCTGTAATTATGCCAGATGGAACTACTAAAACGGATGCTGATACCGCTAACTTTAATAACCAAACCTTGGTAGTAGATGCTTGGTTGTTGGAGAATAATGTTAATTATAGGTATTTTGTTGAAGTAACTTCTGATTCAAATTGTGTTACCATTTCTGATACACTTGCTGTAAGAGTATCTGATAGCTGCGTTACTTCGTTGAGTGAAGTAGCATTCAGAGATAAGTTTAATATTTTCCCGAATCCGGTTTCAGAGCAACTGAACATTCAGTTTCAATCAAATGAAAACCTATCAGGACATATTCGCTTGATGACAATAGATGGTAAATTAGTAGAGCAATCCTTGAATCTCAATTTCTCTCGATTGAATTTCCATTTCGATATGGGTAACCTGCCAAAAGGTATCTACATTATTAAAATAGAAACCGATCAAGGCTCATTCGTCGATAAGGTGATTAAGAGTTGATGCAATTTCAATTATTAACCAATTAAACAATGCGGGCTATTTTAAATAGTCCGCATTTGTTTTTTAAGGGAGCTCTTATTTTTGAAATTGAGGTTTTACAGCCAGGCTCACAAAGCATATACGCTAAGGGAGAAGAAGAATATATATAAGATTTAACCTTTGTGCCACTTCGTGAAAAACTTGGAGTTCTTAGTGGTTAACCCTATTTAAATCAATAATTTAATGGTTCAAAAAACAGCAAAAGCAATAATAACAGATAAGTTTATATAGCTTATCAATGTTAATTATGATTCAAGATAGAGTAATTTGTTTCAAAAGCATTACCTTTAATTCTTGTTAAAAAATTGAAGCCATGAAAAAGCAATACTATTTATTATGTTTTTTGTTATTTCTATCAACTTTTTTAAGTCAAGAAGCTAAAGCTCAAATACTTTGGCAAGATGATTTGGATGCTTTTATTTCAGATACCTTATTAGAACCACAGTCTCCTGACTGGATTGGTTGGGGCAATGTACTAACTAGTACATATACTTCAACAGATTTTGCATTCAATGGCTCCAATTCTATTAAAATTTGGAATGCTAATTTACCTGGAAACGTATTAGCACTTTCAGATGTCATTCGAAAATTTGGTGATTCTACAGCAGGTCGATACTTATTGAAATTTAAAGTTTATGTACCTTCAGTAGGAGTAGCAGCAGGAACCTATTGGAACATACTGCATTCCGTCAACGCAAACAATGTAGGCACAGAGTGGGCGATGCAAATTTTTTTAAGACCTAAAGGAGCAATATCAACCATTCAAATTGGAGGAGTGGAATATCCTATTCCTGCTCGTTTCGACGATTGGGTAGAAGTGGCACATGTATTTGATTTAGATCGAGATTTACATCTTTTCTTTTATGATGGAAAATTTATTGTACAACAACCCTTTTCATATCAAGCATTTGCAACTAGTGGCTTAAATCAACTGAGTGCAATTGATTTATTTGCAGAGTGCAATTCTCCAGGTTGTGTTCAACTAGGCTATTTTGACGATTTTCTATTTAAACGACTTCCCGATCCACAAAATGATGCAGGAATTACAGATATTACAATTCCGGCTTATTGCTTGGGAGATTCAACTCCCGTTATTTTAAGAGTTAAAAATTGGGGGTTTAACAACATTGATACCCTTACTTTAAATTGGTCTATTAATGGAGTGTTACAATCACCATTTGTTTACTCAACTATAATCTCTCCAGCATCAGAATTTGATATTCCTATTGGAAACCACTTGTTTTCAGGTCAAGCGCCCTATCAAATTAAAGCTTGGCCATCTGATGTGAACATGCAGCAAGATACTGTCTATTACAACGATACTTCTCGAACTGTAGTTGGTGGTCCGGCTCTCGAAGGGAATTACACCATTGATCCATCTCAACCTGCTTCTAGTACAAATTATACTTCCTTTAGTACTTTGATGGAAGAGTTGAGCTTGTCTGGAATTTGCAGTTCTGTATACATCAACGTAGCTCCTGGAATTTACAATGAAACAATTAAGTTGGAAAGTGTAGACGGAACAAATGACAGTACTATAATTTCCATCGATGGGGGTGATTCTTCACTGGTAATTCTCGAAAACAATCTGGCAGGACAAAATGCACTAGTTTCGCTAAATGCTGTTTCTTATTTGACGATAAAAAATATGACTTTTAAATCCAATTTTGCTGGAGCTTCAGAGCATTTTGGAATTCATTTTAGCGGTGCTTCTTCAAATGATTCTATTGTTGATTGTAGAATTTTACTCAATCCGAATAATACTGCAGGAGGAAATGTAATAGCCGCTTCAGCTAATTTGGCAAGCAGTTTTGCGGAAGGTATCAATGCCTCAGACATCACTGTAATTAATTGCGAATTAAATGGGGGGTATTACGGTGTTCATTTTGAAGGGAATGGCCAAGGGAATTATGAAAATAAAAGAAATTCATTCATTAACAATAAAATGCAAAATCAATTTTTTTATGGATTTTTCATGGATGATCAAGATTCTCTTAGAATAGAAGGAAACACAATTACGCGATTGAGAAACACCATAACCGATGGGCTATTCATTCAAGATCCAATGAATTTTAAAATTATTGCCAATTTTATCAACGCAAAACGTTACGGGATTTATATTTCGAATGCCAATTCAATGGCGTTTTCTACAATTTCTGCCGAACTAATAAATAACATGGTTACAACTTCAGGATCTTATAGCTTATTTCTTTTAGAACCTATTGATATTTTTATTTGGCACAATTCTTTTTATACTTCATCAAACCTAGAAGCAGTATTTATTTCAGGAACTCTCAGCGATTCATTAGATTTTAGAAACAATATTTTGTTTTCAGAGAACGCCGCGGCATTAAGAACCACCATAGCAGACTCCTTACTTTTCTTAAAGCTTGATAACAATGTTTACCACACAAACGGGACAAATTTATTGAATCATAATGGTGTTAACCATACGAGTTTAGCTAATTATCAGACAGCTCAGTCCAATTTTGATATTCGTTCATTGCAGGGAGATCCTGGGTTTACTTCAAGTACAGATTTACACATTGTAGGAACTTTTGTAAACAATACCGGAGATAATTTTTTACCGGTAAATGTAGATATTGATGGAGATCCTCGGCCATTTCCTTTTTCTACAGATGTAGATCCGGGAGCAGATGAATTTGACCCACCTTTATGTCCTCCGCCTTCCAATTTTTATACTTCCAATCCTAGTTTGGATTCAGTTAACATCGTTGTAAATGGAAATAGCTTAGAATACCAATGGGAACTAATTCGGGAAGGAGCACTACGTGGTTCAGGTTCATTTGGAGTAATTTTTGGCGATAGTGTTAGGGTAGGAGGGTTGAATGCTAATACAAGTTATGAAGTATATGTTAGAGAAATTTGTGGAAGAGGAGATACTTCTGTATGGATAGGGCCTATCTTTTTTAATTCTGCTTTTGGAATTCCTTTCATCGAAGATTTTGAAACGTTTCCTTCTAGAGTTTTAGGAAATCCCTGGCCAAGAGGATGGACTTCATCTAGCACGATCAATCCTAAATGGGAATCCTTAACTTCAACTGGTTTTAACTGGTCTTCATTTGCAACCGGCCCATTGGTTGATCATACACTTTCTCCAATAGCAGGTGGAACGTATGTGTTTTTGGAAACTTCAGGAGGAGTTCAGGGAAGTTTTTCAGAATTTACTTCACCACCGATTTTTGTGGATGCTTCTTATGATTCTTTAGATTTCTCTTTTTGGTATCACATGCACGGTGCTTCAATGGGTAGCCTTGAAGTAATGGTTGATACCAATGGAGTTCGAAATACTGTGGCTACAATTGTCGGTCAGCAACAAGTAAATCAAGGTGATGCGTGGATTCAACGCTCTTTAATTTTAAGAGGTTATGCAGGCAAAAATGTTCGATTAGTTTTTAAAGGCATTAGAGGGTCTAGTTTTACAGGCGATTTAGCCATTGATGATATAGAGTTGAAAAGTTTTGATGTGCTAGATGCTTCATTGAGTGAACTAACTTCTCCTAAAAATGGCGTAAATCAGTGTTATACAGCTAATGAAACAGTAATTGTGAGTCTAAAAAATTCTGGAAGCATACCCATAGATTTTTCAATTGATACTGCAATGCTGTTCTTGGACATCAGCGGAACAATTGTTTCAAGTAGTTCAATTTTAGTCGCCGATAATTCATTGAATGGGGGCTTGCCGCTAGCACCAAATGAAGAAATTAACATCGATTTCGGTACAATCAATACCAGTTTATTCGGGGCCTATGAGTTTGACTTCTCGCTAGCAATGAATTCAGATGTCAACAGCAGCAATGATAGTTTAAGTCAAATTGTGTTAATTGCTCCTACTTCTGGTGGTCAAGTTTTAGGGCCTGACAGTAGTTGCAGCGGAGATACAATTGTTTTAAGTGCTGCTAATTATCAAGGAGAATTGCAATGGCAATCTTGGAACGGAACTGCTTGGGTAAACCTGTTTAACGATACACTTAGCACAATTTCAGTTGCTCCAACTACTATTTCTGAATACAGGGTGCTTGCATGTGGTACTGAAGAATCTGATACTTTGACAATTGTACCGGTTGTAATTCCTCAAGCGAATTTAGTTAGCAATACCGATTCTGCTATAGGTCCTTGTGGAGCAGTTTTAACGGCTCGAGGAGTTGTTTCAAATCCTCAAGTTGGTATTAACTATCGATGGTATACCGATTCTATTGTTGGCAGTGAAGTAGTTGATACAGGCTATATTTCGATTAGTGCTCTTGGAGATACCGTAAAGTTTAGTGGTCAAATTAATTATATAGACACAACACTTTGGGTAGAATCAAGTATTAACGGAATTGCTTGCGCAAATAGTAGACAGAAAGTGAGTTTATTCCTCCAATGTACTTCGGGAATCGATGATGTATTTCAAAGTAACACACCTGAAATAGCAATCTACCCCAACCCTTCTTCCGGTCAATTTACTTTAGAATTAAAAACCGAAGAATCCACTCCCTTTAACTTGTCTTTAAGAAGTATTACTGGAAAAATAGTTTATTCCTCTACCATTCAAGTAAATAGAGATTATCGAGAAGAATTAAACTTTACTGGATTAGCCAAGGGTTTGTATTTCTTAGAGTTTCAAAATGGAGGGTTTATCCAAACCAAGAAGCTAATCATTCACTAAAACTAATCAGCAAGACTAAGGTGCTAATAATTAGAATTTTAATAGCTGTTCGGCATTGTGTTTAACCACATAGTTACATAGCTTAATAACAGAAAAATCACATAAAAGCTTTGCTTTACATAGTAATACCTATGTTTAAAATTCATTTTCTATGGATTTTTTTTCTTGATGATTAGGCATAATTGAACTATGTTTCTATGTGGTTTTAATTTTAAATATTGAGTTTAGAATGTAATATCATACTGAGTAGTTACAGTTTTTTAATCTAAAAACAATACTCATTTGCATCAATTAGTTTAGTTGCAATTGCTTGTCGCAATTCTTTGCTATTTAAAGAATGGTGTTTTGTGAAACGTTTGATTCCCATAAACAAAGCACGCTGCTCGTCACCTTCTTCCATAAATGCATTGATGGCATCTTTTCCCCATTTGTTAATGCGGTCGGCAGCATCGTATATATAAACTTGAGTCATTTTTAATTGAGACTCATTGTCTATGCCTAAGGATTTCATTTTCTCAACCCTTAAAAGCATGGATTCACTAATGTAAGTTTCCATGGCAATGTCTGCAATGTTCATCAACACTTCTTGTTCTTTTGCCAGAGAAGTAGTTAATTTTTGTGCCGCAGCACCAGCAATTAACAAGGTCGATTTCTTGAAGTTTTTGATGATGGCTTTTTCTTTTGAAAACTCATTTGCTTCATCCATGTCAAAATCTGGAATTTCCAATAATTCATCTGCAACTTGCTTTGCAGGACCTAATAAATCAAGTTCTCCCTGCATGGCTCTTTTCAGTAAAATATCTACCGTCAACATGCGGTTAATTTCATTGGTGCCTTCAAAAATTCGGTTGATTCGAGCATCCCGATAGGCGCGCTCCATGTCAGCTTCGGCAGAATAGCCCATGCCTCCATAAATTTGAACACCTTCATCAACTACGTAATCGAGCGTTTCTGAACCATGAACTTTTAAGATAGCACATTCTGCAGCATATTCTCTTAAACCTGCTAAGGTAGCTTCTTGCTCACCCATGCCTTCGCTTTTAAGTGCAACAATGGTATCCTCAATATTTTGGCTTAAACGATACAAAGCAGATTCAGTAGCAAAAGATTTGATGGCTTGTTCTGCCAATTTGTAGCGGATAGCTCCGTACTTGGAAATTACTCTTCCAAATTGTTCCCGTTCATTGGCAAAATTGATTGAGCGAGTTATGGCAGCTTTTGAAGCTCCTAGTGCTGCTCCTGCCAATTTTGCACGACCAATGTTCAAAATGTTTAAAGCTATTTTAAAGCCTTCACCTCTTTCTCCCAACAAGTTTTCTTTGGGAACTTTTACATCATTGAAAAAGATTTGTCGGGTAGAAGAACCTTTGATTCCCATCTTTTTTTCTTCGGGATTCATAGTAATTCCTTCATAATCTTTCTCTAAAATGAAAGCACTTAAGTTTTCATCCTCGTCAATTTTTGCAAAAACGGTTAAGATGTCTGCAAATCCACCATTGGTAATCCACATTTTTTGTCCGTTGAGGATGTAATTTTTCCCATCTTCAGATAAAACAGCTTTTGATTTTCCTGAATTGGCATCTGAACCTGAACCTGGTTCTGTCAAACAGTAACAACCTTTCCATTCACCGGTTGCCAGTTTAGGAACATATTTTTTTTGTTGCTCAGCAGTACCAAAATACAAGATTGGCAGCGTTCCAATTCCGGTGTGTGCTGAAAGGGCTACAGCAAAAGAGTAGCCAGCACCCGTAACTTCAGCGGTAAGCATAGAAGTGACAAAGTTTTTACCGAATCCACCTAAATCTTCGGGAACTGAAATTCCACAAAGGCCTAAATCACCGGCTTTTGTAATCAGATCGCTCATTAAACCCTCTTCCATTGAATCAATGGCGTCGA
>TARA_R110002096_G_scaffold200639_4_pt1 | contig 17445 bp, 16 predicted proteins | sample TARA_R110002096 | Tara Oceans TARA_R110002096 (sample SAMEA4397295) | marine metagenome | biome: Polar Biome; feature: [DCM] deep chlorophyll maximum layer (ENVO:01000326); material: water (ENVO:00002006), including particulate matter (ENVO:01000060) such as... | depth 35 m | reverse complement strand
GCCCCAACCCAAGGTCGTTTTGCTGGACGAGCCGTTCAGCAATCTGGACCCGTCGTTGCGCCGTTCCATGCGTGACGAGATTCGCCGGATTCTCAACAAAGTTGGAGCAACCGCGATTTTGGTGACTCATGACACCGATGATGCGTTGGCCATCGGTGACCGAATCGCGATTTTTCGAAAAGGAGAGATCGAACAAATCGGTACGCCCGCTGAGATTTACGGGAAGCCCAAGAACGCGTATTGCGCAGAATTGTTCGGCCCGGCTAACCACGTTGTTTTGAATGGAGGAAAGCCCAAATGGATTCGTCCCGAAAACATGACCCTGCTAACGCAACAGGAACGCGGGTTGATTGAAGTCACTGTCGAGGAGGTAAGGGATGCGGGACGGCATTGCGAGGCGATTGTCCGCCCCCTCAAGAAATCCACTTCGGATCGATGGACGGTTTATTGCGGGAAGGCAAAAATCGGGGACCGTGCCTGGATTAAACTCTGATTGCGCTGGTTCTGGCCACGTTGGTTGGGGAATGAAACGCTGATTCCGCGATGTGTCGAATGGCTGGAAGTCCAAGTCGCAGTTCCGGCTCCAATGGGGCAACAAGTTCAGGCTGACTTGCGAATCGCTTCCCGCAAATCGTGAAGCCAACCAAAACTTCATGACGGTTCTGACATTAGAAATTAGTGGGAATTTTGGGAATTGGGTGTTTTGTGAGAATTGATGTCACGCATCTATTTCGACTCTCACATGCACACTCCGCTGTGCAAACATGCCGTTGGTCACCCATCGGAATATGTCGCTGTTGGTTACGAAGCGGGACTGAAGGGGGTGATTTTCACCTGCCATAGTCCCATGCCCGACGGCTGGTCGGCGCCAGTTCGAATGGCCCCGTCCGAGTTTGACGAATACGTCGATCTCATTGGGGAAGCTCGCGATGCTGCCCCTGATGGATTCGAAGTCCGGTTGGGGTTGGAAAGCGACTATTTCCCGGGAATGGAATTTTGGCTGAAAGACCTTCATCAGAAGGCGGAGTTCCACTACATTCTCGGCTCGGTTCATTGGCATGTTCCCGAATATCGCCAAGCCTTTTGGAAGGACGATATCGCCGCGTTCCAGCGTCAATATTTTGAGCATTTGGCGGAATCAGCCGAATCCGGCCTTTTTGACAGTCTGGCGCACCCCGATTTGGTCAAAAACGCCGATCCGGAAGCGTGGGACCAAGCCCGTCCGACAGAACACATTGCCCGGGCCTTGGATCGCATTGCCGCGACCGGTGTGGCGATGGAATTGAACACGTCCGGGTTGCGCAAAATCTATTCGCAGATGAATCCGGGGCCTGAAATGCTGGCGATGATGGCCGAACGCGGGATTCCCGTTGTCATTGGGTCCGATTCCCATGTCCCGGAACGCGTCACCGCGCATTTTGTTGATGCGCTCTCGCACCTGGAAGACGCCGGTTATCGGGAAGTCCACGTTTTCGAGAATCGCAAGCCGCAGGCTCTTACGATTGAAGCGGTTCGCGAGAGTTTGGCGGTTCCGGTTTGATTCGCGTTTGAGGTCGAATTTGCGGGGAACAACGGCTTTGAGTTCATCGGGATTCGGCCTAGGCTCTCTTCGTGAACTCCCCAAACCACCACATCGTCCTGTTCGATAGCGATTGCCCCATGTGCACGTTCCAGATGCGCGGGCTAACGTGGCTGGATTGGTTCAACAAGGTTCGGTTTCTGGCGATCAAGGATCCTGAAGCGGCGAAGGTCGCTCCCAGTTTGACTCGTGAAGACCTGTTGGAGGCGATTCACTGCATTACCAAAGATGGCAAGATCCATCGGGGAGCCCGTGCCCTCCGGTTTTTGGGAATGAGGATGCCGATGCTCGTTCCGTTGGCGCTTTTTCTCTGGATCCCGGGCGTGATCTGGGTTGCCGAGCGCATCTACATGTGGATCAGCCGAAATCGGCACCTTCTCAGCAAGGTCTTTGGTTGCAAGGATGCCTGTTCGATCATGCCGGAGCGGCAGCGCGAAGTCGAGTGAGCCGCGAACCCGGATTCACGGGGCCGAACTCAGTCGAAACAACAGCCATTCGGCACGCCGTTTGACTTCGGCATCCTTCGTTTGCTCCGCCGCCTCGATCAGTTGTGGCTTCGCGAGATAACCCAGCTCACCCAGTTGATCCGTCGCGTTTTCCCGGGTTTTCCAATCGTCGTCTCCCAGATCGCTGATCCATTTCGCGATTTTCGTCAGGGTTTCCGCAGTGATATTCGGAGACGGAACGACCGATTCGACGATGTCCTGAATCGGAATTTTCCAGGTCGAGTTCATCAGGCGAACGTCGAGAACGCGCTCTCGAAGCGTCCCCGAAACCACGCCTCCGCCCCAGAGCTCGGCGATAAAGGGCGGTTCCTGATTCGTCGGGGCAAGGTCCGGATCGTCGCCAAGTTGATTGACGAGGTAGCGAATGCTGGTTGGATTCACCGGGATTGATTCGCTCTCGGTCAGCATCGTCAGCTGGGGAGCCAGAATGTTGCCGACCAGGCGTTGGCGCCCCCGAAGGTTGAGATAAGGTTCGGAGATTCGAGGCGATTCCCAGGTTGGGAGTTTGCGCGGATCCGACGTTGCCGCGGCTCGGGAGACGATCGCGCGAATCTCGCGGGGGGAGATCGATTGGGACCCAAACCGCGACGTCTCAAACACGAACTCGCCTGCGCCGAGGAACGCGAAAAACCGACTTCCATTCTCCAGTTCGACCTGATGTCCCACGGGCTCGGATTCCTGGGAAGAGAGAGCGGTGAGATCGGAAAGCCGAACTTCGACCGTTCCCCACGACGTCACCAACTCGAGCGCGGAATCGGGAGAGGGAAGCAATGCGAGTCGATCACCCGAATGCGTTTCCAAATAGGCGATGGCGTCATCCGGAATGATCTTCGGACTGGTTCCGGTTTCGAAACTCCTGCCCAGAACCAAGCGATCCAGGTGCGCCGGTTCCAAATCCATCACCGTTTGATCGGGAAGCTGAAACTGGAGATTCTCAACGCTCAAGCTGCCTCCCAGAACCTGGCCGTCCTGCAAATACACCGTTTCCTGATCGCGGCGCTGGCGATGACTTCCCACGATTGCGGCGACCTCGTTGAAGGAGAGTTCCACCGCGCCAAACTCCGATTCGAGTTCCAGCCTGGCGCAAGTCGCTTCACCAAGAAGCCGGGTTGAATCAGCCACCGCGAGAATGTCGTTCCGGCCGCGCTGCACGCCCAGTTGCTCGATGCTGGTGGTGGCAAGAAGTTCCATTCCCCGGGCTTCCTCTTCCAAGGTGAAATTGGCAAGATTGGTTCGAATCGAATTCGGCAGGGAACCCAGATTGCGATGGAGCGCGCCCGGGCGAAAGGATTCCACGAGCGACTTTCGGTCGAACGAAATCGGAACCGGGATCTGCGAGACCGTGTGCAACAAATGCTGGGTTTCACCCGGCTTGACCTGGATCTGGAAGTGGGTGCTGAGCACGTAACGGCTTTGAGCGGTGATGGTTGGGCGAGCCTCGCTTTTGGTTGATCGAAGCGTCAGGACGAGGGCTCTGCGCACGTTGTTTGCCGTGGGCGTCACCAGAATCCCGGTTTGGTCGCGATTGAGCGTTGCGACTCCGGGGGCACCCGTATTGGTCAGGTAGTTTTTGTAGTTGCTGCTCAGGTGGGTCCGAATCTCGACCTGAACCGCAATTTCATTCGCCGTCTGGTTCTGGAACGATTCCAGATAGCGGACGACCGCGTTCTGCTGATCCAGTCGAATGCGTCGGACCACCGAAAGACCACCATAGCCTTCGCCGACTTTTCCGGGGAGAACGAATTCCAAGCCGTCTTTCGTCATCAAAGACTGCTCCGCTTGAAACTGCTGATTGTTGATCAACAGCGTCATCCCGGTATTCATCATCGAGTTGCCGATGCGCCCGAGCGTTCCGTTTTGCTGAAAGTTCCAACTGCTGCCCTGCCGATCCGTGCGGAGGCCGAGAGCTGCCGGAATCAACGTTTCCTGGGATGACGATTCGTTGCTCGGGACGAAAGTCTGGGCGTGGCTCGCGACCGTTCCCAGCAACGCGATGAGCAGGATTTTGCGCCAGAGTCCGATCATTGCGCTGAAGAATTGGGGGTGAGGAAACCCAGAAAATGGAGGGCCGGGATTTCCCATTGTTGGCCTCGCGCCTCGACCAGGATGTTGGTGTCGCGGAGACGTCCGGCCATCGGAATGCCGCTTTGCAGCTCAATCTCAAACGTGGGTTGCTGGTCCAGAATTCCTTCCTCGGTTCTTCGAATCCAGGCGATGTCGTTCGCCAAAACCTCGGTCACCGCCGCCTCTGAAATCACGTGGAGAGTTTGACTGCTGAGGTTCCCGGGTAGTCGATTCCGCCCTTCCAACCAGAGTGTCGGGGCCTCCACTCCAGCAATCCATTCCTGATCAAATTCCGGCGTCATTTCCGGTTTGGAAGGACCTCCCGTTCCTGCTCGCCAAACTGCGCGAAGCTGTCCTGCGTCGATTTGCAATTCTCCCAATCGGGGAGTTCCAATCGTGAGTGGGAGCTCACTGATCACGAAACCGGTTAGGCGTGAACCGTCGACCAACTCAAGTTGCTGGCGGGGGCTCGGCCATGCCATGGTTCGCAGCTGGCTCACTTTGCGGAGCGGAACCTGGATGCGTCCCCACGGAATCGCAAACTCGACACGAGATTCCATCCCGTCTTGAATCGCCAAAACCTCGCCGGTCTTCAGCTCGGCGAATCCCCAAACCTCGCTCGGAAGTTTCCCATCATCCTTGCTCACCTTGAGAAAGAGAGCGTCAAACGAGTCCGGCTCCAGCGTCATTTCCCAGCCATCAGCCCCGCCCATCCGGGCTCCGATTGCCGTCGACGTTCCAATCAGGACTTCGCCGTCTCGGGTAAACACTTCGTGGTAGCGATTGACCCCGCGGCCACCGCGCAATCCGGCAATCTGGGACCATTCCAGCTGAACCGCGCCAAATCGGGATTGGAAATCGAGAGGCTGGGTTGGTTGGACCGTGCCGCGAAGCTGGTTCTCGCGACTCATCCAGAGGAGATCCTCGCCACCACGTTCTGCGTCGAGTTCCTCCAACCACCGATTCAGGCCCACCAGCGCTTCCGCATCGAAGGCCGCGGCCAACGGCTCGGGTGAGGAAGGCAGGGCAAAGTTCTGAACCTGGTCCGGAGCGATTTCGCGCGGCAGATTGGACTTGAGGGGGCCACGGCGATGATAAATCGGATCAAACAACGCCGGCGCGGTCGCGAGATTGGTCACGGTGCGCTGTTCGGCCCAATACAGAACGGCAATCGTGGCTCCCGCGGGAATGGTGAGATTGTATTGGAAAACGATCTCGCGATTGCTGTTCCCGGCCCGAACATTCGGTCGCACCGATCCGTTAGAATCGCCAAACAGATAAAGCATGTCGCTCCGCCCATCGATCGAGTTGAACTTCAGCAGCATGCCGGCGTCGCGAGGGCCGGGGCGGGTGTCGATCAACTTTCCGGAGTTCGAGTAGAGGTCCTGCCACGCCTGGCTGAAATCGCTTCTCACCTCGATCGGTAGCCGCAATTCACGATCCGCGCTGCGGTTGGTGATGATCTCCAAATGCCGGACGGCGCTGCGTTTCGTGTCGATCCAGACGTCGCGCCGAATCTTGAGGCCGGGCGATTCCCGTTCAAACGCGAAACGCGTCTCGTTCAATTGATACGCCGCCGTCGCTTCAAACTTGGCGCCATTCACCGAAAGCTCATTCGCGGACTGAAACACGTTCGTCCCCATCGTGTAGAACGAACCGGCGCCGGTGAGCTGCCAAAAGAACCCGAAATCGTCCTTCACCGGTTCAAACCGATTCGGCACCGCGTCCAGCTTCTCCCACGCCTCCTCCTTCGCGCCGAGCGCTTGGAGTAAAATGAGGCTGACGACGAGGGCGACGCGAATCATGGAACAGGACGATTGGCACAGAAACACGCGCCAACGTAGCGGAAATTGCACGAAATCGGGCTTAAACCTGATTCGCGAAACGGCTCATCTGCCATTCGCGGCGATCTCGCTCAGTTCGCGACTCCATATCCAGAATGCCTTCTTGGCGCGTCCCCAACGGCTCAGACCACCAACGATTTCGGTTTTCCCCGTCTGATCTTCGTCGATCATGGCGTAAAAACGCTCCTTGGTTTCCGAATCGATGATCTCAGCTTGAACCGCGACCGTGCCTGAACCTGGAAAATCGCCGCGAACCGCCCACAAGGCTGATGTCGCCGCAAAGGAGGTCGGCGTGTAGCCCGCCGCAAAAAGAAGGGGCGAATTGGGCTCCATTTCGACGACGGCCGCCCGCACCGTGAGGCTTCCGGGGATTGGTTGATCGACGAGATGCAGTTTCTCGCCGAAGGACTGCGTTAGCGCGGTTTCGAAGGATTCGGCCAGCATGTTGGCTTCTTCGCGATTGGGGGCCGCCCGGCGAATCCGGCGATTGTGGTGTTCGAGCACCATTCCGCGCACCGAAACATCCTCGATGTAGACGTCTTGGTAACTCCGCAGTTTCGCGAGGTTCCCTTCGTAAACCAAAGCGCCGTTGATGCCCGGTTTCTTCGAAAATCCGTGATAGGAGCCGAGGTAGTTGCCGCTGGGAGGCGATTCAATCGACTTGCAGCTGACCAATCCGGTCATGACGCCGATGAAAAGGAAGAGTTGCACAGGTTTCACGACGGGGAATGAACCAGACAGACTGGCGTCCGCCTAGTAAAAAATCGTTCCAAGGAGAGAATGGAGGGGCAGCGCGTCTCCGGAAAAGTCGGCTTTTGACAATCGCCGCCAACGGGAAGACACTCACAACGTGCGAATTCTGGGTAACATTCTTTGGTTCATCCTCGGTGGCTTGCTGGCCGCGATCCTCTACATCGTCGGAGGATTACTGCTCTGCCTGACCATCATTGGAATCCCGTTTGGGGTGCAGGCCTTCAAACTGGCCGGCCTTTCACTCGCTCCCTTCGGCAAACAGGTCGTTTATGGTGAAAAAGTCACCGGTTGCGTCGCCGTTTGCATGAACATCCTCTGGGTTTTGGTGGGCGGCTTCTGGATTGCCGTCGTTCATCTCGTTTTTGCCGGGATTTGCGCCATCACCATCGTGCTGCTTCCCTTCGCCCAGCAGCATATCAAGCTCATGGCTCTCGCCTTCGCGCCGTTCGGGGTGGAGTTGAAGAAATTTGACGAGTACCCCAATCCGTTCGCCAATCCTGCGCTTCCTCGCTGATTCGGCCGGTGGGGGCGTTAGGTTAGATTGACCGGGCAAAGAGCTTCGGCTATAGATCGTCCCGTGAGTCAATTACCCGTGGACCAACTCCGCGCCGCTGTGCGCGATGTACCTGATTTTCCCAAGCCTGGAGTCCTGTTCAAGGATATCACGCCTCTTCTGGAGGATCCCAAGTTGTTTGATATGTCCGTGAACGCGCTCATCGAGCCGATTTCACATCATAGAATCGACAAAATCGTCGGGATCGATGCCCGTGGGTTCATTTTTGGCGCTGCCGCAGCCCAAAAGCTGAGTGCCGGGCTCGTTCTCATCCGGAAAAAAGGAAAGCTGCCCTACACGACTCACGCCCTCTCCTACGCGCTCGAATACGGCGAAGGCGTGATCGAGATTCATACGGATTCAATCAAGGAAGGCGAAAATGTCCTCATTCTCGACGACCTCCTCGCCACCGGGGGCACAGCCGCAGCGGCCCAGCAATTGGTCGAAAAAGTGGGGGGGAACCTCGTTGCGACGGGCTTTTTGATCGAACTCGACTTTCTGAAAGGTCGAGAAAGGCTCGCAGCAAATTCGCAAACCTATGCCATACTCAATTACTGAGTTCGGGGAACTGCCTGGACTGAGCAAGTCAGCCTGAACGCCTTCGCACTTTTCCCACCATGTCGACTCATCTCAATCGCGTAGCTGTTTCCTCCGGGAATCGTACGCAATTGCGGATGCTCGACCAGTATTTGGAGACCAACGGGCTGGGGGGCTACTCCTGCGGGACGTTGAGCGGCATTCGCCAGTGGCCTTCGCAGGGAATGGTCGTGGTCGCCAAAAAGCCACCCATCGATCGCTACGTCTTGATCAACGGTTTTGACGTGACCGTCGAATTTGGCGAGGAGAAGGTTCCGATCACCACCAATCGCTACAAGGGGGATCGCTTTGAGCCTGATGCCCGCAAGCGGTTGCTCCAGTTTGAGAGCAAACCGTGGCCCTGCTGGACCTACGATCTTGGCCACAACCGCGCCATTCAGTTTGAGATCATGGCGCGGCATGGAACCAACCAATTTGTCTTTTCCTGGCACCTCGAAGTTTCCAATGAGCCCGCCCTGCTTCGCGTGAAGCCGCTCCTTTCCGGGCGCCCCATGAACTCGACCCGGAACGAGTCCAAAAAAATGGAACTGCGCCCGGAGCGCCCCTCTCCCCGCCAGTTTGTCTGGAAACTGAGAGCCGGTGCTCCTGCCCTGTCCCTCCTGTCTGACGGCGACTTCTTCGAGCGTGGTCGCTGGGTTCGGGACCTCGTCTACGACAATCACAGTACTGAAGACCTAGCCTGCCCGGGGGAGTTCCGCTGGGAACTGGGTGTTAAACAGCGCGCCCAAATCATCGCCTGCACGGCCGAGGAAATGGAGGAGAATCCGCGCACCGCCAATGAAGTCGCGCACCTGGCCAACAAGCTTCGCAACGCCGAGCGCACCCGTCGCAAGCTCTTCCGCTCGGAACTCGACCGCGCCGCCGACCAATACATTGTGGAAGGAGCCGACGGAAGAACGCTGCTTTCCGGTTTCCCGCGCGGCACCGAGATGGGCGCACGCGCCATGATCGCGATTCGCGGCATCTGCCTCAGCCCCGGCCGACTCGATGTCGCCAGCCGCGTGCTCGAAACCTGGAGAGGCCGTGTCGCCACCGGCATGTTGCCCAGCGAGATCTCCGAGCACCGCCTCAACCCCACCTACTCCTCGCCCGAACCTTCCCTTTGGTACATCGTCGCAGCTTACGAATACTTTCGCGCTTCCTACCGCCAAGGCCGCCTCTTGCGGGAGGAGGAACGGACAGAAATCGAAGAGAGCATCAACCAGATCCTCGGATCCTTTTCTGATCGGCGGCACAAGGAAGCCTTCATGGACGAGGACGGCCTGCTCGCCGAATCCAGGCTCACCTCCCGCCGCGAGCGCGAGGGCGAAGTCGTCAAACGCGTTCAGGTTCAGGCCCTCTGGATCACCGCGTTGTGGATTGGCGCCCGGCTCGACAAGCGATGGAATGAGGGGTTCGAAATGGCCCGCGATGAATTTGATCGCGCCTTCTGGTTTGAGGAAAAAGGCTACCTCTACAAATCGATCATCCGCTCGCCCAACAAATCCATTCAACGGGTCCAGAGCATCAGCATGGAGCAAATTCTCGCTGTTGGCGGACTCCCCTTCGTCTGTGTCGACGAAGGCAAAGCCAGCCTCATCGTCAACGCCCTCGAAGAGCGCTACGCCACGCCGGACGACGTCAAAATGGCCACCTCTTTCCCCTGGCTCTTCGGCCCCTTCGTCGAGGCCTGGTATCGCGTTCGTCACCGTGAACCCAATGCGCTCCAGGAGGCCAAAATGCGCTTCATCGACCCCTGGGAAGCCCACCTCAAATTCGGTGGCCTCAACCACCTGCCGGAGAATCAGCCCTTCGTTGCCCGCGGCACCGTCCCCACCAATATCAAGCAGGCCTCCTTCAGTGCGATCGAGACCTCCGAGCTCCTCCGCATCCTCCACATGCCCGATCTCCAGCGGAACAAGGCTCCATTCGAGGATCGCCGGAACCAGCCGCTCCACCGGTAGGGAACGCGGGAGGGCAAATCAATGCTTCGCAGGCACTTGCCGTTTCAGGCGTGGCTTCGTATCACCCTTTTTTTGCATCACTTGTGCCAGTTTCGGAAAGAACGCGCTGTATGCACCCAAATATTGAAGATATGGAATCATTGGCGTTGGTGGCGGGGTTTCGGATTAGAGGTATTTCAGATGTGTCAGAAGGTTTCATATTCCATTTCTTTCAAAATCGAGTTGACGTTGATCAATCCCCTCAGACAGGGGGATAGGAATGAGTGAGCAAATGCCGAATGCTGAGCTGGCGATTGTTGATGTCTCAAAGCTCCGGGACTATTGCCTAAATCCTGATCATCCGAGAGGGAAACATAAGGCACGGGTGTTTCAAAGCTCTCTCAATCTAAAGCAAGAAGATGCAGAAGCGCTCAAGGCTGAAATTTTGGCGGGTGTTTGCAATGCGCCCTGTGTTGCGGCGGGTGTAGACGAATATGGTCGACGCTATGTTGTCGATTTTTCGTTGCATTGGCTGGGCCAGGTCGCAACGATTCGAACATCCTGGATCATCAAGGAAGGGGAAGACGCTCCCCGATTGACATCCTGCTACGTGAAGTGAAACTGAGAGACGATGAGAGAGCCGATCTGTGGACTTGATGTGGTCGCGTTGCTGGAGCCGATCCCCGAAGTGGGACTGGTGGTTGGCCAGGTGGGAACCGTGGTCGAAACTCTCGAGGAAGGTGTCTTTGAAGTCGAATTTAGTGATGATGAGGGGCGCACTTATGCGATGCGGGCATTGCGGGCAGATCAACTAATGCCTCTGGTCTACGCTCCCATTGCCGCGTAGCAGAGCGTTAATGAGTCGGGAACTCGGTCGGCGGGGCAAGATTCGTTCTCGCGCGCCTCTCGTTCGGCCTAACGAAGTGGCTTGAGTTCGTTGACGAATTGCGTGATAGGGTAGGGCAATGAGCGGAGACTTGTTGGAACCAGAGGTGGGCGATGCGCTTCCGGAAAGGGAGGTGGAGTGGATCGCGTCGCGCTTGCGCGAGTTCAACGAGACCGTGACCCCGGTCGACTATCGCCCTCTTTCGGTCGTTATCAGAAATGATGCCGGGCAAATCATTGGCGGTTTAACGGGAAAGACGTTTTGGAACTACCTCTTTGTCATCATTCTCTGGGTGGATGAAAACCATCGCGGAAGCGGTATCGGGTCGCGTCTCTTGGAGGCCGCCGAACAGGAGGCGGTGACACGAGGTTGCGGGTATGTGCAGTTGGATACCTACAGCTTCCAGGCCCTGCCATTCTACCAGCGACTCGGCTATGAAGAGTTTGGGAGGATCGATGGATTCGCCGGCGGGCACGAGCGATCTTATTTGCGGAAAGTTTTACGACCCGGTAATTAGTTACTGAACGGGTTGCTTACGCCGTCCACCCGAGGATTGGATACCAATCTCATGTGATTCCGATCTTCCTTGTGCAGCACATCGACGCCTCTTTCAGCAAAGAAGAGATTTTGAAACTGTACGTGTCGATCTACGAAGAAAGGATTCGCGAAGAATTGCGGGTTCCCGGCTTTTGAGGCGAAAGAGATCTAGATTGTGAATCCGGCATTCTGCCGGATCAGCACTGCATTCGGAATGAGTGGCATCCTGCCGGTCTCACCCTATCCCTGTTTGGGCCGGCGCCGCGCCGCTTCGGGCTTGGGCGTTGGTGGGCGGTCCTGGGCGAGGACGGCGGTGCCGGTTTCGTCGCAGACACGGAGCTGGAATTCCCATTGTACGGTCCAGTCGCGCTCCTGCTCATTCTGGCAACACTTGACGAGGATCTGGTTGGTGCCTTCACGCAGATCAGCCTTCATCTTGTATTGGTCGATGCGGGCGCCGCGATGGTATTCGTCGCGACCGAAGAGGAGTTCGCCATTGAGCCAGACTTTCCAAGCGTTTTTACCACCGAGTCGAAGCTCGACGGATTGGGCTTGGGCGGCGTTGAATTCAGTGTAGGCGTAGGCGACGACATCTTTCAGGAGGCCGTAGGGCTTGTTGAAGTCGAGTTTGCCGTATTCGTCGGTGGTGACGTAGGGTTGCCAGCTGACTTCGCCGTCTTTGCCGGGATAGGTGGCGCTGATATTGATCTCCGTTTCCGGCGGGTAGACGGTGTCGAAGCCTTCGCGTTCGGTGTTGTCGAACGGGCCGATGATGTCCCAATGCATGAGGAAGCCGAAGTGAAGCGGGAGGTCGACTTCCTGCTCTTTTTCGCGAAGCGCTTTGGCGATGGTTTGCACCTGATCGGCGTCGCGCGCGGCGGTAAGGGCCTGTCGATAGATGAGGGTGGCGTCGCTGCCTTCGGTGCCCTTGGCTTCGTCGATGAGTCGTTCTACGGCGCGTCGGCGGAGATCAACGCTCGGGTCGTTGAGCATTCCAGGGACGAGTTTGGCGGCGGTATCAGGATTGGTGCGTTCGATCAGCTCAAAGGCGTAGCTGCGGGCCTGGGGCGCCTGGCGTGGATCGAGGAGAATGGAACCAAGCTCGGACATCGGCAGGTTCTTCCCCGCTTTGGTCTCGCGAGCGACAATGGCGTCAACCGCTCCACGGAGGTAGTTGGCAGCGAGTGGGTTGGCGCCTTCCAATTCCGAGATGATGGCGGGAACTTGTTCCAGACTCGCGTTGCTGAGTTCTTCCCAGGCGGCTCCGGCTTCCGCATTGCCCTGACCTTCCGTTCCGACGCTGAGAATGGTGGCGATGGCTTCGTCCACTGCGGAGAACGCGTGGGTTGTGAAGCCGATGACGCAAAGAGCGGCGAGAAGAGGAGTTTTCATCGTGGCGAAGCGTGAAATCGGATGGGGAGACTGTCAACCTGGTTGGTGCGTCATTGCGTGGCGATCAGGGCGCGATAGGCAGAGGCGTAGCGTTGGCCGAGTTTGCGGTAACCGAGGGCGCTGAAGTGGACGAAATCGCCCTTGTGGGTAAGGCCGTCAGAGCGGACAAAAGCGGTGTTGGCGATGGATTTGGGGAGGTTTTGATGGGCTTGGTCGACCATGATGCGCCAATCGTCCCAGGCCTTGTTCTCAAACCGTCCCATCTGGCCCGCGATGAAAGGAACGTCCGGATAACCCAGCTCCTGGCGGAAATTGCGGACAATCCAGTGGAGACGATCCTGATAAAGGGGCGCATTTTTGAAGTTGGAATCGGATTCGCCCTGGTGCCAGAGGATCGCCTTGAGAGTGCCGACCTTGAGCGCGGCCTTGGCGCGGGGCAACATGTCGTCCCAAGGATGCGTGTTGGTGGAAGGGTGGAAGCCGCCGGGAAGCCAAGTGTCGATGGGGGAACCGCCGACCGCGCAGGGGATGAGGCCGATCGTGATTTCCGGATTCGATTTCGCGATTTCGATGCCAAAGCTTTTGCCGAGGCCGACTCCGACGATCGGTGGCTTGTCGAAGTGCATCGGGTCGACTGCGGGCGTCCATTCCAGCTCCTTGGTGAGCATGAGGACCCGTGGGTGCGGTTTGAGATCGACTTCGGCGATTTGGCCGCGCCCCGCCATGTTGGATTGGCCGACGAGAAGGAAGAGGTGAAAGTTTTCGCGGGCTGGAAGAGGGGGCTCCTGGGCCAGGGACGAACCAATGCTTGAGATCAGCGCCAAGAGCGCCAGAGTTGTGCGGATTGGGGTCATGATGTTTCCGTATCAGAGAATCTGGATTTTTGCAATTGTGCTGAGTCAATCCGTTGCGGCGGAGATGGAGCCACTTGTTGTGCTTCAGGAGGAGTGTTTTCGCTGCCACAATCAGGAGAAGCGCAAAGGGGGGCTCATCATGACGAGTCGTGAGGCGTTGTTGAAGGGGGGCGACTCCGATGCGGCTCTGCTTCCCGGTAATCGCGAGCAAAGCTACCTGTATGAGTTGTTGGCCGAGGATGCAGATCCGCACATGCCGCCGAAGAAGCAACTGAGCGCGGCGGAGGTTGAGGCGATCGGTCGCTGGATTGATGAAGGCGCGAAGTGGGATGCGTCCGTATTGAAATCGGAGCGGCGGGAACCGGGAGAGATTCGATTGGGGGCTTTGCCGAAGCGTTATCGGCCGGTGTTGGATTTGGCGGTTTCGCCCGATGAACGTTTGCTGGCGGCGGCGAGGGGCGATGCGATTGAGGTGTTTGATCTTTCGAGCGAGGAACCCCAACGGGTTGTGACGCTTTTGGGCCACCGGGATGCGGTGCAGTCGCTGGCGTGGAGCCCGGACGGGAAGGCGCTGGTTTCGGGCGGGTTTCGGCGAATCCTGGTTTGGGATCCGGCCGTCTGGGAATCGGTGGCGACGTTGGAGGAAGGGATTCGCGGGCGAGTCACCAGCCTGGCGTTTGTCGGCAGGAAACTGGTTTCGGCGGATTCGGTCCCGGGGCTTCCCGGCAATCTCCAGGTTTGGAGCCTGGACGATTGGGCGATCGAAGAGACGATCGAGGCGCATAAAGACTCCATTTTCGATATCGCGGTGAGCCCGGATCGCCAACGCGTCGCCACGGTGAGTGCGGACAAGCAGGTTCGGTTGTGGGATGCCTCAACCTGGAAACCCGGACCGGTTCTGGAAGCGCACACCGGTTATGTGCTAACTGCGGAGTTTAGCCCGCAGGGGGATCGATTGGCGACGGCGGGTGACGATGAAATGATCAAGGTCTGGGATCTGGAAACGAAGAAGCAGATTCACAGCTTCACGGATCGATTGGCGACTCTGGCGGTGAACGATTTGATCTGGAGTGTCGATCCCACCAAGAAGCCGGCTGAGCCGAAGGAAGGGGACGTGGCGAAGCCGCTCGATTGGATCGTGGCGGTGACGGAGGATGGTAAGCCGCGAGCCTACACCGAATTTGTGGTGCATGACGGAACCCAGCGGAGCGGGGGCGCCAGAGCGCGAGCCTGGACAGAGAGCGATGCCTCGCTGACTTCCCTGGTTTGGCTGCCGCAACTGGGCAAAGTGATTGCGGGAGGCGCGACCGGTGCGTTGGAAATCTGGGATCAAACGGGAAAGCCGCAGGGAGCCATCGCGCTCGACTGAGCAACGCACTCTACTCGAGAAGCGGCACCTTCAGGATGTTTTCGCGTTCGAGAACGACGGTCGCGGGAAGTTGATCCGGATGCATGTGTTCAGCTTCCTCCGGAAAGAGGACCTTGATTTCCGTGAACCCGCCCTGACGCCATTGCTCTTCGCTCTTGAGCCAGTTTTTGATGAAGTTCGCAATGGAAACACGGCTCGGCTCACGTGCTTTCTGCAGGGCTTCCTCTGAGCCGGCCCGTTCCTCGAGCTTTTCCGTGATCGTCGTTTCGAGTCTTCGGCGGCCCGAGTTACTGTCGAAGTTGCGCAGCCAGCTTGAGGTTTTGATGTTCCATTCCTGCTTCCCGGAATCAAAGGCGACGGGAAGGGTCGGGCTGATCGGAGGGGCGACAACCACGCAGGTGCTGCCGACTTGAGACAGTTCCCAGCAACCATCGAGGGTGACGTGATAGCGGTAGGTGGCATTGACGTTGAGAGTGGTGTCGATTGACGAGCCTGCCACGTCCATATTGAAAACCCGCCAGTTGCGCGTGTCGGTAAACGTCTCGCGGACTTCAGCCGTGGCCGTTTCCAGTTTGCTGCTGGATTCGGGTTCCATGTGCGCGGCGATGAACGTCTGGGTGATATTCTCGTTCAGGAAGTTTTCGGAGATGTTGGCAATGCTTTGACCGAACCTCCACACGCCCTGTGCAGTGAGGTAATAAACGGCGACGACGCCGACCGTGAGGATGAGAACGCATGCGGCGATCATCCCGAAACAGCCCATCCCGCGCTTTTTCTGCTCGACGTAAACGACGTTGGGCTCGCCTTGGGAGGGATGGGGAGGTGAGGGCTGGATGGGTCCCTCGCCGGGAGGTGCTAAATCGTGGTTGCCGGACCCAACACCGCCATTGGCTTCGGAGATCGCTCTTGCGATCGGGTTAATGGGTTCTCCGGAATCTGGGTCGGTCATTTCTTAAAGTAAGCACGTTGTTTGGGAGAAATCGGCAGCTGCAGCTTTTCCATCACCATCAGCATATCCTCCCAAACCTTTCGTCGCTCGGTCAGTTGTTTGTTTCTCAAAAGGTAAGATGGATGGAAGGTCACCATGGTAGGAATACCGGATAAGTCGTGAAACTGACTTCGCATTCGCGAAACCGATCCCGAAAGACCGAGAAGTCCTTCCGCAGCAGTGCCGCCGAGGGCCACGACGACGTCGGGCTGAATGACTTCGATCTCTGTCTTCACGAACGCTACGCATGAGGCCATCTCTTCAGATGTCGGCTTGCGATTGGACTCGCCCTGGTTGGGCAATGCGGGACGAAATTTCACGATATTGCTAATGTAGACGTCTGCACGGGGAATTCCCATCGCCTCAATAATCTTCGTGAGCAATTGTCCGGCTGGCCCGACGAAGGGTTCGCGCTGGCGTTCTTCTTCCGCGCCAGGTGCTTCGCCGACGAAAACGATTCGCGCGTCCGGGTTTCCCACCGAGAAAACCATCGTATCGCGCAGGGAATCCAGCTTGCGCGCGGGTTCCCAGTTTTGGGCGCGTTGTTTGAGCCAATCCAGCTTTTCGATCTTGGTCGATCCTTCCGGAGAAAGCGTTTCGGCGGAAGGGGTGGGCGTATCGGTCTTTTTTCCCAGGTCGGGACGCTCGATTTTGGCAACGTTTCTGGGAGCTTCGTCGCGTTGTGGTTGCGAAGTTGTCGCCGCAGCTTGGGTGCGGGGAGACGTTGCGGGAGCTTGCTGGCGAGTTTGAGGTGCAGATGACGCCGCCATCGCCCGAAGTTGCTTTCGTGCAACGGGCGTTAACCAAATGTGATCTTCGCCTTTGGCTGCCTGCTGCTGAAGCATTTCAATCAAAGCAGATGTGGCGTGTTGGATCGTATTTTGAGACACTCCTTAATTAAGTCGGGTTCCTAACCCTTTGGCAACTGAGGAAAGCTTCGAATCATGAGAATTATTTCGATCCTTTGTAATCGCCTTTTGGGATGATTGTGTAAAAATTCACCTGACAAAACCACCAAACCATCGTCACGACATGTTCAGTAGAATCAGTAATCTCATCCGCGGCTTTTTTGGTCTCTTCATTTCTGGATTGGAGAAGCGAAGCCCGGAAGCTCTCATTGAAGTGGAGAAAGAGAACCTCCGATCGCAAATTGCCGAGTACAACAAAGGGCTCGCAGCGCATGCGGGACTTTGTGAGCGGATGATGACCCAGGTGAAAAAAATGGAGAAGCAGGCAGACGAACTCCGCGCCAAAACCGCCGCCAACCTCAAAGCCGGGAATCGTGAACTAGCGGGCCAATATGCCTATCAATTGAAAGGCCTGAGCTCAAATTTGGAAGAGTCTCGCGCCCAACTTGAAGATGCTGAAAAGACGTATCAGGAACTGATTCGTTCGCGCGATGTTGCCGTGAAAGGGGCGCGAGAGAAGATCGCAGCGTTGCAACGCGACATCACGGACATGAAGATGAACAAGGCAATGGCAGAACTCAACGAGATGGCCAGTGGCATGATTTCCGAGATTGGCGGTTCCGGAGACACGCTCGATCGCCTCCATGAAATGGTTCAGGAAGAAAGCGACCAAGCGGCGGGACGCGCTCGTGT
>TARA_R110002096_G_scaffold75732_13_pt1 | contig 17450 bp, 16 predicted proteins | sample TARA_R110002096 | Tara Oceans TARA_R110002096 (sample SAMEA4397295) | marine metagenome | biome: Polar Biome; feature: [DCM] deep chlorophyll maximum layer (ENVO:01000326); material: water (ENVO:00002006), including particulate matter (ENVO:01000060) such as... | depth 35 m | reverse complement strand
TGCCGCCGAAGTGAAGGATGTCATCACTGCCGAGTTGGAGCGAATGGCAGAGGAAGGTCCGACCAAGGTGGAATTGCGCGCGGCCAAGGACTACCTGAAAGGTGCCTATGCGCTGCGATTTGACACCTCTGACAAGATTGCCTCTCAACTGGTCGGGCTACAGGTTCAGGGCAGAGATGTGAATTACATCAATGTGCGTAACGAGATGATTGAATCGGTGACCCAGGAAGACGCTCAGCGGGTTGCCAGGCGAATTTTTTCCAGTCCGCTTCTCACCATAATGGTGGGTCAGCCGCCAGTGGTTCAGACCTCGGAAGATATCAAGGGCTGATCCCGCAATACGGGCGGGAGGCGACGCCAGTGATGCCAGACTTGAGAGTGTTCAGGATGCCTGACGTGCAGGGCTGAGCGCAAAGGCGAATCCCATGGCTGACGCAGCGTTGAGTTCCAGGGCTTCCAGAACCATCGCCTCATTCTCCAGATCGCCAATGATCAGTTCCAGACCATAGCGCGACACCAGTCCGGACAGATCGACCGGGTGCAGATCGACTTGCGGCTTCTCGCCCTTTTCGATTGCGTTCAGGGCGGCGATCAGCGGTTTTGCCGAAATGCGGATGTAGCGAAAGCCCAGTTCGGCAAACATGCCATAATCCGCGGCAAGGCCAATTCTGGTATTTTTGTGCAGGGCATAACTGTAACCCCAGCGCGCATAACGCCGCAGCTTGGCGCGCAAAGCTGTGCTTTCACTGTCGCGCGCATTGGCTGCCAGCTTGCCGGTGATGGCGCGGTCTGGAAATTCCAGGATGATATTGCCGGCATTATCACGCTGAGTTTCAAGCGCTTCTTCAAAGGCGTCAGAAAATGCATTGGGAAGCAGACTTTCCAGATTCAGCTGGCAAATCACCGGAGCCTTTTCGCCATTGGCCAGTTTGACCGGCGATCCTTTGCCCGCCTGCGACAGGGTCAGAAGGTCGATACATGGCAGCAAGCCGTTTTCCGCGGCCAGTTGACGCAATGATTTCTGGTCACGTTCGCCCGGCACCTGAACCGATGCCCGGGCAAAGCCGGCCCAGATCTGGCGGCGCGGCAAGCGCACCACAGGTTCATAATCGAACGCCACCGCATTGCCGTTGAGAGCGCGCCGCAATGCGGACAGCCTGGTTGCATTGACATTGCGGTCCTCAACCGCATCCGCAGCCGATTGATCCGGATCGGGGGGCGGTTTGGCAGCGGACACGTCTGCCTGGCGCTGGCTCGGCAAGGATGTCAGCAAACGGCCATGGTTCTGAAGACGTATGTCGACATCTCCCATCGCATCGACCACGTCTCTGATGAGCGCGCTCAATTCGGCGATATCGGTGCGCGCCTGATAATCCGATGCAGTGCCGAGGCCCTCGGCCAGAAGATCAACGCGTTCCTCGCACACTTTCAGCCGCGAATTCCAGGTCGACCAGTTCTTGTCCGCATCTGTTACTTCATCTGCCAGATCGGCAATGTCTGTCTCCAGACGAATATGATGGCGGCGCTGTACAGACAGTCCATGCATCAGCGAGAAGACCAGCAAAAGCACTCCGCCAACCAGCACGGTCGGGATAATTGGAAGGTCAAATATTTCTCTGGCGCCAATCGCGACGGCTAACGCGGTTGCCAGCATAAAACAGAAAATCAATGTGGCGATGATTCGATCCATATACCGACCATAATGCTATCGCCGTTTTTGCCAAGTCGACTTGTCGATAATTCCGGCAATTGCTGGCATATCCCACAATTCAATCACACAAATTGCCGCTGGCAACGGTTTGTTTACCCTGTTCAGCGAAAAATGAGAGGCAATCTTCAGCACTGATGGATTGCACCCCGGCCGGTCTGTACCGGTGCCGCGGAAATTGCCCATCAGTTCAGCACAGGCCTGGAACGCATTATATGCAGCAAACCGCGCAGGAACCTCCCTATTCAATTATGTTGATTGAGCGCGATGACGGGCAAAAACGTGTGATCGGGACATTTGTCCGCGATCATATGCCCCTGCATCTCAAACGCACGGTCACGTTGGACGCGGTCTGCGATCTGGAGGCCGCACTCAATCAGGTCAACCTTGCAAGGCCCTGCCTGTTTCTGGCGGATATGGAGAGTGTCGGCGGCATTGAGGGGGTCAAAGCCCTGAAATCGGCCGCACCGGATGCGAAGCTCATCAGCCTGTCCGGCCAGGGCGCACTGTCCTCTGCAATTGATGCGATGCGGGCGGGCGCATGGGATTTTCTCATCAAACCGGTGGGAAAATCCACGTTGCAAAAGCGCGTCAGCGAGGCGTTCATCGCTTATCGCAAGGATTGCAGGCAGACGCATACATCGATTCCATCCCGGGTGCCGCGTATTTCCGCAGCTGAAAAACCCGCTGACGTCATGGCCGATGCCGGCAGGGAGCAGAATGATGCCCCTGCCTTTGAAGGTTTTTTCGGGCGGTCAGGCTGCATGTCAGAACTCTATCGGCAAATAGAGCGTGTCGCACCCTCGGCAGCCCCCGTATTCATCACCGGAGAGAGCGGCACCGGCAAGGAAGTCTGTGCCGAAGCGCTGCACGCGCGTTCGGGCCGCAAGGATAAGCCCTTTGTCGCAATCAATTGCAGCGCCATTCCGAAAGATCTGATGGAGAGCGAGCTGTTCGGACATTGCAAGGGTGCCTTTACCGGTGCCGTCGCCGACCATCCGGGCGCCGCCGAACAGGCAGATGGCGGGACACTGTTTCTCGATGAAGTCGGGGATATGGACATTGCACTGCAGGCAAAACTGCTGCGGTTTCTGCAAACCGGCGCGGTGCGCCGGATCGGCGATATCCGTCTGCGCCAGGTGGATGTCAGAATAGTCTGCGCTACCCATCACGACCCGCACAGGGCGGTCGCGGAAAAGAGAATTCGGGAAGATCTGTTCTACCGGCTGCACGTGCTGCCTATTTTCGTGCCGCCTTTGCGTCAGCGTAGTGATGATATTCTGCTTCTGGCTAACCGGTTTTTGCGCAGATATGCCCGCGAGGAAGGCCGCGCCTTCACATCTTTCTCTGCCCAGTCGGAAGCCTGTATGCGGCATTACCACTGGCCGGGAAATGTCCGCGAATTGCAGAATGTGGTGCGTCAGACCATCGTTATGAATGATGGCAGCGCTGTCGAGAGCCGCATGCTGCCTGCCTCGCTGAAGTCCAGTTCAGTTGAGAGCGAATATCTTGCTGCCGGGCAAGCAGATTCGGCAGATTCGAATGAGTACGCAAATTTGACACCAGCATCGGACGATACGGATGGATCTGCAGATTGCAGGCCATTTTGGAAACAGGAACAATCGATCATCGAAACGGCTTTGATGCGCTATGGCGGCAACATATCGCGCGCGGCGGCAGCACTGGAGATCAGCCCGTCGACGATTTACCGCAAACGCCAGTCCTGGATGAGCAAGGACGATAGCCATATATCTGCCGCATAGGCCGTGTTGGCTGAGCGTGTCGGGCGGATTTATGCATAACGGAAAGACTTGCCGGACGCAGATCTGACAACGGCCCTGTTCTGGATTTCCTCGATGTTTCACCGCCTGATCAAACCCTTCACATTGCTGCCCTTGATGGTCGGCCTCACCAGTCTTGCCATCCTCTACGGGTCGGCCGGACATGCGGCGAGCCCAACCGAACTGGCTGCCGAGGCAGAAGCGCTGGCGCGTGAGGGCAACATGCAAGCAGCCATGGAGCGGATGCAGAAGGCAGCTGATGCATTGTGGGACCTGCAAGAGTTGAAAGTGATCGAAGCGGCGATTGTGGTCGAGGACCGCAAAGCACAGACACTGACCCTGAAATCCGGTGGGGATCTGACTACAACTGTAACGCTGGCCGGTTTTGGCTATGAAGGTAGTGAAGATGACCTGAAAGTCTCTTTCGCGGTTGACGTCGATATTCGTCACTCAAGCGGCCGCGTACTGGCTTCCATGGAGAATTTTGCACAGATCAATGAAGCCGTTCCGGGCCGTCTGAGCGAGTTTACAATCCAGATGATTGTGACAACGCCGGCGTTGCTGGACGGTGACTACCAGGCGGCCTTCACGCTGCGGGATCTGGTTTCCGGTCAGGCCACGCAATTCTCGCTTGGTTTCAGCATCGACGGGATAGCGAAAGCGAATCAGAGCGGACAGTGATGCCAGCAACGCACTTTCGCATCGAAACTGCGACCGATGCTGCGGGCGATGGCATCGCCGCGCTGATCGCAGCCGTTTTCACTGAATATGAAGATTGCCCATTTGTAGAGAGCGAATATTCCGAACTGACCGCCGTGTCGCAATATTATCATGCTCTTGATGGGGAAATCTGGATCGCCACAAGCCAGATGGACCAAGACGTTGCTGATGCGATGGGCGGCGGACGCATTGTCGGCTGTCTTGCCATTGTCCCGACACTGCAAGCAGACGTATGTGAACTGTTCAAGATGTATGTCGCCCGGGACGCCAGGGGCACTGGCCTTGCACAGCGGCTTTATAGAGAAGCTGTTTTTTGGGCTGCCGCTCGTGGCATGACCACGATGCGGTTGTGGACCGATACCCGTTTTGCAAGCGGCCACCGGTTTTATGAGAAATCAGGATTCGCAAAACAGCCGCTTATTCGTTATCTGGGAGATGCTGCTGACAGTTGGGAATATCTGTTTGTGAGCAGCGTTCAAGCTCCACCCAAATAGGTCCACTGTGTCCGCCACACTGCTCAGCAAACATGACCTGGCACCCTTTGTCTCGATGACAGCTGCAATGTTTGCGCTGTCTTTGCTGGATGCTGGGATCAAGGCCGCATCGGTGGATTTGCAGACCTGGCAGATAGTTGTGATGCGATACGGCTTTGGGTGGTTGTTCGCCACGAGCTATTTTCTCTATCTGGCACGCCGGACTTCCCTGAAAGCCAGACTGGCGCGGCTGTCATCGCGGCAGTTATTGGCGACCAGTCTTTTGCGTTCGCTGTTTGTCGTGCTGACGGCGAGTTGTTTCTTCTTTGCCCTGTCACAGCTTCCGCTGGCGCGAGTCGTTTCCATTGTCTTCTCGGCACCGCTGTTCATGGTGCTGTTTTCCAGATTGATTTTGGGCGAGCCGATTTCGGCTGCAGCGCTGACGGCCATCGCATTCGGATTTGGCGGCGTGCTGGTGATTTTTGGCGATGCGCTGTTTCAGCCCCTCTCCGGAGCACTGATTCCGATGGCAAGCGCCCTGCTGGCGAGTGTCTTTTATGCTCTGTCCATCGTATTGTCGCGCAAACACACGGCCCACACCCAGCCGGAAGAAATGGTGATGCTGCAATCGGGATTTGCGGTTGTTATGGCCCTGCCCTTCGGGTTTCTGCCACTGCCACAGATGAACCTTGTCATTCCAGATCTGCAGATCCTGCTGTTGTTCGGCGGCATTGGATTTCTCGGTACAGCCGGGCATTTGATGATTGTCTGGGCCTTGAAGCGGGAAAGCGCGTCCCGGCTCGGGCCGATTGAATATACCAATCTGATCTGGGCGGTGGTCTTCGGATTCCTGTTTTTCCAGGAACTTCCGTCGCTGCGCACTCTTGCAGGTGCCGTGCTGGTTGTGCTGGCCTGTTTGGTGGCGGGCCGCAGCAAACAGCCACGCCCGACCTGAACCTCGTTCAAATTGGGCAAGACAAGCACGCGACACAGTGAAAATTCTGGCTCCGAATTGTGTTTCTCTGTTGACACAAAGCCCGGCAAACACTATTTCCCGGCAGTCCGCTAGCACTCTACCAAAGTGAGTGCTAATTCATTTTGAAACCAAGGTTTCGCATCCGTCATGGATGCCAAGCAGAAGGAAAAGAAGACGATGAAATTCCGTCCTCTCCACGACCGTGTGGTTGTTCGCCGCGTAGAGTCCGAGGAAAAAACCGCAGGTGGGATCATTATTCCAGATACCGCCAAGGAAAAACCCCAAGAAGGCGAAATCGTTGCCGTTGGCGCTGGCGCCCGCGACGAAGCCGGCAAGGTTCAACCTTTGGACGTCAAAGCTGGCGACCGTGTTCTTTTCGGCAAATGGTCCGGCACCGAAGTCAAGCTTGACGGCGAAGACCTGCTGATCATGAAAGAATCCGACATTATGGGCGTGGTTGGCTAAGCCAGAGCGCTGGCCACCCACTACAGATTTTCACGAATTGAGAGAAGGATCTCAAAATCATGGCTGCTAAAGAAGTTAAATTCGGCAGCGACGCGCGCGACAAAATGCTGCGTGGCGTCGACGTTCTTGCCAATGCTGTAAGAGTAACACTCGGCCCTAAAGGCCGGAACGTAATTCTCGACAAATCTTTTGGCGCTCCGCGCATCACCAAAGATGGTGTTTCGGTTGCCAAGGAAATCGAACTTGAAGACAAGTTCGAAAATATGGGCGCACAGATGGTGCGCGAAGTTGCCTCCAAAACCAATGACGTTGCAGGCGACGGCACAACAACTGCAACTGTTCTGGCTCATGCCATCGTCAAGGAAGGCGCCAAATACGTTGCCGCCGGCATGAACCCGATGGATCTGAAGCGCGGTATCGAAATGGCGGTTATTGCTGCTGTTGCCGATCTTGAAGCCCGTTCAAAAACCATCAGCACATCTGAAGAAGTCGCCCAGGTTGGCACAATCTCCGCCAATGGCGACAAGATTGTCGGCGAAAAAATTGCCGAAGCCATGCAGAAAGTCGGCAATGAAGGCGTCATCACTGTCGAAGAGTCCAAAGCGCTCGAGTTCGAACTTGAAACCGTCGAAGGCATGCAGTTCGACCGTGGTTATCTGTCACCTTATTTCGTGACAAATTCCGAAAAGATGATTGCAGAACTGGAAGACCCATACATTCTTCTGCACGAGAAGAAGCTGTCCAACCTGCAGGCCATGCTGCCAATCCTTGAAAAAGTTGTGCAGTCGGCACGGCCTTTGCTGATCATTGCTGAAGATGTTGAAGGCGAAGCCCTGGCAACTCTGGTTGTCAACAAACTGCGCGGCGGCCTGAAAGTGGCTGCTGTCAAGGCACCTGGTTTTGGTGATCGCCGTAAAGCGATGCTGGAAGATATTGCCATCCTGACCGGTGGTGAAGTGATTTCCGAAGATCTCGGCATCAAGCTTGAAAACATCGACATGGATATGCTCGGCACAGCCAAACGCGTTTCCATCACCAAAGAAAACACAACTATTGTCGATGGTGCCGGTGCCAAGGAAAGCATTGAATCACGCGTTGCCCAGATCAAAGCCCAGATTGAAGACACCACATCTGACTATGATCGCGAAAAACTGCAGGAACGCCTTGCCAAGCTGGCCGGCGGTGTTGCCGTTATCCGTGTCGGCGGTGCAACTGAAGTTGAAGTGAAAGAGCGCAAAGACCGTGTCGATGATGCTCTGAACGCAACTCGCGCTGCTGTTGAAGAAGGCATTGTACCAGGCGGTGGCGCTGCATTGCTGCGGGCAACTGTTGCTGTTGGCAAACTGACTTCCGACAATCCTGACATTCAGGCTGGTATCAAGATCGTACTGCGCGCATTGCAGGCTCCGATCCGCCAGATCGCTGAAAACTCAGGCGTTGAAGGATCTGTCGTGGTCAACAAGGTTCTGGAAGGCGAAGACCCTTATGGTTTCGATGCCCAGACTGAAGAATATGTCGATCTTATCGCAGCCGGCATTATCGATCCTACCAAAGTGGTTCGTACAGCCCTTCAGGATGCGGCTTCCATTGCCGGCCTGCTGGTGACCACTGAAGCCATGGTCGCCGACAAACCTTCCAAAGAAGGTGCCGGCGGTGGCGGCGGCGGCATGCCAGGCGGCATGGGCGGCATGGGTGGCATGGACTTCTAAAGTCCGGCATCCCAAGAACTCAAGAAAGGCGGCCATCTGGCCGCCTTTTTTGTCTGACAGGCCATCATCGGGAGTGTCATGAACTCTGTGTATCTGGCCCGGTAGCGGCACGATGCCGCACTAGCGCAGAAAACAAATCCTTCAACCCCGTTATCACTGAACAAACTGTTTACTTATAATAATCAAAATAACTGAAACTTTTCCCGACCTGAGCCGTTGCTTTGACATGCTGAATATAACCGATCCAATTAAACTTCAGCGAACTCACAAAGGGAAATGATATGACTTTTTTTAAGAAAATCGCTCCAATTACACTTGCAAGCTTTCTGGCGCTGAGCGCATCAGCCGCCGTCGCGACAGGCGATACAGCCACTGAGTCTACAGGCGTATTCAACGCCCAAACTGATTCATCGCCAGATGCACAGACCCCTGGTCAGACTGGTACTGCAATGACCAATGATGGAACAGCCATGACCGGCGAAACCATGCGCAATTGCGAAACGTCCGGCGTGTTCAATTCAGCCAATGATTCTGCACCTGATGCCATGACACCCGGTTGCACAGGTACTGCTCTAGAAAACAATGAAACTGCGATGACAGGCGAAGAAGACAAAGAAGCGTCCGGCGTGTTCAACCCGGCCAATGATTCGTCTCCTGATGCGCAGACTCCCGGCCACACTGGCACTGCCGACTCCAACTAACAGATGAGTGCCAGCTGATTTCGATCAGCCCTCTCACACGCGAAAGACGTATGGTGTTCTGCACCATGCGTCTTTTTTTATGGCGGACGGCGACTCTAATCCGAACCCAGAATGGGCATGGCACCAGATGCCGAACCTTTGCTTTGACCTTTTGGCAAACCCCGGACGGGGGATAACGGGCCCCGGAATTGGCCTCCAGCGAGTGGAATTTCCCGCCATTTCAAGAACTTTTCCAAGGCTCTTACGCGGCTTTTCCAGACACGGCCTCGTCACAGCACTACACACATTGGTGAAGCTGACTTTGGTTTTCGTGAGACCGGGATTCTTGATCCGCAGAATTCTGCCACTCTCCGCAAGCGCTGTCACGTGGCTGTGAATGTTCAGCGAAACCGAACGGATTGTTCCCGTTTAAATCGCAAACACTATCACCTAACTTGTAGTCATCGAGAGGCCAACACCCCTCGCATCAGACAGAAAACGAAAACCAATAAGAAGGAATAAGAAAATGACTTTTCGTAAAATCGCAGCGCCCGTTCTGATTCTCAGTTCAATCGTCCTTGGCGCATCAGCCGTCAGTGCCAATGTTTACAACCCGGCCAATGACAGCTCGCCTGACGCCATGACCCCTGGTTACACAGGACTGGCGAAAGACCTTTCCGGCAAATAAGCCGGAATAGCGCAACAACTTGCTTGTTGCGGTAAAGGATCCCGCCGCCCCTACAGTGTCGCCCCTGAGCCGGGCGTCGGGATCTGAAGACAGACCGTTGATCCCAAGGCCGCCAAAAACAACAACAAATAATGGCCTTGGATCAGGGAACAAGCTTGTGACAGCTTACGCGTTCAACCGTGCATAAGGAATTCGATGATGTTTTTCAAACGACAGATTTTCAGGGAACCACCACATGTTCAAGACATGTCGGATCGCCCCCGATACGCTCCAGAATCTCTCTGGCAAGTTCCAGATCTGCAGATGTCCATGCCGCAGTTTTTGATCCAATCAAGTTGGCTTGCGATCGCAGAACCACCCCATCGGCCAAAATTTTGAGATGGTTGGCCTGAAGCGTTGACCCGGTGCTGGTGATATCGACTATTATATCAGCCGATCCTGCTGCCGGAGCCCCCTCGGTTGCGCCGAGGCTCTCGACAATCCGGTAGACGCCCAATCCGTGACTGGCAAAAAAACTCTGAGTCAGCATCCAGTATTTTGTCGCAACACGCAGACGGCGGCCATAATGACGCCTGAACCCGGCGGCGACATCATCCAGATCCTCCATTGTGTTCACATCAATCCAGCTTTCCGGAACTGCCACCACCACATCGGCATGGCCGAAGCCAAGTGGTTTCAACAACGCAATCTTGTCGTCCGCATGGCGCAGGGTCTCGCGCACCAGATCTTCGCCGGTTACGCCCAGATGAATGGAGCCGCGCATCGTCTCGCGGGCAATCTCCCCGGCCGAGAGAAATGAAATGTCGGCACTGCGCCCATTGGAAAAGCCGTTTAAGCGTCCGAAATAGCTGCGTGATGAACCGAGCGATTCAATGCTGAACCCGGCGTTGTTGAACACCGCTTCGGTCTGCTCCTTGAGACGGCCCTTTGAGGGAATGGCAAGCACCAGGTCAGCCATGATCACCCCTTCCCTTTCGGCATCCGGTCAAGCCACAGGGAAAACCCGACAGCCGGCACAGGCACATCGGAGCCGAGAATTTCCATCAGCCGGTCATAACGGCCACCGCCGGCAACCGGCTGAGTTGCGCCGTTGACAAACAGTTCGAACACAAAACCGGTGTAATAGTCCAAAGGCCGGGCAAAGTCTGGCGCAAACATAAAATTGTCTGGCATCAGTTCGCCAGCCTGACGGGCAAACTCCGCCAGACGGTCTGAAAACTGCGTCAGTTTGGTGCCGAATTCAACCGCGTGGCGCTGCTCAAAGTCAGCCAGTGCGTCCGGCATTTCCAGCGCGAGGCCAGTGAGTTGGAGATAATCCGACAGAACTGTTTCCAGCCGGGTCTTTGCGCGCTCGTTCAAGCCGAAATCCTGCGGCCCATAGGTCTCCAGATAGCGGGTAGCTATATCCTGCGGGCTGCGGCCTGCATGCGGCGACAGGCCTTGTGTCAGCATCATGTCGGCAACGGCCTGCTGCAGTGCTTCAGCGTCGTGCAGGCACGCTTGCACGACGCCCGGCAAAGGCAATGCTTCCGCATCTCCCGGTGACAGAATGCGCTGGATGGTTGGCCTGTTGAGGCCTCGACCAAAGGCGCGGATCAAACGAAGGCGCAGGCCCGAGGGCACGTCCAGTGAGACCAGCAATTGGTGAAACAGCGATGGATCGCCGAGCTTCAATGACAGTTCAGCTTTGCTGTCGGGAATAGTGGCTGCATTCACCGCGATTGTCATGATCTCGGCATCGACAAGATGCGGCGTTTCGGTGCGGCCGAGATGTTCCACCCCGGCCTGGAGAAATTCGTTCGGGCCGGCGTCACGCTGGCGGAACACCGGGCCAAGATAACCATAGCGGCGCGGCAGATCGATCTCAGACTGCAAATGGGACAGGCAGACCGGAATTGTAAAATCCGGGCGCAGACACATTTCCTCACCCGCTGCACCTGCCGTTATGAACATGCGGCGGCGCAGATCCTCGCCGGCTGTTTCCAGAAACGGGTCGGCCTGCTGCAGGATGTCCGTTTCAATCCGCTCGCACTGATAGCGCTCGAACAGAGTGTCGAAGGCCTGCAATGCCTTGGTCCCGACAGGACCGGATGATGAAGAGCGGGGCACCATTGATCGCGTCCCTATTCCGGCTGATACCGCGCCACGATAGCAGCGACGGCCGATACAAGATCGGTGCGTTTAATGGTGGTCTGGCCGGGATTTTCCGAACGCCATTGTTCGTTGTCGGTAATTTGCGCCGACAATTGCTTGCCGAGAGACAGATCCTTGATCTGCAACTCACCGGCGGCGCGCTCGTCAGAGCCTTCAATGACCGCCACCGGCGCATTGCGTTTGTCGGCATAGGCCAGCTGCTTGCCGAAATTCTTGGGATTTCCGAGAAACATTTCAGAGCGAATGCCGGCCGCGCGCAATTCGTATGTCATGGCCTGATAGGACGCCATCTGATCACGGTCCATGACCAGCACGACAACCGGGCCAAGCTGTTCGCGGTTCGCCAGAAGATTCTTCTGGCGCAGAGCGGTCAAAAGCCGCGACACACCGATGGAAAAACCGGTGGCGGGCACCGCTTCGCCGCGAAACCGCCCGACCAGACCATCATAGCGGCCGCCGCCGGCAACAGAACCGAACTGCACCGGCTTGCCCTTGTCATTCTCAACTTCAAATGTCAGCGATGCCTCATAGACCGGGCCGGTATAATATTCCAGGCCGCGCACAATATAGGGCGCAATGGCGATGACACTGCTGTCATAGCCGGCAGCCGCAGTCAGCGCGGCAATCGTTTCCAACTCCTCGACACCGGCAGCAAAACTCTGATTGTCGATGAAAGCTGAGGCTTTCAGGGCTGCAAGGGTTGCCGTATTTGCCTGCGCATCGCTGCTTTCCAGGCTGCGAAAATCAACAAAGCCCATAATTGTCTCTGTCTGCTCGTCGCTGAGGCCGGCCCCGTTGGTAAAGTCGCCACTGTCATCAAGACGGCCTTTGCCGAGCAGTTTTTTCACTTCACTGGCGGGAAATTTGTCGAGTTTGTCGATGGCGCGCAACACCGACAGGCGCGTTGCGGCGTGGTCAGGACCGGCGAGACCGGCGCTTTCCATGACACCATCCAGCAGTTTCCGGTTGTTGACGTAAATCACGAATTCACGATCTGCACCGCCCTGCACCAATCCAAGCCTGGCCAGAATATCTGCTGCCATCATGCAGATTTCCGCGTCTGCCGCGACCGATGCGGTGCCCACCGTGTCAGCATCGAACTGCATGAACTGACGGAAGCGGCCGGGACCCGGCTTTTCATTGCGGAACACCCAGCCGGCGCGGTAGCTGCGGTAGGGTTTCGGCAGATCCTGATAGTTCTCGGCCACATAGCGGGCAAGCGGTGCGGTCAGATCGTAGCGCAGGCTCATCCATTGCTCGTCATCATCCTGCAGCGAAAACACACCTGCATTGGGGCGATCCGTATCGGGCAAAAACTTGCCCAGCGCATCGGTATACTCAAATAAAGGCGTTTCCACAGGATCAAAGCCGTACAGTTCATAGACCGCTTTGATGGTCGCCATCATGGCGTCGGCAGCGCGAATGTCATGAACCTCGCGATCCGCAAAACCGCGTGGTTTACGGGCCTTGACCTTGTCGGCCTTCCTGTTCTGTTTCGTGCTCATGGGATGCGCAATCGGTTTACCTGAAAAGTCTGCGATGTCCTAACCCATTGGCCCGATTGCGGCAAGCATGGATGCAGCAGATGCGGTGGCTGCATCTGCTCAAACAGGTCTTTTGAAGCGTGTCCGGGCGGCCTCTACCTTGGGGCGGCAGATACAACCCTCAAGGTGATCATTGACCAGACCCATGGCCTGCATGAAGGCATAGATTGTGGTCGGCCCGACAAAGGACCAGCCACGCTTCTTCAGATCCTTCGATATCCGGGCTGAAATATCGGTCTTTCCCAGGGTCATTGCGGTCGCGTGATCCAGCGTTTTCGGGCGCTCAGATGCGGCCGGCTCAAAGCTCCAGAAATAGGCTGCCAGCGAGCCGAATTCGGACTTCAGCTCCAACGTCTTGGCCGCATTGTTGATGGTTGAACGGATTTTACCCTGATGGCGGACTATGCCGGCATCCTGCAACAGGCGCTGAACATCCTCCTCGCCAAATTGCGCCACCACTTGGGCCTCAAAATTGGCAAAGGCAGCGCGAAAATTCTCGCGCTTGCGCAGGATCGTCAGCCACGACAGGCCGGATTGAAATCCCTCCAGGCAAATTTTCTCAAACAGCCGTCGATCATCATCAACCGGCCAGCCCCATTCGGTGTCGTGGTAAAGCTGGTAATCCTCCTGATTGCCGTGCCACCAGCACCGCACGATGCCATCGGCACCTTCGATCAGACCGTCAGGAAGCGTTTGAGCCATCAGACACCTTTCATCATGAGGCTTCAATCAGGCCCATGCCGGAAAGCGAGATGTTCTAGCGCCGTTCCAGAGTCTGGCGCACACCACGGGCAAGATGCTGTGCCTGTTCCTCGTCAAAGCCAAAATCAATATAGCCGCCATTGGGGATTTCAATGCGCAGAAACAGATTGCGCTGGCCGTCCGAGCGGGTCGCCGCACCAACGGCAAAGGTCTTGACCGGCAATGCGCCTGCTGGCGAAAAGGCGCGCTGACCGGATTTTTCGCCCGCCGCCTTGGCGCGGTTGTTTTCGGCGGATGATTTGGCGGTCATCACCGCTGACAGCAAGGTTGAAGCCTGTTCCTTGGGAACTACGAGACGCACATTTCCTGCACCCGCCAGTTGCAATGTGACATAGGACAAATTGCCGTCGTCGCTGGCGCCGACATTAATGACTTTTTCCAGTTGATTGCCTTCGATCATGACGAACTCTCTGCTGCTTATAGAATGAAATATCAATTGCGGGCGGGTTTAGCAGAGTGGCTGCAAAGTTTCGACCCTTTATTCAACAGCTTCAAACAAAGCTGCCGGCACAGTGTTGCGCCCTGTGCCCAATTGCGGATTGTCAAAACCGCGATCGTGCAGCAATCGCGGCATGTCGCCGCCATAGGCCCAATTGAGAAGGACCGCCGTATGCAGGATGGGAAGATCGGTTCCACCGCCGATCTGGGTCATGCAGCCGATATTTCCGGTGGCAATCAAGTCCGGCCTTGTGCGTTCGATATTAGCGATTTTGCGGTCTCGCAATTGCCGCGCAATAACGGGTTGGAGAATATTATAAACCCCGGCCGATCCGCAACACAAATGCCCTTCCGGCACGTCGGTGACCCGGAAACCTGCCGCCTGCAGCAGCTTTTTCGGCTGGGTGGTGATCTGCTGGCCATGCTGCATCGAGCAAGCCGAGTGGTAGGCAATTGTCAGATCAAACCCGCGTTGCGGCTGACCAAGGTCAATAGCGCCAAGATATTCGGTAACGTCTTTCGCCAGCGCTGACACGCGGGCCGCCTTATCAGCGTATTCGGGATCATGGCGCAGCATATGGCCGTAATCCTTGATCGTCGTGCCGCAGCCCGACGCTGTGATGATGATGGCATCCAGACCATCTCCCTCAATCTCCCGCCACCAGGCGTCAATATTTATCCTGGCCTGGTGATGGCTGGCGTCATCCTTGCCCATATGATGCACCAGAGCGCCGCAGCAGCCCTCGCCTTTCGGCAGCACAATCTCGATGCCGGCTCGGTTCAACAGCTCTACCGTCGCTTCATTGATTCCCGGATTGAGCACCGGCTGGGCGCAGCCGGTCAGCAACGCAACACGGCCTGAAACCGCTTGTTGCGGCTTGAACACATCGCCGGCCGACAGCGCGCTGCGTGGTTCTATCCGTGAAGGCGCCAGTTCCAGCATCGCCCCGATCTGGCGGAACGGCCCGCCGAGCCTTTTCAGCAATCCGGCAAACGGTTTGCCGAAGAAGGCCGCTGCCAAAGCGAGGCGGAACCGGCCGGGATAGGGCAGAACTCCGGCCAGCACAGCGCGCATCAGCCGCTGATGCCAGGACCTTGTATAGGTTTTTTCAATATGCGAGCGGGCATGATCGACCAGATGCATGTAGTTCACGCCGGAGGGGCAGGTTGTCATGCAGGACAGACAGGACAGGCAGCGGTCAATGTGCTTGACGACCTTGTCATCGGCGGGCCTGTCATGTTCCAGCATGTCCTTGATCAGGTAAATCCGGCCGCGTGGGCTATCCAGTTCATCGCCCAGAAGCTGATAGGTTGGGCAGGTGGCAGTGCAGAAGCCACAATGCACACAGCTGCGCAGAATTTTCTCTGACGCGGCAATTTGCGGGTCCTGAAGCTGAGCCTCAGTAAAATTTGTCTGCATGGGTCAACCTAAACAAAAAAGCGCTCTATACGCCGGAATACATGAAGCCGGGATTGAAGATACCCTTGGGATCAAATGTCTGCTTGATGCCCGCGGTGAGTTTCATCATGGGTGCTGACAAGGGCTGAAATACATCAATGCGTGCGCGCAACTCGTCCGGGCCGCGCATCAGGGTGGCATGGCCGCCAGCTTCAGCCAGAATTTCATGCAGCGCCGCCGCGCCGGCATCGCCATCCTCGGCCGGATCAATCGCAACCCAGATCAGCCCGCCGCTCCAGTCAAAGAAATGCCTGGTTTCGTGCTGCTCGGCAAAGCGGCGCATGATATCCGCGCCTTTGGTGGGAGCCACTGAAATTTTCCAGATTGCGCGATCCGAGGGTTCGACCAGAGGAACGACATCGCGGATATCGCGCCACAGGGCCTCGCTGTCCGGCCCTGCCACCTCCTCCGCCTTGCCGAATTCAGCCAGGTGCAGGGCGGTCTGCTCAAAGCGATAGCGCAATTGCGTATCAAAGCCTTCCAGCCGCACCAGAGTTCGTGCCGCATCTCCTGCAATTCCGGCGGGCAGATGTGCGACCCCGGTGGGTTCGAACGGCGATGTCATCGCCCGGCAGAGCGCGACAATAGCCGTGTCATCTGCCAGTCCGCTGAGTTGCAGTGTCGTGCTGTTTGCCGGCTTCGGCAGGACCTTGAAGGTGACTTCGCTGAGGACGCCAAGGGTGCCCCATGACCCGGACAGCAGCTTGACCAGATCAAGACCAGTGACATTCTTCATGACACGGCCGCCGTTTTTGATCAGTTCGCCCCTGCCATTGACCAACCTTACGCCGATCAGACTGTCTCTGGCGGCTCCGGCTGAAATCCGGCGCGGACCGGAAATATTGCCGGCTGCAACTGCGCCGATGGTTGGCTCGCCGCTGGATCCGTAAAGCGGACGATGGTCCATTGGCTCAAAGGTCAGGGCCTGGCCGTGTTCGGCAAGCGCGGCTTCCACGACCGCAACCGGCGTGCCGGCTTTGGCGGAAAACACCATCTCGGCCGGCTCCAGCAAGGTGATGCCGGACAGTTCTGCCATGCTGAGTTTGGTCGAGCCCGATGCAGGGCGGCCAAGGCCGGCTCGTGATCCATTGCCCTGAACCTGCAGCGGTGCAGCCTTGTCAATTGCTTCGCGGATGCTCTCGATCAGGTCTGCTTCACTGGCTGGCGTCACAATTTTCATGCGGCCTGCACCGTGATACGGCCATCCAGCGGAAACACCTTGGCCGGGTTCATCTGCCAGGCCGGGTCGAACACCGCCCGGACCAGCATCTGCTGGCGCAGATCCTCTTCGGTGAATTGGACACGCATCAGGTCGCGCTTTTCAATGCCCACACCATGCTCTCCGGTCAGGCAACCGCCGACCTCGACACACAGGGTGAGGATCTCATTGCCGGCATCTTCCGCCTTTTGCCGCTCTGCCGGATCGTTGACATCATACAGAATCAGCGGATGCAGATTTCCGTCACCGGCGTGAAACACATTGGCAACCCGCAGGCCGTAATGGTCGATGATCTGGCTCATCCGCGACAGCACATAGGGCAGTTGACCGGTCGGGATGGTGCCATCCATGCAGATATAGTCCGCGACACGGCCGGTAGCGCCAAAAGCGGATTTGCGGCCTTTCCAGATGGCCGCCGCTTCCATCGCCGACTGGCTTTCCTTGATGGTCTTGACGCCGTGCTGTTTGGCTATCTCGACGATCTTGTCGAGCTGTTCACGCATTTCCGCGTCAGAGCCTTCGACCTCGATGATCAGCAGCGCATCAACGTCCATCGGATAGCCCGCTTTGGCAAAGGCTTCGCAGATTTCAATGGCCAGCTTGTCCATGAACTCCATCGCCACCGGCACCAGACCGGCAGCGATGATGCTGGCGACACAGGCCCCGGCGCTTTC
>TARA_R110002096_G_scaffold8802_4_pt1 | contig 17453 bp, 18 predicted proteins | sample TARA_R110002096 | Tara Oceans TARA_R110002096 (sample SAMEA4397295) | marine metagenome | biome: Polar Biome; feature: [DCM] deep chlorophyll maximum layer (ENVO:01000326); material: water (ENVO:00002006), including particulate matter (ENVO:01000060) such as... | depth 35 m | reverse complement strand
ATGAATGACAGGACGGCAACAAATCCCATACCCTCGGTCGTGATGGGTCTGTTCAACGCGAAGGCGATGGTGGCCAAAACGACAAAGGCGATGACTGTGAAGCCAACATTCTTGCGCAGCCAAATATCGCGATCAAATGCACCTTCGAATCGCGTGATTTCTTGGTCAGATAACACAGGTGGCCATTCTTTGGACGGTTGCAGGATTGTGACCTCTTCGATCAAACGATCCGCTTTTTCTTTGTTTGTGCTCATACGCTGATTGCCTCGCGGCGACGCGCACGCAATCCCTGCGCCAACAAATCCATCGCCGCCATGCGCACGGCGACACCCATTTCGACCTGCTCTTGGATCACGGAGCGGTTGATGTCGTCGGCGATGTCGCCATCAATTTCAACACCACGGTTCATCGGGCCGGGGTGCATGACAATTGCATCATCCTTGGCATTCGCCAGCTTTTCCGCCGTTAGACCCCAACGGTAATAATATTCCCGCTCGGACGGGATAAACGCGCCGTCCATGCGTTCGCGTTGCAGGCGCAGCATCATCACCACATCCACGTCCTGTAGCCCTTCGTTCATGTCGTGATAAACCTCGACGCCGAACTGATCGATACCACTGGGCATTAGGGTTTGTGGACCCACCAGACGAATGCGGTTTTCCATTTTGTTTAGCAGGAAAATATTGGATCGGGCCACGCGGCTGTGGGCAATATCGCCACAAATCGCGATGTTTAGGCGATGCAGGCGTCCCTTGGCACGTCGAATGGTTAATGCATCTAACAGCGCCTGTGTTGGATGCTCGTGGCGTCCATCACCCGCATTTAGCACCGCACATTTCACCTTTTGCGCCAGCAAATCAACGGCGCCCGAATTGGGGTGGCGCACCACCAACATGTCGGGATTCATGGCATTCAGTGTCATCGCCGTATCAATCAGGGTTTCACCTTTTTTGATGCTGGAGGCACCCATCGCCAAATTCAAAACATCCGCGCCCAAACGTTTGCCCGCCAATTCAAACGAGGCTTGTGTTCGCGTCGAGTTTTCGAAAAACATATTGATCTGCGTCATGCCAGTTAAGGCACCACCATGTTTTTGTTCCTTGCGGTTCAGGTCGACATAAGTTTCGGCCAGATCAAGGATCGCAGTGATGTCATTGGGTGAAAGGTGTTCGATGCCTAACAGGTGCTTGGGTGTAAAAGCCATATGCGCAGGTCCCTTGCCGATTTTTGGTGTTATATCAGGGGAATTCTTGCAAGCAAGAGGTTTACGAAGCTGCCCCCGCCCAATACGATGGCAAAAAGGAGCGTTAAGTGAGTCTATCCGGTGATTATTACGCCACCAAAGCCGCACTTGAATGGCAATTCGAGATGGGCGTGGACGAGGCGATTGGCGAGATGCCGATCAATCGTTACGACGAACCCGCCGCCAAACCCAAACTGAAAATTGGCGCCACATCCAATATCGCCCCGATTGATATGATTCCAAACATTCTGCCCGTACAGGATGCTGCACCTGATGTCGCCAAAATCTTGGCCGCGAAATGTAACGATTTAGGAGCATTGCGCGATGCGATGGGTGTGTTTGATCTGTGTGCCCTGAAACAAGGTGCGCGAAATTTCGTGTTCAGCGATGGCCCAAAGCAGGCGCGCGTGATGGTGATTGGCGAAGCCCCAAATCGGGACGAGGACAAAGAGGGTAAACCATTTGTCGGGATCGAGGGGTCGTTGGTTGATAAAATGTTTGCCGCCATTGGCATGTCGCGCACGGCCACGGATCGCAATGATGCCATCCATCTGTCGTTGGTTATGCCATGGCGGCCACCACAAGATCGCGAACCATCCGGTGATGAAATTGCAATGATGTTACCGTTTTTGCAACGCCATGTGGATTTGGTTGATCCTGATTACGTTATTCTACTTGGCAATATTGCGTGTTCGGCGGGTTTGAACAAAGTCGGCATCAGCCGGTTTCGCGGCAAATGGACCGAGGCGTTTGGCAAACCCTGCCTGCCGATGTTGCACCCACGTGCATTAATCCGTGACCCGCTGCGCAAGCGCGATGCATGGGCGGATTTGCTGACATTAAAAGGACGCATGAAACAATGAGTGAACGTAAATTTCTGCCCGTGCGCATTGCGGTTTTGACTGTTTCCGACACGCGCACCATGGCCGATGATCGATCGGGTGATGTGCTGGTGGATAGGATTGCAGATGCGGGTCATATTTTGGCGGATCGCAAAATTATCGCGGACGAGCGTCAGTTAATTTCGGGTCAATTACAGGAATGGTGCGGACGCGATGACATTGATGTTGTGATTTCGACGGGTGGCACAGGCCTGACGGGGCGCGATGTTACGGTCGAGGCGCACCGCGATGTTTACGAGAAAGAGATCGATGCTTTTGGTACCGTTTTCACAATCGTTTCGATGAAAAAAATTGGCACTTCCGCAGTGCAATCGCGTGCGACGGCCGGTGTGGCGCTGGGCACGTATATGTTTGCCCTGCCGGGCAGTCCGGGGGCGTGTCGCGATGGGTGGGATGAAATCCTGAAGCCGCAATTGGATTACCGCCACATGCCCTGTAATTTCATCGAAATCATGCCCCGTTTGGACGAGCACCTTAGGCGCAAATGATGAATGATGCGGATTTTCCCCTGCTGACGGATTGGCCCGCGTGCGATTACAGCGTGGTTGGCGTTATCATTCAGGACGATTTGAAACGTGCGGGTGTGCAATTGCGCGATGATTTCGATCATGTGTCGTCACCCGGTTTGTGGACGCTTTTCGGCGGTCACGTTGATCCCGGCGAAACAATCGCAGACACCGCACCGCGTGAATTGGCCGAGGAAACGGGTGTCATCGCCAGCATTGATGATTTTGAACCCTTTGCACGATTGGTTCCACCTGACGGTTTGCAGGCCTATCATTATTATTACCGCCTAAAACGCCCTGTTGCGGTGCCCGAAATATCCGTCCACGAAGGTGCAGGTTTTGCGTTCATTCACTATCGCCAATTTAAGCGGTATGATTTTGTTAATTCTGCCAGACTTATTCTTGAACACTTGCGTACACGAAATGAATTTGCGCTTTAGCGACGGAATGCTAAGTTTGATCCGTATAACCATTGGCGACTTGAATTTAGGGATGACATAAATGCGGTTTTTGACACGTGGGCTGTTTGGGCTCTTCTTGACGGCATTGACCGTGGGACTGTTGTTGGCGGCGGTTTATGTTTTCCAAAATGCCAAAAATGAACGCGATGCGCGTAATCGTCCAGGCACGGATCGCGAACGCACATTCACAGCGAATGTATTACCCATCGAAATGGGAACAATTTCCCCTGAACTTACTGCTTTTGGCGAGGTGGTTTCGGGGCGTACATTGGAATTGCGCACGGCCGCCAGCGGAGCATTGGTTGAAATGTCGCCCAATTTTCGTGAAGGCGGCGCGGTGGCGGTTGGTGAATTATTATTTGCCACAGATCCCGCCAGTGCGCGTGCGGACCTTGCGCTGGCGCAAGCATCCCAACGCGAAGCGGTGGCCGAACTTAGCGAAGCGCGTGATGCGTTGATCCTGTCCCAAGACGAGTTGAAGGCGTCCGAGCGTCAGTTCGCATTGCGCATGCAAGCGGCCGATCGGCAAAAATCCCTGCGTAAACGGGGTGTTGGCACCGAGTCGGCATTGGAAACCGCCGAATTGTCCGCCTCAAGTGCTGAAACTGCTGCCCTTGGAAAACGTCAATCTGTGGCCAACGCCAAAGCACGGATTAATTCAGCACAAACGGGTCTGACCCGCAGTGAAATCAATCTGGCAGAGGCGGAGCGCAAATTGAATGACCTGTCTGTAACTGCCAGCTTTGACGGCGTTTTGGCAAATGTGTCTGGTGTTTTGGGTGGTTTGGCAAATGCAAACGAGCGTTTGGGCGAGTTGATCGATCCGAACGCATTAGAAGTTGCCTTTCGCATATCGTCCGCACAATTTGCCAATCTGGCCAGCGCCACAGGTGGGCTTAAGGCGGCCCAAGTTTCCGTTCGTTTTACGGGTCTGACCGCACCAATTTCCGCCCGTGTAGAACGGTCCAGTGCCGCCGTCGGTGAAGGTTTAACAGGGCGCGAAATTTTTGCGCGCTTGACGGGCGACCAAGTGTCATCAGTACGCGCAGGCGATTTTGTAACGATTACAATCACCGAACCCTCATTGGATAATGTCGCGCAAATTCCCGCAACGGCCGCCACGTCCACGGGCGAAGTATTGGTGGTGGGCGACGACAATCGCCTGTCTGCCGCCACAGTCGAAATTTTGCGCAAGCAGGGTGATAATCTGATTGTGCGGGCGGACAATATTAACGGTCAACGCATCGTCAAGCAACGGGTGCCCCAATTGGGTGTGGGCATTTTGATCGAGCCACGCGGTGATGACGCCCCGACAACGGTTGAAGAGCCCCAAAATGTCACGCTGGCACCCGAACAACAGGCGGCGATGATGGCCTATGTCAAAGGTGGCCAGATGCCTGATGACGTCAAAGAACGAATATTAAAACGTATTGAAACAGGCACTGTCCCCAAGCGCATGTTTGATCGTATTTCAGCGAATATGGGGAGCTAGCACATGCGCCGACTTCCTGACAGTGCGGGCGGATTGCTGTCGTATTTTACCCGCCACCGCACGGCCTCTAATTTAATCTTGGTGATCATGTTGGTGCTTGGTATTGCGGCCAGTACGAAAATTCGATCACAGTTTTTCCCCGATGTGGTGATCGACAATGTGTCCGTGACTGTACTTTGGGATGGGGCGGGCCCCGAGGATGTGGACAACGGCATTATTGCCCTGCTCGAACCCGCCTTGTTAAACGTCGAAGGGATCGAGAGTACCTCGTCCAGAGCCCGCGAAGGTGTCGCGTCCATCAGTCTTGATTTTCAGGCAAACTGGGACATGGCACGCGCGGCGGAAGATGTAAAAGTTGCGGTAGACGCGGTTTCAGGCCTGCCAGAGGGCGCAGATGAACCCACCGTGCGCCGTGGTGCATGGCGTGATCGTGTCACGGATGTAATTATTTCCGGCCCCGTATCCACCGACCAATTGTCACGTTTTGCCGATGAATTTTCAGGGCGGTTATTTTTGAACGGTGTCACCCGTGTGTCCATTCGCGGTGTTTCTGCGCCTGAAATTTCGGTTGAAGTCAGCGAAGCAAGCCTGATCCAAAATGATATTTCCCTGTCCGAAATTGCCGACGCGATTGGCCAAGAGGCCGAAGCAGACCCCGCAGGCGATGTGGCGGGTGGTACCGCGCGGGTGCGCACAGGTGTTGCCAAACGCACGGCGGATGAAATCGAAAATATCGCTGTGCGATCCAATGCGGATGGATCGAAACTGCGGGTTGGGGATGTGGCACGTATTATTGTTTCCGGAACGGACGCGGATCGCGCCTATTTCGTGGAAGGTAATCCGGCAGTTTCCATCCGTGTCGACCGTTCGGATCAAGGCGATGCAATTCGGATGCAGGCGACGGTGCAATCTGTCGCGAACGAGATGCAATTGACCCTGCCGCAAGGCGTTGAAATCGCACTGATCCGTACCCGTGCGCAGGCCATTCAAGATCGTTTGGGCATCTTGGTTGAAAATGGCATATTGGGGTTGGTTTTGGTAATTGGCTTGCTGTTTTTGTTCCTGTCTGCGCGTACGGCATTTTGGGTGGCAGCGGGTATTCCTGTGGCGATGTTTGCGGCGGTGGCCTTAATGTATGCCTTTGGTTTGACGCTGAATATGGTGTCGCTGTTTGGATTGATTATTACCCTTGGTATCGTGGTTGATGATGCCATTGTGGTCGGCGAGCACGCTGATTTTCGCGCACGTACCATGGGCGAAGACCCCGTCACTGCGTCAATAAATGCGGCGCGGCGCATGGCGCCACCGGTATTTTCCGCAACGATTACCACGATCATTGCCTTTTGGGGGCTGACGTTGATTGGTGGCCGTTTTGGCAGTTTGATCGCTGACATTCCGTTCACTGTAATTGTGGTATTGATGGCATCCCTTGTGGAATGTTTTTTGATCCTGCCCAATCACATGAGCCATTCGTTGTCAGTGGGTGGTACGGTGAAATGGTACGATTTGCCCAGCCACCATTTTAACCGTGGGTTCAATTGGTTCCGCCACACGATTTTTCGTAACATCATTCGCACTGTTCTGAAATTCCGGTATCCTGTTGTTGCCTTTGCGATTTTGCTGCTGATGCTGAATGTCGCATTGGTGAGATCAGGTGAGGTTAATTTTCGCTTTTTCAACGCACCAGAGCGGTCATCCGTATCTGGCAACGTCGCAATGTTGGAAGGGGCGTCGCGTGCCGACACCAAAACCATGGTTGATGAATTGCAACGTGCTGTTGATGAAACCGGTGAAAAGTTTGCGCAAAAATATGGCACCAACCCTGTGACGTTTTCGATAACAGAAGTGGGCGGAAACACCGGTCGTGGATTGGCGGGTGTTGCCAACAAAGATAACGATCTGAAAGGGTCAGTTGCTGTCGAATTGATCGATGCCGACGCGCGACCCTATTCTTCCTTCGTCTTTTTGGGCGAATTACAGGATGCTGTGCGGCGTCATCCCTTGTTGGAAACAGTCAGCTTTCGCGGTGTGCATTTCGGCCCGGGTGGCGACAGTTTGGATGTGCAATTTATTGGCCCCAACAGTGAGATCCTAAAGGCGGCGTCGATTGAGTTACAGGCGCAGATCGCCATGCAATTCCCAGAGGTCACATCCGTCGAGGACGATTTACCCTATGACAAAGAAGAGTTGGTTTTAGAATTAACCCCCCAAGGCAAAGCATTGGGTTTTACCATTGATGAAATTGGGCGCGAATTGCGCAACCGCTTAAATGGGATCGAGGCGGCCAGTTTCCCCGTTGGTGTGCGCACCTCTGAAGTGATTGTGCGTATTCCTGAATCCGAACTGTCGGCCGATTTCCTTGATCGTACACAACTGCGTTCCTCGGCGGGTTTTTTCGTGCCATTGGCGGACATTGTGACCGTAACGCGATCGGAGGGTTTTTCCACAGTTTTGCGCGAAAATGGTTTGCGACTGATGTCGGTAACCGGTTCTATCCCTGAGGATGATCCGACCCGTGCAACTGAAATTGTGGACACCTTACAAAACGCTGTCTTGCCGCAAATCGCACAGGATTTCGGTATTGAATACCGCCTGTCTGGATTGGCCGAACAAGAGAAAGAATTCTTCGACGATGCCTTGATTGGTTACATGCTGTGCTTGTTGGGGATTTATTTGGTGCTGTGTTGGATTTTTTCCAGTTGGACGCGCCCGTTGGTGGTGATGTCTGTGATCCCATTTGGCGCCATCGGGATGATTTTCGGTCATTGGGTGATGGATGTACCACTGTCTATGTTCTCGATCGTGGGTTTGATTGGGATGAGTGGGATAATTATCAACGATTCCATCGTGCTGGTGACGACGATTGATGAATATGCCGAAAAACGTGGATTGGTTCCGGCCATTATCGATGCCTGTTCGGATCGTTTTCGCCCAGTGTTGTTGACAACATTGACCACGGTTTTGGGGCTGACGCCGTTATTGTTTGAATCCTCTGCGCAGGCGCAATTTTTGAAACCAACAATCATTACCCTGTCGTTTGGGCTGGGATTTGGCATGTTCTTGGTGCTGTTGGTGGTGCCATCCATGGTGATCATGCAACGCGATGTTGGACGGTTGTTTACATCCTTGCGCCGAGGGTTGACGGGGGCACGCATGCCATACCGCGTGCAGTCGATTTTGGTGTTGGCGGTTTTGGGTGTTGCCGGCATGATCGCAACCACATTGGCGCCTTTGGCGTTGACGCTGAAACCGTCCGCATTGGTTGTTTGGGCGACGGGGGGATCAATGTCTGCGTTGGCGGCCAGCCTGATGGTTTTCACCTTGGGTGTTTTGGGCGTTTTGATTGCGGCCTTTGGGATATTTGTGTTGTCGGGCAGGAAACGCGCCTAGGAACAGCCCAGCAATTCAATTGCTTTGCCATTTTGCAAAACGGTCACACGTAATTTACTGCGATCAATGAACGCCACATCCTTGGCGTACAAAATGGCATTCGCGGTCAATTGGTTTTGGGACACCTTGCTTGGTTGTTGTTGCAACCAATCATCCGAGCCACTGGGATATTCGACCACACCGATTGCTTTGGCGTGAAAATTCTTGTTGGACTTCAGATCAGCTTGAATTTCAAAGCCACCCTTTATGGGTTGAAATGCGCAATTTGTCACCGTGACGCCCGCCGCCTTGCCGCTGATTGCTTGTTTTTTCAACGCTGTTTGGATCGTGGATTTACCAACGGTCACCCGTGCGGGCAAACGCGCCGAAAGGTTTGAGCGCACTGGTACACAAACGTTTTCACAAACGCCAAAATCCATTGTGCCATCCAAATTCATCGGTTTTGTTGCATCGATGGGATAAAATACAATCGGCAAAACGAACTTGTCCTTATATCCAATTGTTTCTTGGCCATAGTCGTAAAAAACCTTTGGTGCGGGCCATTTGATTTCAAAACGTGCGATATTTTCCGAACGTGACCAATCAAATTGGGGGGGCACACCACCGCCACCTGCAACCCGCCAATAGGTTTTCCATCCCTTTTCCAATTTGATGTCGACGGCCGCGATTTGGCTGCCGTCTGCCTGTCGCCAGCCGCTGATAACGTCAATCGAATCAAGCCCCAAAATCGGTGATTGTGCGACCGCAGGTGTGGCCAGGGCGATTAAGGCCAATTGGGATAGGCGAATATGTTTCATAGTGGCGAAAATACCCATTCGGCGCTGAAATGAAAGTCACAATTGCGCGTGTGTGCTGTTAACGTGTCGCACCCCCTTGTGTTTTGCCGCAACAGTGACCAAATTTAGGGGTATGACAGATAAAACAAATCTTGACGGAAAACTGTTGATCGCAATGCCGGGCATTGGGGATACGAATTTTGATAAATCCGTGATTTACATGTGTGCGCATTCCGAAGATGGCGCAATGGGATTGATTATTAACAAACCTGCGCCCGATCTGGCGTTGACCGACTTGTTGGAACAACTATCGATCAATCCAAGCCAGCCCATATCGTTGAAAAGCATCTATATTGGTGGCCCCGTGGAACATGGTCGCGGGTTTGTTTTGCACAGCCGCGATTACAAACCCCAAGACGCCACATTGGATGTCACAGATACCGTTGGCATGACGGCATCATTGGAAATCCTTGAAGATATTTCAAATGGGACTGGCCCTGATCAATGTCTGTTGGCGCTTGGCTATTCTGGCTGGGCACCCGGTCAGTTGGAAAGCGAAATTCAGGAAAATGGTTGGCTGGTTTGCGATGCACCAGATGATTTGTTGTTCGCGACCAAAGACGATGAAAAATGGAATGCTGCATTAAAATCCCTTGGGATTGATGCGCGGATGTTATCGGCCGAGGGTGGTCGCGCATAGCGCATATTTAACCCCGTGGCGCACTTGCGCGTTTCAGGCGATCATTAATGGCCACGCCCAAACCCGTCATTGGGATCGGTGCTACCGCAATTTTGGTTTTACCCAAGGTTTGTGCATCCTCGTCTGCCATATGAAGATAGGCAAACAGGTTCGCCGCAGCCTGGATCAAATCACCACTGCTGGACAGGTTGATCTGCCCCGCCACATCGCTAAAACCGATCATATATTCGTCGTCGTTGGGCGTGATTACATCCATACGTAGTTTTGCATGCGGGGCATAATGCGATGCCAATTGCCCGGGCGAGGTTGGTGCATCTGTCGTTTCAGTGGGTGTTTTAACATCCGCAATTGTTGCAATATCTTCGGCTGTTACACCCCCTGAGCGCAACAGATAAACCGCACCGTCCTTTGGCATCACAATTGTGGATTCCAAACCAACGTCACATTTCCCGCCATTCATCACCGCATCAATCCGCCCGCCCAAACCATCACGCACATGCGCGGCGCTTGTTGGGCTGATGCCACCCGATGGGTTTGCGGATGGTGCCGCAATGGGCCCCCCGAATGTGGCCAATAATGCACGTGCCACAGGATGCGCAGGGACACGGATCGCCACTGTATCCAATCCAGCCGTCACCAATTCGGACAATTCCGCATGCGCGCGCACAGGTACCACAATTGTTAATGGCCCAGGCCAAAACGCATCCGCCAATGCCATGGCGTGGTTATCAAAAACCGCGAATTGTTGCGCCATTTCCAAATCCGCCACATGCACAATCAGCGGATTAAAGCTGGGGCGTCCCTTGGCCGTATAAATTCCAGCAACAGCCGCGCCATTTCGTGCATCACCGCCCAGTCCGTAAACCGTTTCGGTTGGAAACGCGACCAAGCCGCCAGCCGCCAAAATATCACGCGCTGTGGCAAATCCATCTGGGGTGGGGCGCAGGGTCTGGGTTTGCATGTCGCTCTCTGACGTTTGGTTCGCCTTGCAATCTGCACAGGCTCTGTTAGCCAGACCAATTACAGCGTTCGCCCGTCGGATGCAAAAACAATGTGAGCATGCCATGATCCCAATTACATTCCCCTTTGAAACACCTCCTGAACAAGGCAAGGCAATCACGGTGGCGGACGGTATTTTGTGGATGCGTTTGCCGCTGCCGATGGCGTTGGATCATGTGAATGTTTATGCAATCCGTGACGGCAATGGGTGGTGCATTGTGGATACAGGGTATCATTCAAAACATGGGATTGCGTTATGGAATGACCTGTTGGCGGGCCCCCTTGGCGGCGATCCCATTACCCGTGTCTTGTTGACCCATCACCACCCCGATCACGTTGGCATGGTGGGGTGGTTTCAATCCGAACACGGTGCGGAATTGGTCACTACGCGCACTGCATGGCTGTATTCGCGGATGCTGACGGTTGATACCCAAGAGGAATGGCCATCAGAGACGCTGAATTTTTATCGCGGTGCAGGCATGGATCAGGATTTGTTTGATGAACGCGCCGCCAATCGCCCGTTTAATTTTTCTGACATCGTTTACCCAATGCCCTTGGGGTTCACCCGTATTCAAGATGGTGAAACCATTCAAATCGGTACCCGCAAATGGACGGTGCGCACCGGTCACGGCCATTCCCCCGAACATGCAACGCTGTGGTCACAGTCGGATAATGTGGTGATTGCCGGCGATCAAATCTTGCCAGGTATTTCGTCCAATGTTGGGGTTTATCCAACGGAACCGATGGCCGATCCGTTAGCCGAATGGATCGCGTCCTGTAAAAATTTCCAAAAATACGCGACCGACGATCATTTCGTCCTTGGCGGGCATAAATTACCGTTCAAGGGTTTACCAACTCGCCTGCAACAACTGATCGATAACCATCACAACGCCTTGCCGCGCTTGGTGGAACACCTGAAAACCCCGCGCACAGCGGTTGGGTGCTTTGATGTGTTGTTTAAGCGCAAAATTGGCAAGGGCGAGTATGGATTGGCCATGGTCGAAGCAATTGCGCATTTGAACCATCTGCTGTTGGCGGGTAACATCAGCCGTGAAATGAATGCACAAGGCCAATGGATTTGGTCGTCCTGAAGGGAATATTATGTCAACTATGGTCATCAAAACCGCTGCCGAAGCCGCTGAATCCGAAGCGTTACAACATAATTACTCGGTGCGTTTGAACGCCGACGGCCAGATGGAAAAGCAATACCAACCGATCCCCGAATCCGTTGCCAAAAAACGCCCCGCTGACAAAAGCCCGGCCGAATGGGCATACGAGCGCATCGTGATGTACATTCAACAATTTGAGCAAACATTAGACAGCGAACACGAAGTGGGCATGGGGTTCGCAGGGTCAGATGCAGGATCAGTGAAAATCCAAGGCATGGGTTTTTTCGCCCCCGATATTGTCACGTTTTATGGCGAAGATCTTGAAGGAACTAAAATGCAATTGATACAACATGTGCATCAATTGAATGTCATGTTGGTGGCGGAACCAAAATCTGTTGAGCAAGCGGAACCAAATCGTATTGGGTTCCAGTTGGCACAAAACCTTGAAACGGACGATTCCTAGACCTTGTTTTTCAAAATAGCGTTGATCTGCTGACCTAAACCCTCTTCCCAGCTGGCGCTTAGTTCCCGCACCTTTTCGACATAGGCGGCGTTTTCGTGCATGGGGATATCAGGATCATAATGCGATGCGGTTTCCAACATACCTTTGCGATCAATTTCGTTAAACGCATCGGAAATCTGTTGTGATTGGTCGCGGGTGGCGCCCAATGCTTCGAACACGGATCGCCCCATCCGCAGAGAACTGTCGTATGTTTCGCGGATAATATCGCGCGCACCCACCGCCCACAGATCATAAACATGGTTGCGATCCGTGGCACGGGCGACGACATGCAGATTTGGGTAATGGTGATGCACGTATTTCACCAATTCTGTAATCTGCTCTTTGCCATCAATTGCAACGATGAAAATTTTGGCATTCTGCAACCCTGCCGCATGCAACATGTCGGGTCGCGTGGCATCGCCAAAATAGGCGCGAATGCCAAAGCGGCTTAGCATATCCAATTGTTTGGCGCTGAAATCGATCACTGTTGGTGTGTGGCCTGCGGATCGTAACATCCGCGCCACGATCCCACCCACACGGCCATGCCCCGCGATAACGATATGGCTCTGCTCTTCGATTTGATCGGCTTCGCGCTCTTGTTCGGCGTTGTAGCGCGGCACAATTATCCGCTCGTACAGAATGAACAATGCGGGCGTTATCAGCATCGACAACGCCACAATCAACAATAATTGATCCGCAACAGCGGTGGGAATAACTGCGTTGGCGACTGTGAATGACAACAGCACAAACCCAAATTCACCAGCCTGGCTTAGCCCTAGGGCGAACAACCATTTATCACCTGCATGCACTTTGAATATGCGCGCTAATACCAATAATACGGCGGCTTTGACGGCCATTAAGCCAATAGTCAATCCAACAATAGATCCAAAATTTTCGAACAACAGTGCAAAATTAATGCCCGCGCCCACGGTCATGAAAAACAGACCCAACAATAACCCTTTGAACGGATCAATGTCGGCCTCTAACTCGTGGCGGTATTCCGAGTTTGCTAAAACCACACCGGCCAAAAACGTGCCCAATGCAGGCGATAACCCCACCAAGGACATCAGTAATGCAATGCCAACAACCATCATCAACGCGGTGGCGACAAATAATTCACGCAATTGCGCACCAGCGATGAAACGAAAAATTGGCCCTGTCAGGAAATTTGCACCCAATCCGACGGCGGCAATTGCGCCGATCGTGACCAATGTCGTCTGCCACCCGTTCAAACCCGCGACCAAACTCATGCTGGTTTCGTGATTGCTGCCTTTGGTTTGTTCGCCGCCAAGGTTTATGGCCTCGGCCAATTCAGGCATCGCTAACAATGGGATCAATGCTAACATTGGGATCACAGCAATATCTTGGAACAACAACACAGAAAAACTGGATTGCCCGCCATCGCTTTTCATCAACCCTTTTTCGCCCAATGTTTGTAAAACGATCGCTGTTGATGACAGCGCCAAAACCAAACCAATGGCCAATGCCACCGTCCATGGTTGCCCGAACATCATCGCAACAGCCATGACCGCCAACGTGGTCAATCCGACCTGACCGCCGCCCAAACCCAACAAGCGCCCACGCATGTTCCATAGAATGCGGGGCTCTAATTCTAAGCCGACCAAGAATAGCATCATTACAACGCCGAATTCGGCAAAGTGCTGAATCGACACTTGGTCCACACGCAGCCACGCCAAAATTGGGCCAATGATAATCCCCGCAATCAGGTATCCCAAAACCGAACCCAGCCCCAATCGGGATGCAATTGGCACCGCGATGACGCCCGCAACAAGGAAAACAAAGGCAAGCATCAAAAAGGCGGTCATGGATCATTCCCCAGATTTGTAATTCAGATCGATTATCGCCGTGGCGAACGTAATGGCAATGGGTAGATTTGCGAATGTCAAAGCATCGCGAATTAAAACTGCCTCTTTGCAAATGCCCGATTCTATGAGATAGAAAGTGGAGATTTAATTCAAGGAAGGTTCCCCATGGCAAAACCACATAAACACGGCTCGATGGATATATCTGCACAAGAAGCGGCATTCCAAGGCTTTATCCGTTGGTCAATTCGCGTCAGCGTTTTTACAATCGGCGTATTGATCTTCTTGGCAATTTTTAGAACTTAATTGAACAGGGGGGAACATGCGCAATTTCAAACCAATTTTATTGCTTTTGGTCACGTTGGCGTTGTCCGCCTGTGCCAAAGAGATTTACGATTCAGATGCGGATGTTCAAAAAGCATCCTATGTTGATACCAGTGGCCCAAAATTGACGTTGCTGACGATGATCAACAACAAAAATGGACAGGGTGGGCATACGTCATTGGTGATTAATGCGTCCGAGCGGATCATGTATGATCCTGCTGGACGTTGGTATTCATCCGCTGTTCCCGAACGCAATGATGTATTGTTCGGCATTACACCGGCAGTTTTACAACGCTATAACTCATTCCACGCACGCGACACGCACCACGTTGTCATTCAAGAGATTTCGGTCACCGCAGAGGTGGCGGAAATGGCATATCGTGCGGCATTGGAGCAGGGGGCATCACATGATGGGATGTGCGCAATTAACACGACGAGGCTGTTGGCGAAAGTGCCGGGGTTTGAATCCTTGGGGACGATGTGGTCACCACGGCGATTGTCTGAAAAATTTGGCAAGCTCCCGGGTGTGAAAACCACCAGATATTACGAAACTGACGTCGGCAAAAACTAGATACAAAAAAGGCGTCCCACCCGGACGCCTTTTTCTACACTCACCCAAGTGTAATCGGTACCTCACCCAAGGCACCAAAAACTTTATTTTACTTCGAACGTGACTTTCAGTGTGACACGGTATGATGTGACTGCACCGTCTGTCACTTTGACAGATTGATCTTTGACCCACGCCGATGAAATACCTTTGATGGATTTCGATGCTTTTTCAATGCCGGTGTTTGTTGCGTCTTCCCATGATTTTGGGGATTCTGATAAAATTTCGATAACTTTTAATACGCTCATTGGGTCTCTCCTGTTGAATATCTGATTGGTAGGTAATGTGACCAACCAATATAACAAGCCCCCCAAACGCAAAAAACCCCGGCCAAGGCCGGAGTTTTCTTAATTACGTTGGGTAAACCCAAAGCGCAGTGGTTTATAACAAACCTTCGCGCTGTGCTTTTTTACGAGCTAGCTTGCGAGCGCGTCGAATAGATTCCGTTTTTTCACGGGCCTTGCGAATCGAAGGTTTCTCGAAATGTTGCTTAAGCTTCATTTCACGGAATACGCCTTCGCGTTGCAATTTTTTCTTAAGCGCACGAAGCGCTTGATCAACGTTGTTATCACGAACTGATACCTGCATGTGGTGTCACCACCTTTCTAGAGTTAGAGTTGCAGAATTGCAGGAAATTGGCGTATAGCAGGGGGGCAATAACTTGTCTAGTGAGAGAGTGCGATGCCCAAGTCCAAAAAATCCGAACGTGACCACATTGAAATTGCCCGTGGCAAGTTGTTGGATGCCATCATTCCGCATGTGGAATTTGACGGTTGGTCGCCGACGGCACTGAAAATGGCGATCACCGATTCGGGTGTGGATGCCGGTCTTGCAGCCCAAGCTGCGCCGCGTGGTGCTATTGATCTGGCTGTTGCATATCATCGCCAAGGCGATCAATTGATGTTGACCGCGCATCAATCGACCGACATTTCTGATTTACGCTATTCCGAAAAAGTCGCCCGCATGGTGCGTTTTCGCATCGAAGCGGTTGATAACAAAGAGGCTGTGCGCCGTGGCATGACCCTGTTCGCATTGCCCCATAATATGAGCGAGGGTGGTCAATTAATTTGGGGTACTGTCGATCACATCTGGAACGCGCTGGGCGATACATCGACGGATGCGAATTGGTATACAAAACGTGGGACGCTAAGTGCGGTTTATTCATCCACCATCCTGTTCTGGTTAGGTGACGAGTCTGAGGGTTCAATCGAGACATGGGCATTTTTGGACAGACGCATCGCCAATGTGATGCAGTTCGAGAAGACGAAGGCCAAATTGAAAGAAACCCCCATTGGGCGCGGCATTGCCGGTCTGTTTGATCGGTTGCAAAAACCAAACAATGATCACAAATCAGATTTTCCAGGGTATCGCGGTTAGCCCGCAACCAACGGAACACCCTCGACCGTGACACGGTGCATATAGCGGCGGTGCCCGTGGTAATCATTGATCGCTTTGTGCCACGTTGCACGATTATCCCACATGGTGACATCGCCGTCCTGCCAACGCACACGGCATTGGAATTCTGGTTTTTGGCAATGGGTATAAATCATGTTCAAAATAGCATCCGATTCCGCCTTTTCCAGCCCATCGATCTGTGTGGTGAACTGTGGGTTCACAAACAACCCTTTGCGCCCCGACAATGGGTGCGCAATTACCACGGGATGCAAAGCATCCTGCACCGCTAGATCCGCATTGCCAATGCGTCCGGACGCGGCGGCATTACTGTCGGCTTGATTGTCACCAAAAACATGCCGCGATGAATGCCACGCCTGCAAACCACGCAACATGTCCTTAAACCTATCCGACAGCGCATCATATGCCGCAGCCATCGAACAAAACGCGGTATCACCGCCAAAAGGCGGCGTTTCAATCGCGTGTAAAATCGAACCCAACGCGGGTATTTGATCATAGGCATGATCGGTATGCCATTCTTCGCCAATCGCCCCTGTTTGATTTGCCTCTTTTAAAACGATGGCAATTTCAGGATGCGAGCCTAATGCCGTGAAAAACCGGTTCACATTGATGTCACCCCAGCGCCGCGCAAAATGCAGATGGTCATCGGGTGTGATATTCTGTTCGCGTAAAATGACGACCGAGTGCTGAACAAATGCTGTTTTGATTTGATCGAAATGATCAGGGTTTTTCATGTCAGCGCCAAAAACCTCGGCACCCATCAAACCTGTTAGTGGGACAACCTTCATATTACCCCCATCGCACCAATCCAATAATTGCGGACGTCGCGTAAAAAAACTGTAACGCGAAAAACGCCCACCGTTTGTCCAAATATCCCCAACCCGCGAATAACAGTGCGGAAATCAGCAACAGGCTGAATCCCAAAATCTCGTTGCCAGTGTTGGATGCAATCAACAGGGCGTATGCCATCGCCAATATTGACCCGCTGAATTCGCAAATACTGATTATCTTTGTCTTGGTCATTGGAACTCCTTGGTGCATTGCCGCCAATGTGACCCGCAATAATGCCCATGGCAACCCATGTTGCACAACCCGCCATTCCCCGATATTCAGGCCGCACATAAGGAATGACAAAATGGCACTTGGCGGCAAAATCGTAACATGGTTCAACGGCACATGGCATGAGGGCAATACACCGATCATCGG
>TARA_R110002096_G_scaffold434800_2_pt1 | contig 17456 bp, 13 predicted proteins | sample TARA_R110002096 | Tara Oceans TARA_R110002096 (sample SAMEA4397295) | marine metagenome | biome: Polar Biome; feature: [DCM] deep chlorophyll maximum layer (ENVO:01000326); material: water (ENVO:00002006), including particulate matter (ENVO:01000060) such as... | depth 35 m | reverse complement strand
AGCTGTAAATACTCAGGCATTGCTTTAAATTTATCTAACGACTTGTAAAGCGTTTTGGCAGAACCTTCCATCGCTCCTACTTGGCCTGCAGCGGTTTCCAATAAATCAGGGCGACCGACATCACCTACAAAAATGAAATCTCCAGAAATGATCCCCATTGGCTCTGTTGTTGTTGCCCCATCAGTAACTTGAAATATCATATGCTCTGGCGTGTGGCCTGGAGTATGGATAGCTTTAAAGCCTATGTTACCAATATTAAACTCATCGCCATCTTTTAATAGCTGATAGTTGTACTTGCTATCAATAGCCCATTTATATTTCCAATCGGCGTCTCCTTCGTCCGATACATAAACCTTCACACCTTTTTCGGCAAACTCTCTTAAGCCAGAAAGATAATCTGCATGAATATGCGTTTCAGTGGCTGCAACAATATTAAGATTGTTTTTTGCTGCAATTTTCTCGTACCGAGCAATATCTCGCATCGGATCGATAACAATTGCTTCACCATTTTTTTGGCACCCAATGATGTATGCGTATTGAGCTAATTTCTCTTCAAAAATTTGTTCGAAAAACATGATAGGATAGTAGGTTATAATTGGAGTTGCTAAACCACTTTTATGATTTTACTCTCTTAAAATAAGAGTTCTAGACAGTACAAAAAAATTGTTACGCTTTTTTGCTCTCACCTACTCTCTTCTTCAGGAATATCTCAAGAGGGCAGAAATTTGTATATGAAGATTGAAATAAATTAATCCCTACAAATAGAGTAAAAAGTAGCCCGTACGAACTTACAAAATAGCCCAGTAGTAAGCTTATTATTGTAAATAATCCTGCTAGTCTACGAATTATGCGCTCTAATGGGCTCATTGCGGAACAAACCATTGGTTCTTTTTTTGTTTCCATGATAGTTGTTATGCTGAGGCCTCTACATTTAGCTGATAAGCGTGTAGTGGATAGTTTTTAGATTCTGAGTTTACTTGATTGTATTCTTTCACGGCATCCAAAACTGAAGCAACCGCTTCTTTGTTCTGAATACTGAAAAACAATTTCGAAAACCGTTTAAAGGTTTCGGTGGCAAACCAATTTGAGATATCTGGTTTATGTTGCTCGGTGCTAAAGCCATGTATATCGGTTTCGCTATACATGGCAACCCCGTTATCTCTTAAAATTTTACGAACCTCTGAAGCGTGCTCTTCGATTGACATAATGAGTAGTAATTTCATGGCATTATTCCTTTTCGTTTAATGTTTCTATCTCGTTCATTTGCTCATCTTTTTTGCGGGATACCATAAAGTAAACCAACGGAACCATGATGAGTGTTAGCCCCGTTGAAGCTATAGTTCCTCCCATCAAAGAGATTGCTAAACCTTGGAAAATGGGATCAAATAAGATTACAAAGGCTCCAATTACTACCGTTCCTGCAGTAAGTAAAATTGGCATTGTTCGAACTGCACCTGCTTCAATAACCGCAGTGTGTAAATCCGCTCCATCTTTTAAGCGTATTTCTATGAAATCTATGAGGAGTACCGAATTGCGAACCATAATTCCAGCAAGGGCAATCATCCCAATCATAGATGTTGCTGTAAAGAAAGCGCCTAATACCCAGTGCCCTACAATAATACCAACTAGCGAAAGCGGAATTGCAACCATCATCACAACTGGAACTTTAAAGTCTTGAAACCAACCTATGATGAGCATATAAATAATAACTAGTACCACAGCGAAGGCAATTCCTAAGTCTCTGAAAACTTCGTATGTAATTTGCCATTCACCATCCCACTTAACAGTATAATTTTCTTCCATAAATGGTTGTCCAGAATAAATCTGTGTGAGCGAATAACCATCCGGCATTTGTAGCTGGTCAATCTTCTTACTGGCATCAAGTAATGCATACACTGGGCTTTCAATTGCGCCAGCAACTTCGGCAATAACATAAACTACATCTTGTTGGTTTTTTCGATGGATACTAGGATTTAGCACTTCGGTTTTTTGTTCAACCAAATCACCTACGGGTATCATTGCTCCCTGATTATTCTTTAAATAGATTGATTGAAGCTGTTCAATACTTGATCGTTTTTCGATAGGTAATTGAAGCATTATAGGCACTTCATCAATGGTATTGTTGGTGTGTAAGCGCCCTGCTTGATATCCAGAAAGAGCGAGTGCCATAGTTTCGGTAATTTGTTGTGGCATCACTCCCGCTTGAAGTGCTTTTTGTGTTTTCACATCAAAATTATAGCGAACCTGTTCAGCTTCTCGCATCCAATCGATGTCTACAACTCCGTCTTGTTTCTCGAAAACAGCCATTATTTCTTTGGCAACTTTCTCTCTTTGCTTAGCATCTGGGCCGTAAACCTCAACTACTAATGTTGATAGAACGGGAGGTCCTGGCGGAACTTCTACAACCTTAACTTTAGCGTTATACAATTCGCCAACTTTCTGCACAATTGGTCTTATCGTTTTGGCGATATCATGACTTTGTGCAGATCTATCCCCTTTGTCGGTAAGGTTTAGTTGAATATCAGCGATGTTAGATCCATCTCGTAAATCGTAATGACGTACTAATCCATTAAAGTTAATGGGTGCATGAGTTCCTGCGTAAATTTGATAATTATCTAGTTCTGGCAAGTCTTTTATGCTTAGTGCTACTTCTTTAGCTACAGCATGAGTTCTTTCCAGCGTGGTGCCTTCTGGCATATCGATAATCAACTGAATTTCATTTTTATTATCAAAAGGAAGCATTTTAACTTCTACAATTCTGAATATAAAGAGTGTGGTAGATGCCAATAAAAGCACGGTTACACTTCCAATAAAAATCCATCTTTTCTTTGAGCTAGCTAATAACGGCTTCATCGTTTTAGCATACATACGATAGATAATCGTATTCTCTAAACTGTACTCTTTTTCGTTTCCGTTACTATCTAACATACCTTGTGGTAGTAATTTATAGGCTAACCACGGTGTGATTACCAGCGCCACAATTAATGAGAATATCATTGCAAGTGAGGCACCAATGGGCATTGGGCTCATGTAAGGCCCCATCAACCCAGAAACAAAAACCATTGGTAATACCGAAGCTATTACGGTAAATGTTGCTAAAATGGTTGGATTCCCTACTTCGTTAATTGACGCAATGGCCGCCTGTTTGAACGGTAATTTTCGCATTTTGAAATGCCTATGCATGTTCTCAGCAATAATGATGGAATCATCCACTACAATCCCCGTTACAAAGACTAATGCAAATAGTGTTATTCTGTTTAGTGTATAACCAAACATGTAGTACAAGAAAAGCGTTAGAGCAAAAGTAACTGGCACGGAAAGGAATACAACCAATCCACCTCGCCAGCCTAATGACAGAGCTACAACTATGGTAACAGCTAAAATTGCTCCCAGTAAATGTTCTAGCAGCGATGCTACTTTTTGAGAAGCAGTTTCGCCGTAATTCCGTGTTACAGAAACTTCAATTTGGGAAGGAATAAGCTGGCCTTTAAGAGCATCCGTTTTTGCATTGATTTTCTTAGCAATGGCCATTGCATCCGTTCCAGATCGTTTTGCTATGGAAATAGTAACCGCAGGAAATGTTTCTCCTACCTTAATTCCTTTTTCTTCTTCAACCTGACTCATGCCTCCTGCAGCCACTCCATAAAACACATAGTTAGTTGGTTCGGCTGGGCCATCCACAACTTCTGCAATATTCCTTAAGTAAATTGGAGTGCCATTTTTAACCTGAACAATTAAATTCTCAACTTCAGAAGCAGTTTTTAAGAAACTATTTGTCTGTACTAGAAACTCTGTATCGTTATTTGTAAACGACCCTGAAAATGTCTTTTGATTGGTTGCCTGGATAATATTTGCGACTTCCATGGCAGAGATACCGTAAGTAGCCATCTTGTTCTTATTTAAAAGAACGCGAGCCTGACGAAAACGTCCACCATGTACTTTTACTTCTGCAACATCATTGATTTTCTTAATCTCCGAACCTAGCTCTTGTGCCGTTTTACGAAGTTCATAATCGGTATAGGTTCCACTTTTATCCCATAATGTTATTGTCATCATTGGCACATCATCAATGGAACGGGTTTTCACCACAGGCATACTTACACCCGCCGGCATATTTGCCACATTCTTCATTAATGTATTGTAGAGTTTTACAAAACTACGCTCTACATCTTCGCCCACATAAAAACGAGCTGAAACCATCGCTTGCCCATCTAATGAAGTTGAATACACATACTCAACACCTTCAATAGTTGATAATGCTTTTTCAAGAGGTAGAGAAACACGCTGTTTCACTTCTTTGGCATTTGCACCAGGATATGCTACAAAAATATCCGCCATAGGCACATCAATTTGAGGCTCTTCTTCTCTAGGTGTTAGATAAGTGCCATATACACCGAGTGCCAAAAACACTATCATCAATAATGGGGTAAGCTTAGAGCTTATAAAAGCACTCGCTACCTTTCCTGCTATTCCAGATTTCATAATCTTCCTTTTAAAACCTTAATTGATTGGAATGATTTTTTGAGCATCGTGCTGTATTAGCGCACTTTCTTTAATCACTTTTTCGCCTGCTTTTAGCCCAGAAAGTACTTCCACTGTGCTATTCGCCTTATCACCTATTCTTATCCATCTTAAGATGGCTACGTTTTGTGCATTTAATACATAAATACCTTCTAGCTGACCTCGTTGAACTAGTGCAGAAACTGGTATGCTTACATTAATTGTAGAATGCATAGGTAGATATGCCGTTGCGTACATTCCTGTTCGTAATAAAGTCTTCTTTTCTGAAGGAATTTGAGGTCGCACTTTTACTAAGTATTGATTACTTAATTGCTCGCCCGCACTGCTAACATCACTTACTCGAGCACTATATAATTGATTTGAAATGGAGGAAAGAGCAATCTGAATACTATCGCCAATCTGAACGTTGTTTATATCCGCTTCGCCTACTTTGAATTCAATTTCGAAATCCTCGGTACTTTCAATTACAATAAGTGGACGACCAGGTGTTACTAAGTCTCCAACTTCAGCATTCTTAGCTGCAATAACTCCTGCAAACGGTGCTTTAATTTGAGTGTAGGTTAGTAAATCATCAATTTCTTTAAGCTTATTTTCTACTTCTACAACCTTATTCTTTGCCATAGAATGGTTTAACTGTACTTCATCCCATTCTTTTTGAGTAGCACTTTTTTGCTCGTAGAGAGTTCTAAAACGATTTAAGTTTTTCTCTGCAAGTTCTAGGTTTGCCTTAGCTGAATTTAATCCAGACTGAATTTGATTCTTCTGAGCTACGAGGTCATTATCTGATATGTGTAATAACAGATCCCCTTTCTTCACTTTCTGGCCAATAGTTACGGGCATTTTTTTGATTGTACCCATTACCTTTGTTCCTAGCTCACTTCGATTAACGCTCTTAAGAACTCCTGCAAATTCTTTGGTTCCGCTTTTGGAATTGTAATCAGCTGTAATTACGCTAGCTTTTATACTTATTGGCTCGATATTGGCTGTTTCAACCTTATCACCACAACCTTGTGCTAAGCCAATTATTAACATAGCCGCAAAAATTGCTTTTAGTTTGGTATTAATCATTAGGGATTGTTTCATCTTCTTTAATTATAAAAATGGTTTTTCTGTCTATTATTCGGCTTATAACTCGGTTTCAAATAGATACTCGAGTTGTGCTACCGATACGAAATATTGATATTCTGCTTGAAGAAGGTTTAGCTGACTAGCTAATTTTGTAGACTCAGCCATAAGTAGATCGGTAGTTTTTTCTATTCCTTGTGAATACCTATCTGTTCTTATTCGTACATCTTCATCTGTTTGAAGCGTTTTAAGCTTGGCTAGCTCCATAGATTGCAAAGCAAGATTTATAGAGCGACGTGCATTTCTTACATCTACTTGGTATTTATTCAGGCTATTCTCGTAAAAAAGCTCGGTTTTTCGTAGCTCTGCTTTCCGTTGTGTAACCATACCCGCCTGTTTATATCCTTTGAAAAGATCCCAGCGTAGTGTTGCACCAAAGGTGTAATTATTACTCTTGTTCCCAAAAACCTGAGAATCGTGCAATTCATAACTGCCAAAAGCATTTAAACTTGGTAGAAAACTAAATCGAGCGGCTTTTAAAAGTGCGCTAGAAGCCTTCATTTGATACTCTAAAGCATTTAAGCTTGAGTTACTACCAAGAGTTGTTGGTAAAGAGTTCATAGATATTTCTTTAAACTCTAAATTATCTAAAACTTGAATGGTGAGATTTTCATTGATGCCGAGTATCAATAACAAGGCGTCGTTAATAGATGCCCGTTTGTTTTCAGCCCCAAGTAAGGCTTGCTCCGCATTTAACGTTTCTACTTTAGCTCGTAAATACTCAGACTTATTAATAAGACCTTGCTCAAAGTAATTTTTAGCTTGTTCTTCATGAGCTTTACTACTTTCTAAAAAGCTTTGTTGAACAACCGCCTGCTTATCTAAAATGGCAAGCTGATAATACAGTTCCTTTACTTTAAGCTTTACAAACTCCTTGGTTGCTTTGGCTTGTTCGCTTGCGGATTCGAACTGATGCTTAGCCGACTTACGTTCGTAAAAACCATCTGCATTTATGATGGGTTGGAGAACTTGGAATTTTGTTGTGAAAGAATGAAGTGCATCAGGGCTATTCATCACCGATGGATTAAAATCGGCCGAGGTAATAATTCCTTGTCTTAGTTTAATTCCAAAAACACCAATAGGATCGGTTGTCTTAACACCCGTTTCCTCAATGCTCAATTGAGGAAGAAATAGAGCATTCCCTTGACTATATGCAGCTTTTGCAGCCAATTTGGTTTCTTCAGCAATCAACACATCTACTGCTTTTTCATGAACCATTTCCAAAGCTTGTTCTAAGCTCAAGTCCAACTTATCTATGGTTTGCGCCCAGCCTGAAATACTGGTAAATGGCATGATTAATGCTATAAAAAATAGCTTTAGTAACTTCATTCTGTACACTTTTTTAATGTTAACTTTAGTTTCTAAGTGCTAAAGTGTTATAAGCTTTCTATAACTTTTTTAAGTTTCTCTTCTACTTCTAAGGCGATACTGTGTAGCTCTTTATTCTCTATAGCCTGCATAGAAGCCAATGGACTTACCGCACTCACTTCAATCTTTCCATCGGCTTGCTCTTGTACAACTACATTACAGGGTAACATCACCCCAACCTTATCCTCATTTAGGATGGCTTTGTGAGCAAAAGTTGGGTTACATGCCCCAAGAATTCGATAATTCTTGAAATCTATATCCAATTTCTTTTTAAAAACTTCATTAACTCTGATTTCGGTAAGCACACCAAAACCTTCATTTTTTAGAGCGGCTGTTACTTGCTCTATAGCGGTTTCAAAGTCTGTTTTAAGAAAGGTGGTTGAATAATAACTCATGGTAATCTCCTATTTAATTTATGTCTACATGGTAGGGATGATTCTTGATTTGTTACAACATGTTACAACAAGTATATTACATGTATCAAAAAGGAGAAGAATATGAGTAGTAATTACAAACCTAGATACGAGCAAATTTCTGACCAGCTACGTTCAGAAATAAGTGACCAACGTTTTGAGCCTGGAGATAAGCTTCCTTCCGAAAAACGTTTATGCGAATATTTTGATGTAAGCAGAGTAACTGTGCGGCAAGCACTCCAGCAACTAGAACATCAAGGGCTTATATACCGTAAACAAGGTTTGGGAGCTTTTGTTAGCGAAGAGAAAGTTCACCATCCTCTTGTTCAGCTAACCGATTTTTCTGAAGATATGAAGCGAGCGGGTTACACAAGCACTTCAAAACTAATATCACTTAAGAAAGTTGGCCCAATAGCTGAAATTAATACCATTCTAGAGTTAACTAATGACAATCCTCTCATTCAGATAGACCGAGTAAGGTTGGCAAACAATAGACCCATAGCTGTAGATAAAACTTGGTTACCAGCTAGCTACGGTCAACTTTTATTTGATGAGAATTTAACCACCCAAACGATCTATCAAGTTCTAGAAGAAAAATTTAATATCCCCATTACTGGAGGCCGCTACAAAATTACGGCCACCATTGCAGATGAATACATTGCCTTGCATTTAGGGATGCAAAAAGGAGATGCTGTGTTAGAAATAGACCGTTGCTCAAAGACTATTGGCGAAAAAAAGATCTATTTTCAAAAAAGGTATAACAATCCTGAGTTCATAGCGTACGAACTAGAATTGTCCAGAAACGAAGAACATAAAACATCATTCAAGGATGGATTTCCACTAAAAGAATTCACTCCTAAATTTTATCAATAAATTTGTTTGGTGTTTTATTACTTTACTGCTGATTAATTGAATATTAATAACTTAAGTTTTCATTAAACCCATTTTAGTATGAACGTAAAAATTACTAAGAGAGTATTGCTATTAGCCAGTCTGCTTTTGGTGCTTATAGCAATTCCTTCCAAGGCGCAAAACCTTGCAGAATTTGAAAAGAAAGTAACAGAGTTTACACTCGATAATGGTCTTCACTTCATTATCATTGAACGCCACGACGCACCTGTCGCCAGCTTTTATACTCATGTAAATGTAGGTGCAGTAAACGAACCTGTTGGCAATACTGGCATTGCTCATATTTTTGAGCACATGGCATTTAAGGGCACCGACTATATTGGCACCACCAACTGGGAAGAAGAGAAAAAGGTTATTGCTGAAATGGATGCTGCCTATAGAGACTGGATAAATGAGAAGTTTAGTTCAAATCCTGACACTACAGTTCTTAATAAAAAGTGGGCTAAGTTTGAAGAACTTCAAGAGAAGTCAAAAACCTACGTTGTAAATAATGAGTTCTCACAAATTATTCAGAATAACGGAGGAAGTGGATTAAACGCTTCAACTGGAGCTGATCAAACCGATTATTACTACAGCCTACCTTCCAATAAAGCTGAATTATGGTTTAATCTAGAAGCTGGACGTTTTAAAACGCCTACTTTCCGCGAGTTTTTTGTAGAAAAAGAAGTAGTACGCGAAGAGCGACGCATGAGAACAGAATCTAACCCGATTGGTAGATTACTGGAAGAATTCTTAGCGGTAGCTTACACAGCACATCCTTATGGTCGCCCAGTAGTTGGTTGGAATTCCGATATAACTGGAACCACTATTGAAGACGCACACGATTTCTATGGCAAATATTACATCCCAAGTAACATTACAATTGCTATTGCGGGCGATGTAGATCCAAAGAAAATGAAGAAACTAGCTGAAGAATACTTTGGCGACCTAAAAGGAAAAGGGAAAGTTGCCCCCCCTGTTACCACTATTGAACCAGAACAACGCGGCGAACGTAGATTCTCTATTGAAGGAAACTCACAGCCTTTTATGCTAATTGGCTATCATGCAGTTGCAGATTCTGATCCTGATTTTGAAGCTCTTAGCTTATTAGGCAACATTATTTCAAATGGCCGAACTTCAGTTTTATACAAGAAACTAGTTGAAGAAGAAAAATTAGCACTTCAAATCGGAGCATTTAATGGCTTCCCTGGCACAAAATTCCCTTCGTTATTTCTAACCTTTGCCGTACCTAACCAAGGCGTTGATACAGAAGGTTTAGAAAAACGTATATATGAAGAAATTGAAATTGTGAAAGGTGGTTCTATTACTCAGGATGAACTTGATAGAGCACGAACTCAAATTAGAGCTGGTATCATTAGAGGCCTAGCCAACAACACTGGTTTAGCACTCAACTTCGCTGGCACTTACGCCTCAACTGGTGATTGGAGAAATGTGTTTAACCAACTAGACCGTTACAATAAAGTAACTCTCGATGATTTGCAGAGAGTAGCAAATAAGTATTTGATAAAAAAGAACCGCACGGTTGGTTACACTGTTAAAACTGACTCCTAATAAAGACATTAATTCAAGCCCAAATTATTATGAAACGATTTCTATTATTCTCAATGATGATGGTACTGTCTATTAGTGTGGCAGCCCAAAAACGTTATGATGAGATTAAATACCCAAAATTAAATAGCTTTGAAAAAGCTAAAGTTGAAGAGTTTAAACTTGATAACGGAATAACTTTCTACCTTGTAGAAGATAAGGAACTCCCTCTTATCAGAGTTAACGCTATTGTACGAACAGGTAACCTTTTAGAGCCTTCTGAAAAAACAGGACTCGCATCTATGGTTGGCCAAGTAATGCGCGAAGGTGGCTCAAAAAACTATCCTGCAGAAAAATTGAATGTACTTTTAGAAGATAAAGCTGCTTTTATGAGCACTTTTATTGGAGAAGGCTCAGGAAGCGCCTCAATGAATCTTTTGAAAGAAGATTTCGATGAACTGCTACCTATTTTTGTAGATTTAGTACAAAACCCACTTTTTCCAGAAGACAAAATTGATCTCTACAAAACCCAAGCTAAATCTGGTATTTCTCGTAGAAATGACGATCAAGCTAGCATTGCCAATAGAGAATTCAACAAACTTATTTACGGCAACGACTCTCCTTACACTCAGCAAGTAGAGTACGCAACCATAGATGCCATTACACGAGAAGACCTCATTGAATTTCACAAACAAGCTTTTGTTGGTAACAACATGATGCTTGGTATTATTGGAGACTTTGATACCAAAGAAATGAAGAAAAAGCTTAAAGAAGCTTTTGCAAGTTTACCTTCTGGCACCAAAACAAATATTATCTATCCAGAAGTGAACTACACTTACCCATCAACGTTTAACTTGATTGACAAACCTGATGTAAACCAAAGCTACGTGCTTATTGGCCACATTGGTGGATTAAGAGAAAACCCTGATTACCCAGCGCTACAAATGATGAATCAAGTATTAGGCGGCGGATTTGCAGGAAGACTGTTCCAAAAAGTACGTACCGACCTTGGCCTTGCTTACGCTGTTGGTGGTGGATTTGGAAGTGCTATTAACTACCCAAGCACCTTCGATTTGTTTGTTATGACCAAAAGCTCAACTACTGCTGAAGCTATTGATGCCATTTTAGTAGAAGTTAAACGTCTGCAAGACGAGCCTGTTACTCAAAAAGAGCTAACCGATGCTCGCGACCGTTTTTTAAACTCACTCGTTTTTAAATACGATAGCAAAAACAAAATCTTGAACGAACGTTTAAGCAACGAGTATAACGGACTATCTCAAGATGCTTTTGACAAATATGTAGAAGGTTTAAAGAAAGTTTCTATTTCTGACATCCAACGAGTTGCAAAAGAATATCTACATCCTGACAAAGTTCAGGTTTTGGTTGTAGGTAACAAAGCTGAAATTGGAAACCAACTTGATAAATATGGAAACATCAACGAAATCGATGTTACAATTCCAGAGCCTAAATCAGAAGATGGTGATGTATCAGGCGATAAAGTTCAAGGCAAAGCTTGGCTAAAGAAAATGGCTAACGCAGTAATTACATCAGGTAAAAAAGTAGAAAGTATTACTACTGTAACTGCTATGAAGCAAGCCACTCCGATGGGTGATATGGACATAAAAAGTACTACTACCATTAATTATAATGATTTTAGTATCGAGTCGGCTTTAGAAACTCCTCAAGGCAACATGGGAATGAGCATTGCCAATGGTGCTGGTAAAATGACTATGATGGGGCAAGAACAAGCTCTTCCACCAGCTATGATCGCACCGATGGTTAAAGAAGTGAAAAATAGCTATGTAAATATTGCTAGAATCTACTCCACATTAGATGCTGAGTATACAGGAACTGAAACCATTGACGGAACCGATTATGTAGTGCTTAAAGTGATTAACGATGGTGCAACTACTTACTTATTAGATAGTAAAACTGCACTTCCTTACTTATCTCGGGCTTCAGCATTCAACCCACAAATGGGTAAATCTGTTACTACCGAAACTACATTTTCGAACTGGAAAGTAGTTGATGGTGTGGCTTACGCTCACGCTACCGTTACTACTGCAGATGGTACTAAAGCATCATCTTCAACAGTAGAGTCTATCAAAGTAAACTAGACCTCATATCTGGATTATTTCAAACCCGACACTTAACTGAGTCGGGTTTTTTTTGGCCTTTTAACTAGCAATGTATTATTGTATAAACCAACACTTTAAGCAGAAGCAATATGGAAACCGCTATTTGGAATAATGAATACCCAGCATCTACAGAGTATGCACACTATTATTCAGACTATGTGGGTTTAGTTTCAAAAGGGAATATCCTAAATACTTTAAACACTCAGATGCATGAGCTTTTCACTCTTATTAACACCATTCCAGGAGATAAAGCGCTGTTTGCTTATACATCTGGAAAGTGGACTATTAAAGAGACTATTGGACATCTGATTGAAACAGAAAGAGTATTCTCCTACAGAGCTCTCTGCTTTAGCCGTGGTGACAACGGAGAGCTTCCAGGAATGGATCAAGACCTATGGATGGAAAACAACAACTATAATTCGCGGACATTGAGCAATCTATCGAACGAGTACTTAGCTGTTAGAGTAGCAACCATCCATCTTTTTAAGAATATGACTACACAAATGATTGCTCAAAAAGGCATCGCAAGCGGAGTTGAATTTACAGTTCGAGCTATCGCGTTTATCATTGCTGGACATGAAACCCATCACTTAAATATTATAAAAGAAAAGTATTTGTAGAACTTTTTCTAACCTATTTCAAACTAACCATAAGCCTTTTCTAGTTTTCTATGAGGCGATGTATTTCCTTTTGTGCCTGCTTCTATAATCTTCTTCGCGAGGTCTGCATCGTTACTAATCTCGGGAATATGTAACGCCTTCCCATTTTGCAACCAATCCTCCAGCCTACTTTTAAACTTCCCGTTAATCGTATAGACTACATCTCCTCCTAACTTAAGAAGCGCTGCTGCATTACATAACTGTTCATACTGATTCCGAATAGGAATAGTGAGCAATTTCTTTCCAAGAAATAAGGCTTCAGAAGTAGTTTCAAATCCTGTTGAGGAAATAATACCCAAACACGATTCAAAACTCTTCAGAAAGCTATCTTTACCAACAGGAAAAACTCTCACATTGCTCTTTTGGTAGGCGCTTTCACAGGCTGGAGAAAAAACATGCCATTCAACACTCTTTAACTGATTGAAAATAGAACACAGAGTTTGGTGATCGTAAGCTGGTAAGTAAACGGTGATGTGCCCACCAAGGCTAGGACTTAAATCCCTTATCTGCCGTCGAATTATTGGTGGTTCTATAAAATCATCATACCTCAGGTAATGAGAACCAATTGCTGTAGTACAAGGCGCGAAATGCTTTAAAACACCTTCAGCCATTAATGACTTTCTTTGCGGACGTGGCGCTTTCCCCGACAAAAATGAAGCTTGATGACTAATTGCCACACAAGGGATTTCAGCGGCTTGAGCTGCCCATGCTGTTACGGGCTCAAAATCATTCACAATAAAATCATACTCAGAAATAGGGACTTTCTGAATGTCTTGTAGAAATTTAACTGGTTTTAAGTTTAGCGCAGTTTCTAAGAAATCTACACTGCCTTTGTTGTCGTAGTTGAGACTAATGCCACGAGCTTTGTACGCTACAGGGCCATCTAATTCTAAATGGAAGTTATATCCACTTATAAGCACATCGACCTCAGCAAGCTCTCTGAGCTTAGGAAGTACAACTTTTGCTCTGCTTATATGACCATGCCCTGTTCCCTGCACTCCATATAAGATTTTCATCCTATCATTACCTTTTTATTGGTAGTGTAAGATTGCATAAGGTGATTAATTCTTGGGCTTTCTTGTAATATGATATCCTCTTCGTATTTATATAAACTCCACTCCTGTCCATCATATTCAAGCGCGGTTAAATTCTCTATCCAATCTCCCGAGTTTAGATAGATTACAGAGCCCTTTTCATTTTCATAACCACGAATTTTGGGCTGGTGAATGTGTCCACAAACCACATAATCGTAGCCTTCATCGATGGCTAATTCCATTGCCGTAATCTCAAAATCATCAATAAAACTAACAGCTGTTTTTACACTGTCTTTAATCTTCTTTGATAACGAAAGCTTCCCGTAACCTAACTTCACCGATACATTATTAATCCATCTATTAAGAAGAATTAGCAATTCATATCCATGCCCACCAAGTTTCGCAATCCACTTGCTATATTTCATGGTTACATCAAAAATATCCCCATGAAAAAACCATACTTTTTCGCCATTTAATTCGAGCACTAACTTGTTTTGGATGAATAGTGGGCCTAGTTGCAAACTCGAAATTTTGCGTAGCGTCTCGTCGTGATTTCCTGTCAAATAATAGATATCAACGCCGTTTGTCATCATGGTTATTAGAGTTCTAATAACATGCATGTGCGCTTCTGGCCAATAATATTTTCTGAAATTCCACATATCGATGAAATCTCCATTCAATATTACACGCTCTGGATCCACAGAATTTAAGTATTGAACTAACTCTACCGCATGGCAGCCTACTGTTCCAAGGTGCACATCAGAAATAACAACCGTGTCTAACTTTCTTTTCATAAATACTCAATGAGTTTATTTATAAGAACGCCTTTCGATATTATCTCTAGATATTCTGAGTGTAAATAATTAGTAATGCCGATGTTACCATATTGTTAGGCACTGAATTCCGAACCAAATCCAATGGATGAGTGTTGCATTAAAACACTTGCTAAATCCCTATTCTTCTCTTTCCTTAAAGAGTGAATTTTTAAACTAACCGTTTTATCCATGTCTGACGAAAACAAGAAAAAAATTGTACATATACACCTCTCAAAAAATGATGTTTTTAAATCTACCTTAACTGCCGGTAACCATTCCTTTATTGCAGATGAACCTACTAGTGTGGATGGCGGAAATGATGAGGGTCCAGATCCGTACGATCTGTTACTTATGAGCCTTGGTTCTTGTACTTTAATGACGGTAAAGATGTACGCTCGGCGTAAAAAGTGGCCGATTGAGGATATGTTTCTCGAACTCAGACACAACAAACGCCACGTTGATGATTGCCAATCCTGCGAAGATTCTTCCGCCAAAATTGACCTCATTGAAAAAGAGTTAATTATAAAAGGTGATTTAACCCAAGAGCAATTAGACAAACTCTTAGAAATCTCAAAAAAATGCCCTGTTCATAGAACTTTGTTAGGGGAAATGCGCATCGAAAGTTCACTCACTTCAGAATAAATTAATCCAACCAAAATATGAGCACCTCTACTTCTACCCATAAAGCAACTTTAACCGACTTAGATGAGTTGGCTGAACTGTTTAACCTTTACAGAGTATTTTACAAGAAAGAAAGTGATGTGGCGGCGGGAAAAGCTTTTTTGAAGGAACGTATCACACAAAACGAATCTGAGATATTTGTAGCTCGCCATCCATCCGGAAGATTGGCGGGGTTTGTACAACTCTATCCCCTGTTTACGTCAACTAACTTAAAGCGCACATGGTTGCTAAACGATTTATTTGTACATGCTGATTTCCGTGGCTTGGGAATTTCTAAATTGCTTATTGAAGCTGCCAAAGAGTTATGTAAATCGACCAACGCATTTGGGTTAACCCTAGAAACTGACGTTTCAAATATTGAGGGCAACAATCTCTACCCCAAAACGGGCTTCACCTTAGATGATCACAATTTCTACTATTGGAAAAATCCGAATAAATAGCTTATTCGGATTTTTCTTTTATAGACTCGATTTACTCTACATTTGCGTGCGCCCAATCCCAACCTTCCATTCCTTTCTCATTCACAGCTTTTACTGAAACTCGGCTTTCTTTCTTTAAATCAGATAGCTCGATTTGTGTTTTTTGAACCGTAACCGTTTTCTCTTCTCCACTCTTAGTAACGTAACGAACTATGTATGAAGTAATATCAGACTCTACCGATGGCGACCAGCTGACTTGGAATGTATCCTTGCCTTCTTTCTTAACTTCGACATTTTGAATACGTGATGGACTTGAAGCTAGTAACATCAATGTTGCGGCTGTTGTTTTACTAACTTCTGTTACCAGCTGGTGGTTTATGGTCTCTAAATTGTCATTCCATTGGTGGTAGAATGGATTTCCTAACACAGGGTAGGAACCAATACCTCCAACTATATCACCGTATGCTTCATAATAAGCGTGTGCATCGGTAGATTTATAATAAAGTGCATCATAGGTCACCATATCGGTAAACAAAAATGCAGATGCATGTTGAACATCTCTTATTCCTGGATTAGAATATCTAATGGTGTTATCTAATCGGCTGTCGTTAGCCATCCCAACCATATCGTTATTTAAAGCACCTATAATTTTATAGCCTTTTTCTTGGGCTTGACGAACAAATTCACGACTACCCAATAAACCCGCTTCTTCTCCCGTAAAAGATACAAACATGATAGTAGCTCGCATTGGATGCTTTGATAAAATCCGAGCTGCCTCAAGCAGTGCAGCGGTTCCACTTGTGTTATCGTCGGCACCGGGGCCATCCTCAACAGAGTCATAATGACTACTTACAACATAGAGTAACTCAGGATTAGTAGTTCCTTTCAACGTTGCAATTACATTCGCAGTCTTTCCGCCATAAACTTGGCGACCTGGTGGTGTAAACCACTGATACTCAGGTGAATATCCAAACGAAGCATATTTTTTAATTATGTATTCAGATGCCTTATCATTTCCTGGCATAGAAATATATTTTGAATCAAATTTGTACAAATCATTTTCGTAAGTATATACTCTATTCACTGATGCTTGGCTAACAACCTCTTTCACTTCATCGGCAATCTTTGCAAACATTCGCTCTCCTTTTTCACGAAGTGCCTTCTCTGTTCTAAGATTTTCTTCAATTCGTTGAACTAAATCATTCTTAGAAATCCTTTTATCCAGATGCATGAGATACACACCGCGTTCTGGTGAAATGGTATCGCCATCGCGTTCAGCCACAACTAAGAGTTGAGTTCCTGAGTTATTAGATGCCCATTGGTATTCTGGTGCAATTGTTCGAACCGTATTATTATGAAAGAGTTTTATAGTAACACCACTTTCTAAATCATACATAAATGACCTACGGTGGCGACCTTCCCCTTTTGCAGCTACTAACTTTGACTCAGATAAAAATTGAGGGAAACGATCATGTTGAAGTTCATGAGAAACTCGCTGTGTTTTCTTAGTCAAACTATCGTAAACATAAACTTCGTAATCATCTTGCTCTTTAAGAGTATAAGCCACTTTTGTGCCTTTTGGCGAAAGTGCGGCATCATTCAAAGACTTATCAGAAGTTATGATTTCAGTCACAACATCCTCGTTATTTAATGATGCCAGCAATAAGGTTTTGCCTGTTTTATTCGAGCGTTGAATAAGGGCAACGTCATTATCAAAATTGGCACTAACTAGATTTCCATCAATTACTACAACCTTGTTGGTAGCAATATTCAAAACACCGGTTTTACCAGATATTTCAGCTTTTGCTTTAGCAGTTGCTGGCAAAGAATTCTGAGAGCTATACTCA
>TARA_R110002096_G_scaffold223386_4_pt1 | contig 17465 bp, 15 predicted proteins | sample TARA_R110002096 | Tara Oceans TARA_R110002096 (sample SAMEA4397295) | marine metagenome | biome: Polar Biome; feature: [DCM] deep chlorophyll maximum layer (ENVO:01000326); material: water (ENVO:00002006), including particulate matter (ENVO:01000060) such as... | depth 35 m | reverse complement strand
GCTGTTGGCGACACCGCTGGCGCTGGTGCTGGTCGGCGGGCGGCAGCTCGGCCTGTCGATCCTGATGCACGAAGGTGCCCACGGCCTGCTTCACCCCAAGCGCAAGATCAACAATTTCGTCGGCCAGTGGATCACCGGCTCGGCGACCGGCAGCGATCTGCACAGCTATCGCGCCTATCATCTGACCCATCACCGCTTCACCCAGCAAGCCGAAGACCCCGACCTCGGCCTGTCGGCGGCTTTCCCGACGACGCCGGCGAGCATGAAACGCAAGGTCATCCGCGACCTGACCGGACAGACATTCCTGAAACAGCGCGGCAACCAGTTTGCAGTGGCGTGGATCGGACTAAAGGCCATGCTATCGGGCGCAAGTGACACAAGCCCGTCGGCCAAGCGCGACACATCGGCGGGAACCCCGATGAACCGCAACGGCGCTGCTGGCGTGGCGGCTCCCGTGGTCGATCTGGATGGCGCCAAGCGGACCACCAGAACGGTCGGTCGCTTCCTGCTGATCCAGCTGACGGTGCTGCTGGTCAGCCTGGCGACGCTCGGCATCATCCCGTTCCTGATCTGGCTGGCCGCGCTGGCGACCACATTCCAGCTGATCCTGCGCATCCGCAATATCGCCGAACATGCCTGCACCACCACCGGCGGCGATGACCCGTTCAGCCACGCCCGCACGACCAAGGCCAATATGCTGATGCGGATGACGCTGGCGCCCTATTGGGTCAATTATCACAGCGAGCATCATCTGTTCATGGGCGTGCCCTGCTACAATCTGCCCGAGGCGCATACGGCGCTGATCGCCAAGGGCTATGGCCCGCGGATGACGATCGCCAACAGCTATGGCGAGGTCTTGCGGACGGTGACAAGGCCGGTTGCAGCCTAGACCGACTGGACCCCCGCCCTGATTGCGACCAGAGCGGCGCTACTGGTCGCGGATGAACCGGTGCGCCGACCTGTCCTTGTGGACCTTCGCCGGATCGAATATCTCGCCGTTCATCGCGATATAGACGCCCGGTGCCAAAGTCTGCGTGGCGGCCAGCGCAAAGCCGACATTGAATTCGGCATCGCTGATCCGCAAGGTCGCGGGTTGCATCGCTCCTGTGATCACGATGGTCTTGCCCGGAATATCCGCCAGAACACGTCCGGTCTGGACCATTGTATCGGTACCATGGGTCACAAGAATCTTGTCGGCATCGCTGGCAATGATCGCCGCACGAATTTCAAGGCGATCGTCATCGGTCAGTTCGAGACTGTCCTTGCGCATCAACTGGGTCACCCGATGCTGCACATAGACATTATTCTCGGCCAATATGTCGGGCAGTGGTGTCGGACCGATATGATATTCGGACAAGGCATCGAAATAGATCTTGTCGATCGTTCCGCCGGTGGTAAAAATGTCGATCATCAGGCGCATTCGTCCAGCACGGGAACAGCGGGCGTGCCATCCGGTGCCGGGTAGGTGTGACGAAAGGTAAAGGCCTTGTCCGTCGGTCCGTGGAGGGCAAGATAATCAACCGCTGCCAGCCCTTCCGCTACGCTCGGCACGTGCCCGACGGGCACCCACCAGAGCGCCTGATAGACATCGATATGCTCCATCCACTCCTTGCGGCGGCGCATGATCACCAGATGCTGGTCATTGCGATAGACATAGGCGCCGAGCGAATCGACATCGGTCCAGACCGACATGTTGACAACCAGATTGGGGTCGCCGGGAACCGCGTCAATATCGACCGCATCATTGCCTTCGCCGGTCAGCCGCCAGAGAAAACCCGGGGCCGCTTCCGCCGCTGCATTGACAGGATCCAGCGCGTCCATGAAATCGGCATTGGCCGGATCATCCTTGGGCCGTTTGAACCGGGCAATATTGATCTGTGCAAGATGATATCCACTCATGAAAAAGCCTCCGCAATCAGTTTCCGGGTGTTTGATATGCCATAAAGCGCGATGAAGCTACCCATGCGCGGTCCCTGCGAAGAGCCAAGCAGAGTCTCGTAAAGCGCCTTGAACCAGTCGCGCAGGTTGTCGAAGCCGCCTTCCTTGCCGATCGTATAGACAATCGTCTGGACATCCTCGGCCGCCGCATGTTCGGGCAGCGCGGCAAGTTCGCGATCCAGCCGTTCAAGCGCCGCCACTTCGACGCCTTCCGGTTTGCGCCGCTGCAAGGTCGGGGCGATGAAATCCTTGTGATAGGCCATGGCATTGCCGATCAGCTCGTCGAGATCGGGATAGCGTTCCGGCGTTGCGTCCGGCGCATATTGGCGCAAATAGCCCCAGATCTGTTCGCGATCCGCGTCGCCCATCACACCGACCAGATTGAGCAGCAAGCCAAAGGTGACCGGGATCGTGTCCGTCGGCACATCGCCATTGTGGACATGATGGACGGCGTTGCCGAGCCGCTTTTCCGGTGTCTGCTCATGCCACAGCGCGCGCGACTGGAAATATTCGTCGACCGCCTTGGGAATGACGCCCAGATGCAGTTGCTTGGCCGATTTGGGCTCGCGGAAAATATAGAAAGCGAGGCTGTTCTCGGAGCCATAGCGCAGCCATTCGTCGAGGCTGAGACCATTGCCCTTGGACTTGGAAATCTTCTCGCCCTTCTCGTCGAGGAACATCTCGTAGATCAGGCCTTCCGGCTTGCGCGCGCCCAGCACCTTGGCAATCTTGCCCGACTGCACACCGCTGTCGGTCAGGTCCTTGCCATACATTTCATAATCGACGCCAAGCGCGGTCCAGCGCATCGCCCAGTCGACCTTCCACTGCAGCTTGGCGCCGCCGGAGAGGATATTATGCTCGATCATCTCGCCATCGTCTTCAAAGCGGACAGTCCCCGCTTCGGCATCAACGATCTCGACAGGCACCTGCAACACGTGGCCGGTTTTCGGACTGATCGGCAATATCGGCGAGTAAGTCGCCTGCCGCTCCTTGCCGAGAGTCGGCAGCATGATGTCCAGTATCTGCTGGTTGCGGGCGAGGACCAGCTTCAGCGTCTCGTCAAAGGCGCCGCTGCGATATTGCTCGGTCGAGGACATGAATTCATAGTCGAAACCGAACTGGTCGAGAAAATCGCGCAGCATCGCATTGTTGTGCGCGGCAAAGCTCTCGAACTTTTCGAACGGGTCCGGCACCTGCGTGAGCGGCTTGTGGAGATGTTCGGCGAGCATATCCTGATTGGGAACATTGGTCGGCACCTTGCGAAAGCCGTCCATGTCATCGCTGAACGCGATCAGCCTTGTCGGATTGCCGGTCAGCGTTTCATAGGCGTGCCGCACCATCGTCGTGCGCAGGACCTCGTTGAACGTGCCGATATGCGGCAGGCCCGAGGGACCATAGCCGGTCTCGAACAGCATTGGTTCACCACCCGGTTTCGGTGCCGGTGCGCCGCGCTCGCCGCGATAGCGTTTGAGCAGCTTGCGGGCTTCCTCGAACGGCCACGCTTTGGAATTCTCTGCTGCTTCACGATAATCGGTCACAATTTGTCCTTCTCAGTCAATGCTGCGCAAATAGTAGCCTTAGCCTATATGGCAAGGTAGAACGCAACAAAAGCGGGAGAATGAACATGGAAATGCTTATTGCCGGTGTGCTGCTATGGAGCCTAGTACATCTGATGAAGTCGGTGACACCGGGCCTGCGCGCATCGATTCAGGGCGCGATTGGTGAAGGGCCGCACAAGGGTCTGGTCGCGCTGATCCTGCTGGTTTCGCTGGCCTTGATGATTTTCGGCTGGCGCTCGACCACCGCGGAATTTGTCTATGACCCGCCTGCCTGGGGCCGCCACGCCAATATGACGCTGATGTTCATCGCTATCCTGCTGATCGGTGCGGCGCAGGGCGCCTCGCGCATCCGGCAATGGATACGGCATCCGATGCTGACCGGCGTTCTGATCTGGGCCGGAGGCCATCTGCTTGCCAATGGCGACAACAAGTCGCTGATATTGTTCGGCGGACTCGGCCTGTGGGCGCTGGTCTCGATCATCACTGTTTCGCGCAATGAAGGCATCTGGGTGAAACCGGCCAGGATCGCGAGCGTAAGTCGTGAATTGCTGAGCGTGGTGATTGCGGCGACACTTTATGCCATTTTGATGTTCGTTCACCCGTGGATCGCCGGTGTACCGGTCGTCGGCTGAATGGTAACACCACTTCCCTATCCCGCGCTTCATGCCAGCCACAGCGGCATCTGGATTTGCTCATCCGATGGCGAAACCCGCGCAATCGGCAAGGGCGAGGCGATTGGCCGGGTAGCGGAAACGCCGCATATCCTGCTCAACGCTCCCCTGTTGGGGCAAAGGCTCGGCTATCCCGACCTGTCCGGGCTCGACCTGCTGGAGCTGTTCGCCTTCATCCATCCGGCCCAGTTCGTCGTACCAACTCCTGCCGGCCTCGCCAAGGCGCTCGGTCTGGCTCCGCCGGCGCAAGAGGCCGATATTGCGGCGCTTTGCCGGCAGGCGGCGAGCCTTTTGCTGGAAGGACTGGAAGCACCTTTCTGGAAAGAGCGCGAAGGCGCGTGGAGCAGCGCGCAGGCGCTCTATCGGCTGCGCTGGCCCTGGGCACAGGAAGTCGGGCGCAAACTGGAAAAACCGGTCGAGGCCGAACGCTGGCTTTTTTCCAAACTGCCCGAATGGGAAGAAGAGGCACCGCGCCCTGCGCCGCGAACGGTCACGATAGACCGGAACGAGGCGCTGGCCACGCTTGACTCCCTGACCGGCGAAGGATCGGAAGAGCGCGAGGGCCAGAAAAGCTACGCTGCTGCTGTCAGCCAGATTTTCAACCCGCGCAAGATCAAGGGCTCTCCCAATATGCTGCTGGCCGAAGCGGGGACGGGTATCGGCAAAACACTCGGCTATCTCGCGCCCGCTTCCCTTTGGTCGCAGCAAGCAGGCGGTACGGTGTGGATCTCGACCTTTACCAAGGCGCTGCAGCGCCAGCTCGACCGGGAAACCCGCCGAATCTACCCGGATGAAGAGACATTCCGCAGGAAAGTTGTCGTCCGCAAGGGACGGGAAAATTATCTCTGCCTGCTCAATCTCGAAGACGCGTTGCAGGGTGGCTTTACCGGTCGTGCAGCGATCCTGGCCCATCTGGTCGCGCGCTGGGCTGCCTATAGCAAGGACGGCGACATGGTTGGCGGCGATCTGCCAGGATGGCTGACCACATTATTCCGTCGCAACGGCGCCACCGCGCTGACTGACCGGCGCGGAGAATGTGTCTATGCCGGTTGCCCGCATTATCGCAAATGTTTCATCGAGAAGGCGGCACATGCCAGCCAGCAGGCCGATATCGTCATCGCCAACCACGCGCTGGTCATGGTCAATGCTGCCCGCGGGCGCGAACAGCAAAACCGCCCGACCAGATTGATTTTTGACGAAGGCCACCATCTGTTCGACGCCGCCGATTCGATGTTTGCGGCGCGGCTTTCCGGACAGGAAGCGATAGAAATCCGTCGCTGGGTGATCGGTCCGGAAACGAAGAATCGCGGACGCCGCCGCGGGCTTGCCGCGCGGCTCGCCGATCTCGCATCCTATGACGAGGAAGGTGGCCGCGCGATCGAAAGCGCGCGCCATGCCGCCGAAGCCCTGCCCGGTGACGGCTGGCTCCAGCGGATCGGGGAAGGCGAGCCCTTCGGCCCGATTGAGGCGCTTCTTCAGGAAGTCCGCGCGATGGTCTTCGCCCGCGACGAAAGCCAGAGCGCCGATGCCGGTTACGGACTCGAAACCGAACTGACCCATGTCGAAGGGCCGATGATCGATGCCGTCGCCAATGCCGCCGAGGCAATGGATGGCTTGCTAAAGCCTCTGGTCCGTCTCGGCCAGCGGATCGAACATCTGATCGAGGAAGGCCCGGACTGGATGGACGCCCCGGCCCGCGCGCGGATGGAAGGCGCTCTCTCGAGCCTCGGCTGGCGCCGCGATACCCTGTCGGGCTGGCTTTCGCTCCTGTCCCGCATCGGCGGGCCAGCCGATCCCGATTTCGTCGACTGGCTGATGATCGACCGGTTCGAGGGCCGCGAATATGACATCGGCATCTGCCGTCACTGGCTCGACCCGACCATTCCGGTCACCGAAGTCGTCACCAAGCCAGCCCATGGCGTGATGATCACTTCGGCGACGCTGAAAGGCGGCGGTGGCTGGGATACCGCCCGGGCGCGCAGCGGTGCCGTCCATCTTCCGCACCCGCCGCAGGAATTTGAAGTCGCCAGCCCGTTTGACTATCCCAATCAGGCGAAAGTCATCATCGTGACCGATGTGAAGCGCGGCGACATGGCCGGACTGGCCGGTGCCTACGCGCAATTGATTGAAGCCTCGGCGGGCGGGACGCTTGGCCTGTTCACCGCGATCCGGCGCCTGCGCACGGTATATGCCCGGATCGCCGACCGGATGGCGCAAAGCGGTCTGCCGATCTACGCCCAGCATGTCGACCCGATCGACACCGGCACCCTGGTCGATATTTTCCGTGACGATCCCAAGGCCAGCCTGCTGGGCACCGATGCCCTGCGCGACGGAGTCGATGTCCCGGGCCAGAGCCTGCGTCTGGTGGTGATGGAATCGGTGCCGTGGCCGCGCCCCAATATCCTGCACCGTGCCCGCAAACTGGCCGGCGGCGGCAGCGCCTATGACGACCGGATCATCCGCGCACGCCTGGCGCAGGCCTTTGGCCGGATCATCCGCCGCGCCGACGACCATGGCCATTTCGTCATCCTTTCTTCGTCTTTCCCGTCGCGTCTGTTCTCGGCCTTTCCGGAAGGCACACCGATCGAACGGATGCCTCTGGCACAGGCGCTGGCAGAGATAAGCAAGGCAACGTCCGAAATGAAGGAATCCGGTCTTTCAACTGAAACAAGTTTGATGCATGACGATCCGCAATGAAAAAACTTACACTCTTGCGCCACGCCAAATCCGGCTGGGATGACCCGGTCGAGCGCGACTTTGACCGGCCTCTCAACAAAAAGGGCAAGCGCGCGGCAGCCGTCATGGGCAGCTTCATCAAGCGCAACCGACTGACCTTCGACCAGATTCTGGCCTCGCCGGCGGTGCGGGTGATCGAAACTCTGGAAAATGTGGAAGACGCCAGCAACCTCGCGATGGAACCGACCTGGGATCGCAAAATCTACCTCGCTTCCTCTGCCACCTTGCTGGATGTTTTGCGCGGCGCCCGGCCCGATGCCGAGCATGTGCTGATGGTTGGCCATAATCCGGGCCTGGAAGACCTGATCTTCGATCTTGTTCCGGATGACGGAACCTCACCGGCGCGGGACGAGGTGGAAACAAAATATCCGACCGCCACGCTGGCCGAGATGACCCTCGCCATCGATAACTGGGCCGATATTACAGAGAAATGCGCCACACTGGATCGCTTTACGCGGCCGCGCGACCTCGATCCGGAGCTCGGCCCGAATTACGATTGAATTCGGCGGCTCGGACCTGTTTGAGAGCTAGGCGGCGTCCAGCGCGTGCGAAAGCCGATCGCGGATCGCTTTGAGTTCAGCAAGAATCACGCCATTATCCGGCGCATCGCCAGTCATCAACGGCAGCGAGGCGGCAGCGGCTTGCGGCGCATCTTCGACCATCTCGGGTCCCTTGCGCCTCGACGCCAGAAATTTGCGCGCGCCCTTGATCGTATAGCCTTCTTCATTGAGCAGGCGGTTGATCGTCTTGACCATGATGACATCTTCGGGCCGGTAATGGCGCCGCGCACCAGCGCGCTTGAGCGGTGTCAGCATCGCGAACTGGTCTTCCCAGTAGCGCAGGATATGGGGCTTGATGCTCAGCTCTTTCGACAGCTCTCCGATGGTCCGGAAAGCCCCTTGTTCCTTGGTCATATTCTAATCCCCCCGGGTTCGCTCAGCCGATTAACCGGCGGCGATGATCCTGTCACGCATCGTTTGGCTGGCGCGGAAGGTCAGCACCCGGCGCGGCGCGATCGGAACTTCGATACCGGTCTTGGGATTGCGCCCGGTCCGCTCTCCCTTGTCGCGCAATACGAAGGTTCCGAAACCGGAAATCTTGACATTTTCGCCATCGACAAGCGCATCAATCATGTGATCAAGGATTGATTCAACCATGACAGCGCTGTCGGCACGCGACAAGCCTACCAGCCGGTTCATCGTTTCGGCCAGGTCGGCGCGGGTCAGCGTGTTAGTATAGCTCATCACGATATCTTCCATCAAGAGATTGAAAACTCGACAAAGGCATAAATCAAATCCGCGCTTTTGTAAACGATGACGGCAAACTTACCAGTGGATTTCAGCCGATTAGCCCGATATGCGAGAAGTCATGACCGATAAACAACCACAACCTGTCGCCCTCGCCCAACTGCTCGACCAATGCGGACCCGGCGGACCGGACCATCCCGTCACTCTACCGCAAAGCTGGACGCAGGGCCGAACCGCCTTTGGTGGACTGTCCGGCGCGCTTGCCTATCACGCAGCCAGCCATATCGAAGAGGGACTTCCTCCTCTGCGGTCGGCACAGGTTGCGTTCACCGGACCGCTGTTCGGGGCACTCACTGCGGAAACCGCGATGCTGCGTCGCGGCAAGAATACCGCTTTCGTCCAGTCCGAGATATTCGGGGACAAGGGTCTGGGGCTTCATTGCAACTTCATATTTGCCGCGCCCCGTCCGACGGAAGTCAGGACATCCGATATTATCGCGCCAGACTTTCCCGAGCTACCCGATGGCGAAGACCTGCACAGCGGGCCGCCGCAATTTTTCACCTCGAACATGGAATATGTCGGCAAGCGGATCGACACGAGCAAGAAGACCAATCGCCTGACCAGCTGGATGCGCCTGAAACAGCGCGACGGCCTCGATCCCGTGGCCGAAATCCTGTGCATGTGCGACAGCCTGCCCCCTTCGGTGATGGGATTGCTCGACAAGAACGCGATGGTCAGCTCGATGAACTGGCAAATCAATATCATCGCCGAAGAGCTGACCACCGAAGATGGCTGGTGGCTTATCGATTCGCACACCCACCATGCCGATCACGGAGCGAGCAGCCAATATATGAGCATCTGGAACAGCCGCCGTGAACTGATGGCAACCGCTATGCAGAGCGTGGCTTATTACGCCTGATGGTAGCAGACCGCGATCACCGGAACAAACCCAGGCTCGCCGTCATCGGCACTGGTATTGCCGGACTTAGCGCGGCCTATCTGCTCAAGGACAAATATCGGGTCACGGTTTTCGAAAGTCAGGCGCGGGCCGGCATGGGCGCGCATAGCGTCGATTATGTCAGCAACGGCATCACCCGCCGGATCGACATCCCGCTCCGGATATTCTGCCACGGCTATTATGACAATCTGCTTGCGCTCTACCAGCATATCGGCGTCGAGATACTGACCAGCGACCATGCCGGTGTCTTTTCCGACGAAGCCGGCCGTATCATCCTCCATTATGGCAATAGCGACTGGGGCCCAGGCCGCTTTCCCCGTCCCAAAGGCCGCAGCTGGACAAGCCCGGTGGCCTGGACCATCGGCCTGCAGAGCCGGCGGTTTTTCGCCCGGGCAAGACGGGACATTGCCCGCACGGATCTCGCTCAATTGAGCTTTGGCGAATATCTCGACCAGTCCGGTGCGGGACGATTGTTCGTCGATCACGTGCTGTTGCCGATGATGTCGGTAACCTGCACCTGCGACTATCAGGCGGTGCGCGATTATCCCGCCGACCTGATGCTCGAATATCTGACATGCGGCGTTCACGAAATCGGCATCATGAGCGCAGCCAAGGGGGTCGATGACATCGTCCCGCGCATGCTGACCGACGTGGAATTGCGGACGAACAGCCCGGTTGCGTCGATCGAACCGGCCAAAGCGCAGCTTCGACTGGTCACCGGGGCCGGAGAAGATCAGTGTTTCGATCAGGTGGTGGTGGCAGCCCAAGCTCATCAGGCAGCGGCGATGCTCTCAGGATTTGACGACCGGCGGGCATTGCTCAACCGCATTCCTTTCGAAAAGTCGACGATGAGCGTCCACACCGATCCGGATATTCTGCCCGCCCCGGCAGACGGCCTTTCTCCGGTCAGCTATCACGTCCCGCAAGGCAGCAGCAGGGCCGAAGTTTCGGTCAATCTGACCAAGGCAATCCCCCGCCTCTCCGGTCAGGAAACCGTCTTTCAGACGTGGAATCCGATGCGCAGAATCGCTCCCAATCGGGAATTGGCGCGAGTCGATTTTACCCGCCCGACGGTAACGCGAGACAGCCGTAAGGCGGTCCTCGCTTTGCGCGAGCAGCAAACGCGGGCCGGCAACCGGCTGTGGCTATGCGGTTCCTATATGGCGGAGAAAATCCCGCTTCTCGAGGCTGCGGTCGACTCTTCGGTCACGGTGGCGAGACAATTGGGTGCGACCATTCCCTGGAGCGGCAGCATCACCGCTGCGGACTGATCCTGTGTCCGAGTTCCATGATCTGGCAGAACTGGCGCTCAATCGCGCCGGTCAGTCCTGGGGCAACCTCGGCTACTGGAAGAATGCGAGCGATTATTCGGATGCCTGCCGCGCACTGGCGACCTTGCTCGGAGAACAGGCCGCACTGGATCACCATTCAATCGTTTTCGACGCCGGATTTGGTTGCGGCGACCAGCTGTTGCTTTGGCTGGAGCATTTTGGCGTATCGCAAATATCCGGCGTGAACCTGTCGCGAAGCCAGACCGCTCACGCCAGGACCCTGCTGGCAGGCAAGGGTCAAGCAGATACTTCCGCCGCGATCCGGCGGGGTGATGTCAACGATCCCGCCATTTGGAAAGCCGCACTGGACGGGACCAAACCCAGCCATGTGCTGGCGCTCGATTGCACCTATCATTTTCCTGACCGGCTGGCATTCTGGGGGCTGGCCGAGCAGCATCTGGCACCCGCCGGCCGACTGGTTCTGACCGACTTCATGCTCGATGCGCGGCACCGGACGAAAGGTTTTCGCCACCGGCTTCTGTGCTGGATGCTCAAGCGGGCCCATATTGCCGAAACCAATATCGTGAACGAGGAGATATACCGGGACCAGCTGGTGCAGGCCGGCTACGGGGAAATCATCATCCTCGATATCAGCGAATATGTCATGCCCGCCTTTTCCGCTGGCAGCGACCGGAAACTGACATGGCCGGTCCGGTGCAAATATGCCGTGACCAGCCGGTTCCTCAAATGGGCTTACCGTCGCTCGATCTTGCGCTATTGTCTTGTCAGCGCGACCAAGGTCGGCGGCAGTGACAGACGATATTGAGGATCAGCGGGCGTCGGGCGCAGAAACGCACCAGCCGCCCGCGATCCCGTTGCGGTTCAGGCTCGACGGAACAGATGCGCGACAATTCCAATCACGAAAAGCACCAGGAAAATGTAGAATATAATCTCTGCAATTCCCGCAGCTGCGCCGGCAATACCACCGAAGCCGAGAACGGCGGCGATGACCGCGATTACAAGAAAGATGATGGCGTAACGTAACATTTTAATATCCTCCAATAGGTCTGCAGATTACGCACCGGCGCCAGAAAGGTTGCTGACACCATATCCAACCGATGCGGATGTCGCGACCGCGGCAAGGCTCGCGCCGGATTTCGCATGGCGATCCGGTGAATGGCGGTCAAAACATCCTATTGCAGGAAGCCCGCGAAGGATTTACAGATTGAGCTCTGGGAGACCTAAAGATGGTGCAAACTACTCGATCGCCAGATGGCGAAATACAGTCTTTCGCTTCGGTACAAGCCAAGCTGGCTTCTTGTTCCAAAGTTGTAGGGGAAGCCTTTTTCCCGGTCATGGTGGAGGCGCTGGCAGAAGCTCTTTCTGTCCGGTCTGTATTCCTGTCGACGCTCCACCCGACTGACCCGAGCAAAGCGTGCACGGTCGCGGTCTGGGACAACGGCCCGGGAGAGAATTTCGAATATCAGCTGGAACATACGCCATGCGCCAATATTGTCGAACAGGGCGCCTGTTGTTTTCCGGACAATATCGTCGACCTGTTCCCGCAGGACCACATGCTGAACGAAATGGGCGCGAAAAGCTACATCGGCACGCCGCTGCGCACGTCGTCCGGCGAGATACTGGGTTTGCTGGCAGTCCTCGACGACAAGACCATTGCATACCCGGAGCAGGCAACTGAAATAGTCGAATTATTCTCCGGTCGCGCAGCGGCCGAACTGGAGCGACTGGCCACGTCCTCGCTCAACGAACGGCTCGGACGAATCGTCGAAGATTCCGTCAGTGAAGTTTATGTCTTCGGCGCCGACAGCTATTATTTCGAGCTGGTCAATCGCGGCGCCCGGGAAAATCTCGGCTATTCGATGGAAGAGCTTCGCCATTTGACGCCCTGGGACCTGAAGCCCCATTATAGCAAAGACGAATTTATCGAATTTGTAACACCGCTGCGCAACGGCGATGTCCCCAGCCTGCTGTTTGAAGCGGTGCACGAGCGGAAGGATGGCTCGCATTATGATGTCGCGGTCCAACTGCAGTTTTTTCCGGGAGTCGAGAATCTTTTCTATGCCTCGATCACCGATATAACCGACGCCAGGCGGGCGGAACGGGCGCAGGCCCATCTCGCCGCGATAGTTGCCTCTTCGAACGAGGCGATCATCTCCAAGACCCTGAACAGCATCATCACCAGCTGGAACGACGGCGCCGAAAAAATCTTCGGCTATCCTGCCGAGGAAATGATCGGCAAATCGATCCGCCTGCTCATTCCGCCCGAGCGACAGGAAGAGGAAGATGACATTCTCGCGCGCATGAACCGTGGCGAGAAGATCAGCAATTACGAGACCGTCCGCGTCGCCCGTGACGGGCGACGGGTGGATGTGGCGGTCAATGTCTCGCCGATTTACGATGCCGCCGGCAATGTCGTTGGAGCTTCGAAGATCGCGCATGATATCAGCGAGCGAAAGCGCGCGGAGGAACGCGAACGCCTGCTGATGGGAGAGGTGAACCATCGGGCCAAGAACATGTTGACCCTGGTGCAGGTGATTGCCCGGCAGACCGCCGCAAATGACGCCATGACCTTCGTCCAGCGCTTTGAGGAGCGCATTCTCGCGCTCTCGGCCAGCCACGACGTTCTGCTCAACAGCGGCTGGCAGGACATTCCCCTCCAGGAACTGGTGCAATCCCAGCTTGCCCATTTCCGGGACACATTGGGATCGAGGATCAAGCTGATGGGCCCGCCCCTGAAAATCACGGCACCGGCGGCCCAGGCAATCGGCATGGCGGTGCACGAACTCGCCACCAACGCAGCGAAATATGGCGCATTGTCCAATGATGACGGCATCATCGAGATTGACTGGAAAATCGAGCAAAGCGGCGAAGCAGAACCCGACTTCTCGATGCACTGGACCGAGCGCGGCGGTCCCGTCGTCGAAAAGCCGACGCGCAACGGCTTTGGCTCCACGGTGATCGACCGGCTGCTCGCAGCCAGCCTCGAGGGCGAGGTTGATCTGGAATGGGAGCCAGCCGGCCTTGTTTGCCGGATATCCTGCCGGGCCGCCAAATTGCTCAGCGGTTCGGCGGCGGCCGGCCGGGACTCAAACGCGGTCATCCAGTTGCGGAAACCGCGTACCGAGACCACGCGCCGCATATTGGTGGTGGAGGACGAAATCCTGATCGGCCTCGAGATATCGGAAGTCCTGAAAGATGCGGGGTTCGATATTCTGGGTCCGGTAACCACCGTCGGCGGGGCGCTCGAGCAACTCGAAAACGAGCTGTGCGACGCTGCCGTGCTGGATATCAATCTCGGCAAGGAAACGTCCGAACCGGTCGCAAAGCTGCTATCGCAAATGGGGACGCCCTATCTTTCGGTCTCGGGACGCAGCGCCGAAGACCGTCCGGCAGCATTTTCCGGATCCCAGCATCTCGCCAAGCCCATTCAATCGGCGCTTTTGGTAAAAGAGGTCGGGGAGATGCTGGCCGCTACGGCTCCGCCCTCTGCCGGTCAGGCCCATTGAGCTGAAAGATCACCCGGGTCCGAAGGTTTCGAGCAGAAATATGCTACGAATATCGACAATCATCCAACGGCAAAGACTCCGCTGCCATATGAGAGCAAATATCGGAAGAAGCGAAGGCTGAATCCGGCTGTGGAAGCCGATCACGACCGGGTCTGCAATATTGAATCCGTGGCCAGCCGGTTGGCGGAGAAATTTCAGGCTTTGCTAGCGGCGGAATGATTGTCGAGAAGGCTGCGCATTTGAAGCGTGGCCTGACTGGCGTTTACTCCGGCCAGAAACTGGATTTCCTGCAATTCGTCGCCAAGCGCTAGTGACGACATCTCATCATCGCTGAGAAAAGCCATATTCCAGCCTTCAAACAACCGCTCCGAGACATTGATCAGATCGATCAGCCGCACGTCGACATGTCGAAAATCACAGCAAATTCTTTCGAACGCCTTTTCCACTTCATCCTGCGGTCCTTCCAGAATCTGGATGAAAACCCCGTTCACGAACAGAAGGCTGCCGGTGAGGTCAGACAATCGGTTCTGCTCGGCGGCGCCTTCTGCAATTCTGCGGACGGTTTCCGCCGGTTTCTCGCCGCAACATTCGATGTCGAGCGCGCTGGTGTAAAGCAACCGCGAGAATTGCTTGTCGGATGTATATGCGTTCATGCTGCCGCCTTGCTTGTCTCGCGTTGGAACAGACCGATAATCTTGTCCGCATCAATCGGCCGGCTGATCAGAAAACCCTGTACGTCGTCGCATCCGTGCTCGGCAATAAACGCCATCTGTTCGTCGGTTTCGATACCTTCTGCCGTTATCTTCATCTGCAGGCTCTGGCCGAGCTGGGCAATAGCCCGGACGATCGAAGCGCTGCCGGCGTCAGCGGGCAGTTGCTGCACAAAGGACTTGTCGATCTTGATCCGGTTGATCGGAAAACGGTGCAGATAGCTGAGCGACGAATATCCTGTTCCGAAATCATCCAGCGATATCCGGATCCCGAAGTCTCTCAATTCGGTGAGTGTGCGCATCACAATTTCGTCATTTCCGAGAAGCGCGGTTTCGGTGATTTCCAGTTCCAGCCGTGCGGCGGGGAAACCCGAATCCTCCAGTGCCTGGAAAACGGTCTGCGGCAACCGCGGATCGAGCAATTGCACGGGGGAAATATTGACGGCCAGATCAAGATGCCCGGGCCACGAAGCGGCATCAATGCAGGCCTTCTTTAGAACCATGGCGCCAATGCGCGAAATCAGGCCGAGCTCTTCGGCGACCGGAATAAACTCGGATGGCTGGACATTACCCCGCTTCGGGCAGGTCCATCGCAGCAACGCTTCCGCCCCGGTAAAGGCACCAGTGGCAGAATCTATCACGGGCTGATAGGCGATCTGGAAATCTTCGCGCATACAGGCGCGTCGAAGATCAACCTCAAGCAACCGGCGGCGTTGCGTGGCCTCCTGCATGGTTAGCTCGAACAGCCGATATCCCCGCTCGTCGGCCCGCTTTGCCGTATAGAGCGCAATGTCGGTATATTGGACCAGTGTTCCGGGGTCACACCCGTGATCCGGCGCGAGGCTGACTCCAACGCTGGCGCCAATTTCCGCGACTTGCCCTTGCATGATATATGGTCGCCCGAGAATTTCGACAATGCGCGCTGCCAAAGCAGCCGCTTCGTCTTCCGAATTGAGCCCGTAAGCGATTACAGCAAACTCGTCTCCGCCAATTCGCGCCACCATATCTCCGCGGCGGACAGCATGACGCAAGCGCCAGGCGACTTTCTGGAGAACGATATCGCCAGCCGGGTGGCCGAGTGTATCATTGATCGGCTTGAAACTATCCAGATCGATCATCAGCAAGGCAAAGGGGCGGCCAAATTTATCCAGCTTGCCGCATTCGATCCGCAAGGCCTCCGTAAAGGCCCGGCGATTGGCAACTTCGGTCAACGCATCGTGGAGCGCTATATGCCGAAGCCGCTCGTCCGATTTCGATTTTGTCCGCCGTTCGAGCAGATGGGTTGAAAGGCCGGCGCCGATGATGAACAGGGCAACCATTGCGACCGCCGCCGCCAACGCCAGAAAGGCATCGCTGTCGGCACCGGCCTGAACGCCCGGCAGCGGGGTCACAGTGAAAGCCGCCATGCCGGTAAAATGCAGAACGACAATTGCCGCAGCGAATGATCCGGCAGGCAGAAGAATATTCTTGCCGTCGCCCGTTTTTCTCAACCGGTCGATGGTGAGCGCAGAAAAACCAACAGTCAGGATCAGAGAAGCAATGACATATTCCGGCAGCCATCTCACGATACCATCGGCGCGATAAGCGAACATGCCGACATAATGCATGGCGGCTATCGACAGACCGATGATCCCGCCACCGGTAAATACGGAAATGAACCGGTTACGTGTCCAGGCGACCATCAGGCCCAGCGCGATTCCACCGACCGCGATCAGTGCCGATAACACCGTCAAAGTGCCGTCAAGGGTCACGGGAACGCCCGGGCGGTAGCCGAGCATGGCAATGAAGTGCGTTGCCCATATCGCCGAACCCGCGGTAAAGGCAGACAGAAAACACCACTGGAACCGTACTGTCCCGCTTTCGAAGAAGGTGCGCTGGAACAATTTCATCGATGCCAGACAGCCCACCAGGCACATCAGGGCGGACAAGGCTACGATCCAGAGATTATGTTCGTGATACAGGCAAGTCAGTACGCGCATTAAAACTCCTTGCGTCGCCATGGGAACTACGAGGATGGTTAACGGTGGCATCGGGCTTTGGCTAAGGGCTCAACATGCGCGGGGGCGCGCTGTAGGCCGGAAATTCGCTATTCCACTTCCCATCGAGTATCGGTCAGTCTGCACAATTGTCGGGGACCGATCTTTTCCGCCATGGGTGGATATCTTCCCTGCCGACCGAAGCCGGGAGCGCGAAGCGGGCCCGCGGCAATTGACATTTGCGAAGCAGTGAATATCTGTGGTGCCACAAGGCTCTGAAACATCGCTCGAGCTCATCTTGCATCCGCAACATTCCAAAGGGACGTTCTGGCAGGACTTGCGGTTTGAGAGTTGCCCGATCAACTGATGCGAGAAAAAATTTGTTCGAACGCTTGAGAGTCGCGTCACAATATATACTGCCAAAGCGGGGCCTTACCACCTTTGCCGGCCGCATTGCCGCCGCGGAACGGGGCAGGCTGACAACGCGGCTGATAGGCTGGTTCGTCGGCAAATATGCGGTGGATATGAGCGAAGCCCGGAATCCGGACATCTCCAGCTATAGCAGCTTCAACGCCTTCTTCACCCGTCCGCTCAAAGCCGGCGCGCGACCGATAACGACAGCAGATTTTGCCTGCCCGGTGGATGGCGCGATCAGCCAGCTCGGGGCTGTTGATGACAATCGCATTCTTCAGGCCAAGGGCCATTTCTTTACAACCACCGAGCTGCTCGGCGGCGATGCAGTACTGGCGGGAAAATTTCGGAACGGCAGCTTTGCCAACCTGTATCTGTCGCCCAGGGATTATCATCGCCTGCATATGCCTTGTGACGGGAGGCTGACAGATATGATCTACGTGCCGGGCTCGCTGTTTTCG
>TARA_R110002096_G_scaffold64381_1_pt1 | contig 17467 bp, 15 predicted proteins | sample TARA_R110002096 | Tara Oceans TARA_R110002096 (sample SAMEA4397295) | marine metagenome | biome: Polar Biome; feature: [DCM] deep chlorophyll maximum layer (ENVO:01000326); material: water (ENVO:00002006), including particulate matter (ENVO:01000060) such as... | depth 35 m | reverse complement strand
GTATACATGACATTGCACCACATAGAGTTTACCTGGTTTCACTACGGCATTACCCGTACATACTTTCTGTTGCACTTTTCCTAACCTCACGGTTGGTGGTTATTAGCCACTATGTTGCACTACGGTGTTCGGACTTTCCTCTTAAATGCTGAAATAAATTCAGCACAAAAGCGATAAGGCGATTTACTTAAGTACAAAAGTACAATTCTAAAAATTCAAATTCTAAATTCCAACAACTAAAATTTGGGCGTTACCACAAGGGTCAGGCTTTCCGTTATATCTTTTTTGTGCTGAAGGTATTTTAGTATCCATTAAGTGGTTTCTACACATTTTAAATAAGTTTCAAACTAAACCTTTTAGTTAAGCACAAAAAAGGATGCCACTGCAATCCCTAACGCGCTTGCCTACTAGCTTAGGTTATATGAATTGAGAACTGTGTGTTTTTTGGAAAGGTTTGTTTAACGCTGTTATATAATAGTGTCGAGAAGGATATTTTTTTACCATTTTTGGCTTATGCTAATTGCAGTTTAATATACTTAGATGGTAAAACACCATAAGCCTCATAAAAACATTTTGAAAAATAAGTTGGACTACTGAATCCTGTTTCATAAGCAATTTCAGAAATATTTGATACTTGTCTGTCTAATAATGCCAGTGCCTTATTCAATCTATATTCTTTTAAAAAACTATTCGGAGACTTTCCTATTATAGACATCATTGTCCTATATAATTTAGATTTACTATAACCCAATTTTTTACTAAAATCTAATGCGCTTGTAGTCGATTGATTCCATATCGTCTCAGTGTATTCCAATAAACTTACGAGAAATTCTTTTTCAACAACAGTTAATGATTTAACCTCTTTTATGTTAATTGGGTGGTTTCGATTCTCACTTTCATATAAATCTATAACTTCTGGCGATAGTAATATTTTGCCGTTAATTGTATAACACAAATAGCTAGCTTCTTTTATCGTATCCTCAAAAATGCTTTCATTTTTGGTTACTGGAATACCTGCACTTATACCTATGTTAAATTCTAAATCTGGAGTTATTACACAATTATATAATTCTTGAATCTTTATTGCGCTTTTAACAGCATTCGTGACACTGGTAAATGACATTAAAAAAGAATTTGCTTCATGCTTAACAACACGTCCATTCTGATTATTAACAATATTTATTATTGATTTGTTATAACCACGAATAGCTGCGTGTAATGTTTCAATATTTTCAGTTCTTAAAACGTTCTTTTTTATATTAACAACCATCAATGTCCTAAAAGCTGAGTCGTTAATAATATTTAGTTTTGTGTTTTGTGATTTCTCTGGATCTTCAATACGGCCTAAAAAAGATTCGACTATAGTATCATTTACTTCTATGATGCGTTGTGGAATATCGCCATGTGCCTCTTTGTGTAATTCAATAATTGCCTTTTTATTTGGAGCTTCGATTAAACAAAATGCCGTTTGTCTTTTTTCATCACACCAATAGGTTAAGCCACGACAATTATATTTATGTTCAATTTTTAAATCAGCTTGATGCATTTCAGCAACGTGCTTTGCGGTTATACCTTGTGGTACATCATGAAAATCCATATAAATTGGCATGTGTCTATTTTTTAGTTAAGATACTAATTTTAACATATAAGAAGCTGTCAATCTTTCAAATACAACTTCTTATATGTTATAAAGTATTTTTATTGTTCAGCTGTTGCTGGACTAATTGTTGTGCTTACTTCGCTTATTGAGTTTGCTGGAAAACCGCATTTTTTTGCGTGTTCTTCAATTAATTCTTTATTTTCTGCTTCGTAAACACAATAAATTTTGTTACCAGTAACATAACTATGTTGCCATTTAATTTTAGTACCCATTTCTGTTAATGCAGCACAAGATGTTTGAGAGATTTCTTTTAGTTGTTCTGCTGTTAAGTCTCCTGCTCCCGGAATAATGCGTTCGATTACATAAGTTTTCATAATATCATTGTTTTTAGATGTTGTTTGATCTCCTATTCGTTGTGCTTGTGCATAATTTAGAGTAAACACAATAAGGACTAAAATTAATTTGATTGTTTTCATGGTATATGTTTTAAATTTTTAATACTTCAAAACTAAAACAACTTAAAATCAATGAATTATACTTTTAGTCCAAAAAATCATAATTTTGGTTCAACCCTTTTTTTATGCTTGTAGTGAGCAATAAAATAACCTCAATGGTTTATGTATGTAACACAAACCATAAGAGTCATTATGACCAAAAATCAAAAAGATCCTTGCTTTTGTAACAGAAAAGAATGATGGCTAAAATAATAGATGTAGAAATAATTTTATATGTGGTAAAAATGAAAAGGCTAGTTTTTCATTTTATTCATTAATTCATTTTCCTTACGAAACATTTCTTTAATAACTGCTCCATCAGAAGGTTGTTCTTCAAGAGTTTCAGGATCCCATTAACTTCGTTCAGAGGCGAAGAAATCTCCACCATAAATGTGAATACCACCTGTAAATCTCCTTAATGGATTAGTTACAGAATGAATGGCATTAACATCTAGTTTAGCTGTATCACCTTCGAATAAACATCTAGCTAATTTACCTTCAATTCCTTTGTCAGTTCTTTCCCAAAGAATATTATCTTCTCTACCAGTATAAATACCAATATTAGCCCACATGGTATGGTTATGTGGTAATAAATTCATTTGAGGTGTCCAAGAAGCTGCAAATATTATAAGCTCCTTACTTCTTAAGAATACTTTTAGTCCTGCTTATGTTGGATTGCCTACTGCCTTAATCATAGCTTTGAGATCATAAACACCTCTAGCTAACACTTCTCTAACTTGATCTTGAGCATTTGGTCCGTTGTTAGCTTCAATACAGTCTTCAATAAACTTTTGCATCTGGATTAAATTTTTTTCTTCCACAGGAATAATTCTTTCCCCATGGTCCAATGCTTCTATTGATATTTCTGTCATTCCAGATGTCGCAAAGGAAGGAAGAGCAGCCAAACTAAGTCCAAGCCCTAAAAGGTTTTAATCATTCCTCTTCTCGATAGTTTATTAACATGCTTTTTAGTTGAAGCCATAGTATCGTTGTTTATTTTTTAATGCTATTAAATATACGAAAAACCTGTATGAACCTTTTATTAATCAGATTATTCCAATGGTTTTAGGAAGTTTTGACTTGCATATTCACCAATTTTTGTTCCTAATTTATTACCCTCTTCGGAATCATATCTAAAATGAATTCCTAAATATAATCTAGACATAGCGCCCTCTAGAGCCGCTTCTGAAAAGCTATCAAAGGTACGTTCAGGTGGATCCATTTTCATTTTTTCAGACATGGGGCCTGCACTATCAACTTCGGGAACTACCATAGTGAATTTATAGTTGTCACCGAACCCTAAAGTGTTTGCAAGTACTGTCATGCCAGCAGCACCTGCTGTACCATGGGCAGATGGATACGATGGAAATGGGTAGGTGTGTTTATGAAGTGTATTCCAGTTAGTGTCTGGTTCTGTATCTGGATTTTCATCATTGGCTGCCCAACGTATGGCGGTATATGGTCTCCAATGATTATAGAAAAACTTGTTATCAAAAACAGATACGTAAGCGTCGTAAATTGTCATATTTAATAGTGCCAATGACCTTGTTGCGTCCCAGAGATTCAAATTCTCTTTCTCTATTAATTCATCAGCCAATCTATTCATAGAGATTTCTAAAAATTCCTTCCACCACATAGCAAAATGTGCTTGATCTTTTGTTCTAGTCGTACTTACGGTTGCCCCAACTTCTTTTACTTCATTGTAAGCTTTTGTGTATTCAGCAGTATTTATTTCTGGTGGAGGTGGTGACCTAAAATGATCTGAACTTGTTAATAGAAAAGTCTTTGCCTTAGACATACCTGCACCAAATATAAACCCTTCTGGAGTACCGCTATGCTCATTAAATTCGGCGTAAACACCAGGCGACATGGGATGCCAAGTGTATTCTGACTGTTCATTCCAAGTGTCATTATTCCTTACTTTTAATATGGCTTGAGCGGATGCCTTACCGAGTTCAATTCCTTTTTCTTTTGAATCTTCACCCTTTACAGTATTTAGCCAAAGATTGAGTTCTTTGCTTAATTCATCTTTTTTATCGGGATACTGACTTACAACAACTTCATAGGCTGCTTGTGCGGTGGCTGCAATCGGATTAGCTGTTGGAGCCTCTCCTTTATAGGCATATGTTGTGTATTTAGCAGTAATTGCGTTAAGGGCATCATGCATGGCGACATCCATCATTGCTACTGTTCTAACACCTTTTAAGGTAAAAAGGTTATCTTCTGCAATGGCGTATTCTATAATTTTATCATTCCATTTTGTGACCAACTCACCATTAAAATCTTCAATTTCCTGTGAATTTGACTTGCAGCCTTGTAAGACCATAAACATAAATAATAAAATTAATTTAAAATGTTCTTGTAGTCGATTTTTTGCTCTCATAATAATTCATTTAAAATGTTATATAACAATTTTAAGGAAACTAATCGAGATAAAATTTGTTCAGAAAATCAAAAAATGTGCTAAACGTCTCAAAATTAATGTACTGTCATTTTTTGCTTTTTGTATTTCAATGGAGAATAATTATAGAAACCTTTGAAAACTTTTATAAAATGAGACGTATTTTCGAAACCACAATCAAGCGTGATTTCATTTATATTCATATCTGTAGTTTCTAGTAAATATTTACCATATTGAATTCTTTTGATTTTTAACCATTTCCCTGGTGTTGTTCCATAAATTTTTGAAAAATCGCGATGGAATGTAGCCAGACTCCGATCACTTAATTTGGCAAAATCGGCCAATTTCAAATTAAATACAAAATTCTCCTCCATTATGGGCTTAAGTGGTTTTTTTCCTGTATTGCAGATTTCTTTAAAACATTTTGTTGTTAAAGGGTTGTGTCCACTTGTAGCAATATTTATAATCAGCTCTTTAAATTTTACTTTAAGTAAACTTTTGGAGGGCTTTGTTTCCTGAGAAAAATAGTTGAGTACCGTATTAAAATAATCGATCAGGCTGTTATCAAGATTTAAAGGAATAACCGAATCGGTTGTTTCATTGTCAGATTCAGCAACATACAAATCTGTGTCATTTATAATAACTTGTCTTATAAATTCATCTGGAATGAAAATTAGTAATGCGCAAAAGTCACCATCTAAAATTTTGAAAACACGATGAACACCTTTTTTTAAAAACACACCATCTCCAACGGTAAGGTAATATTCATCTGTTGGGGTTTTCCACTTTCCACCACCTTTAATGATATAACAGAAGTAATTTTTTTTAGTAGAATAGTCAACAGGAGAACCTTCTAATGGACAGTCATAAGCAGTGAACAATAGTTCATCTACTGAAAATTGTCTGAAAATCGGATTGTTTTCTATGAATTTATAGAAATCTATTATCTCTCTTTTCTCTGCCTTTCTATCTATCATGAATAAATAATTGATTTTATTCTTTAAGTAACACCTAATTAAATAGTTAAGTTCGTTCTACTAAGATATAATAAATTTAGATAACTGTATTTTACACACTACAATTATCAATATTACTCATAACCGATAGTCACCGCTATAATTATACTTATTGCTGCAAGCAAGAAAATTAAAAAAGTTGGCTTTACTATAAACTTCACCCATTTATTATATGAAATACCACTAATTGCAAGTATCGCCATTAAGGCTCCATTTGTAGGTACAAATATATCGGCCATAACAGCTCCGTACTGATAAGCCAAAACACATGTTTGACGAGACAAACCTATTAAATCAGAAAGCGGAAGTAAAATAGGCATGGTCATAACAGCTTGACCAGAATAGCTTGGAATTGGAAAATGTAAAACTGAATGAGAAACCATCATTAAAACAGCCGATAAAGAAGCCGGAAGATACTGTAAAGGTCCGAAAAGTACATTTACTATAGAGTCTATAATCATACCTTCTTTTAAAATCAATGAGATACTATTTGCAAAACCAATTAGCATTGCTGCGAAAACCATTTCTTTAAAGCCAGAAATATAAGCTTCACCTGTTTCATTAACACCTAGTTTACCAATTAAACCAGATATAATTCCTAAAACAAAGAAGCTCGCAGATATTTCGTTAAAGCCCCAATCAAGTTTTAATAAACCATAGATTACAATACCAAAGGTTAAGCACAATAAAAACAGAATAATTTTAGATCTTACACTTATTGATTTGTTGTGTGATGACATTTCTATCTTTTCTACTCTATTTTTACTGCTATAGTTTATTAGGTATAAAATCCATATAATGAAGACCACAAGAAACACAATAAGTCTAAATTCGCTTCCCGAAAGTAGTGTAAGTCCCGCCTCTTTCTGTGCTAGAACAACTGCAAACGGATTGGATGGACTAAAAGAGCTTCCAAGAACAGCAAAACCGTAACTCATATAAATAGTAGTGAATTTATTATAGCCCAAACTTGCACCAAAAACAAGTAATATAGGCATCATCGCTATAAGTTCTTCCTGCATACCGATTGTAGCACCAGCAGCAGTAAAAATAACAGAAACAATAATTAAACCGAGTACTTCTTTGCCTTTTAAAAGTTCTACAAGCTTACCAAGACCTTGAGATAAGGCGCCCGTTTTTTCTATAACATAAAAACACCCACCAAGTAGTAGTATTAAAACGATAACATCAGCTCGCCCTATTATACCTCTTGGAATGGTTAAAAACAAATCAAAAGCAGAAAGATGTTGGACATCAATCTGATTATACGAATTATTGACTACCTCAGTTATTCCCGATTCATCGTTTATAATTCTTTTATATTCTCCTTGAGGAATCAAATAAGTAAGAATCCAAGCTATAACTAGTACTCCGATAATAATTACAAAAGCATTTGGAAATTTTCGCATTTAATTTTTGAAATTATTGACTATAACTAATTTTAAAATATTTTAATCAGGAACCTGACGAAGTTAGCTGTTTATTTAACAAAATCAAGCAAAATATATCATTTTATAAAGTTGTAATTTGTTAATAACTCCTATTAAATTCTAAGTTCAGAATTCCAATTTCTAAATTGAATTTTTAACTTTGTTACTTATTCAATAAGCATCATGAGATGCTTGATATTGAAACAAGTTCAACACAGGTAAATTCAGCAAAATTGGAACATTTTATAGTATCGGCTAGAAAATACAGACCACAAACGTTTAAAGACGTTGTGGGGCAGCAGGCTATTACAAATACGTTGTTAAATGCCATTGAAAATAATCATTTAGCACAAGCCTTACTATTTACAGGACCTCGTGGTGTTGGAAAAACTACCTGTGCACGTATTTTGGCTAAAATGATTAATAGTGAAGGTAAAGAAACTAGTGATGAAGATTTTGCTTTTAATATTTTTGAATTAGATGCGGCTTCCAATAACTCGGTGGATGATATTAGAAGTCTAACCGATCAAGTTCGTATTCCACCACAAGTTGGCAAATACAAAGTATATATTATTGACGAGGTGCACATGCTCTCACAAGCTGCCTTTAATGCCTTTTTAAAGACTTTAGAAGAACCCCCTAAACATTGTATATTTATTTTAGCAACTACCGAGAAACATAAAATTATACCAACCATTTTATCACGTTGCCAAATTTTTGATTTCAAACGTATCACGGTAAAAGATGCCAAAAGTTATTTGAAATATATAGCTGAAGAACAAGGTATAACCGCAGATGATGACGCTTTGCATATTATTGCTCAAAAAGCAGACGGTGCCATGCGTGATGCGCTTTCTATTTTTGATCGTGTGGTTAGTTTTTCAGGTAAAAACTTAACGCGACAAGCTGTAACAGAAAATTTAAATGTATTAGATTACGAAACTTACTTTACAAGTACAGATTTTATATTAGAGAATAAAATTCCAGAATTATTATTACAATTTAATAATACCCTTTCTAAAGGTTTTGATGGGCATCATTTTATTGCAGGACTAGCCTCTCATTTCAGAGATTTATTGGTAAGTAAAACACCAGCAACTATTGAGTTACTAGAAGTAGGCGACCAAACCAAGAAAAAGTATTTAGAGCAATCTAAAAAAGCATCACAAGCGTTTCTGTTAAATGGAATAAATTTGGCTAATGATTGTGATCTCAAATACAAAACTAGTAAAAACCAACGCTTACTTGTTGAGTTATGTTTAATGCAGCTTGCCTCTATCACTTTTGATGGAGAAAAAAAAAATAGCAAACATTACATAATTCCAGCCTCTTATTTTAAAAATAAAGGAATCACCCCTATTCCTGTTTCAATTCCTAAAAAAGAAATTTTAAAAGAATTTGACAAAACACCTATTGAGCAAAAAGAAGAAAAATTAGTTTCTGTAGATTCTAATCAAACTGAAGCTTTACAAGTAAAAGAACCACCAAAAATCATATTAAATCAAGATAGTAAAAGAACTTCCGGACTTTCGCTAAGTAGCATTAGAGCCAAAAAAGAGCATTTAATTAAGCAAATGGATGTGGTGATTGATGAGGAAAATTTACCATCAGAACCTTTTCTTGATAAAGATTTTATGACTGCTTGGAATGCGTTTATTGAAAAACTAAGACAAGATGGTAAGCATAATTTAGCATCCATTTTAGGAATAGATACGCCAAAAATAAATGGTAATATTATTCATTTAGAATTTCCAAATGCAACTAATAAAGTTGAAGTTGAACGTCAACAATATGATCTTTTATCGTTTATAAGAAAGACACTTAATAATTACGATATTAGTTTATCTATAACAGTAAATGAAGTCATGGAAAAGCAATATGCTTACACTTCTAAAGATAAATTTGAAAAATTAAACGAAAAAAATCCTAATTTAGATGTGTTAAGAAAAACTTTCGATTTAGATGTTTAAAACATTGTTTACAAATAAGTTACTGATTATTTTTTTTATTCTTGCGGTTGCTTTATCAAGCTGTGACGGTAGAGAAAGAGCTTATAAAAGTAACGCTGAAGTTTTAAGTGCTTCAAATTTATTGGAATCGTTTTCTGAGGAAACACATTTTATTCCGGAAGCACCTTTTGAGATTTTTACAGATACTATTTTAAGTAATGGGTTTCAAGTAAAAATAAAATACAATGCTATTGAAGATGATTTTATATCTAAAAAAGCAAAATCTAAAAACGATTCCATAATAAATACTAATCATAAAAACTTTGAAGCTAACTTAATAGTTTATAAAAGTAAAAGACTTATAATTGAACAGACTTTGAATAAAGATGCCTTCTCTAAAACAGATAATACAGCTTTTTTTCAAAATGCAATTATGCAGTTTGTTTGGGTAGATTATGATGCATCAAATGACCATTATATCAGTTTAAACACCTCTTTTTGTATTCCAGAAACAGAATCTTGTAAAGATTTTAGCATCAAAATTGATTCATTTGGAATTGTTGCAATAGAAGAAATTAACCTTACTTCTAAAATCTTATAATTATGCTAGGATTAAAATTACCAACAGACCCGCGTTGGGTTAATATTGTAGAAAAAAATATTGAAGAAATACTTACAGACCATGCGTTTTGTGAGCAAAAAGCAGCAAGTACGGCTATTTCGCTTATTGTTAGTTTTCCAGAATATTCAGATTTAGTGCAAGAAATGACCGCTTTAGTAAAAGAAGAAATAAGTCATTTTAAAATGGTACACGATAAAATACTTGAGCGTGGTTGGATACTTGGTAGAGATAGAAAGGATGATTATGTTTTACAACTCATTAAATTCTTTCCAAAAGGAGGTAGCAGAACCACACAGTTAGTGAATCGCCTTTTATACGCCGCATTAATTGAAGCTAGAAGTTGTGAGCGTTTCAGATTATTATCTGAAGAATTAGAAGATAAAGAACTAGCGACCTTTTATAGAAATTTAATGGTAAGTGAAGCCAACCACTATACCATGTTTTTGGGTTTTGCCAGACAATATGGAAATAAAAAAGAAGTTGACACCAAATGGCAGCAACTTCTTGAATATGAGCGTGAAATTATTTCTAATTTAGGAACAGGTGAAGCTATTCACGGTTAAAATTTATAACCAACTCCAATTTGAACACTAGTGTTTTGAGCTGAAATAGCTAAGTTATCATCAAAAACATCTGAAATACCATAAGTATATCTCACATCTGCAAAAAGCATATGTGTTAATTTATACTCTAAACCAGCAACACCTGAATAGGCGAAATTTTTAACGCCATCATCCTTTTTGTTTGATTTTAAACTCGCTTGCGGACCAATACCAATTTTAACTTTTTCACTTAATCTAAATTTGATAAGAACTGGTGCTTGAATATAATCTAATTGTAAAACTTCTATTTTTGCGCCTTCTGGCGAAAATTGAATTTCTGGTACTACAGAAACCGTTTTAGACAAACCAATATCAGCAAAAAAACCAATATAGAAACTGTTTCTGTGTTTGTTTTCCATAGGCGGAGCGTCGTCAAAATCTAAATTAGAAATTGTTAAACCACCTCTAACGCCATACTTAATACCTTGAAATGTAGAGCCTTCAGATTTTGTTTCTTCAATATCTTTAACTTCTTCATTTTGAGAAAATCCGTAATAAGAAAAATTAAGTAGGATAATAAATAGTAATGCTTTTTTCATAATTAAATAGTTTTGGGATATAGAACTGGTTTAAACTTTTTTCAATTGGCTACAAAATGATATTTTTTCCTCACTTTTTGTCTTTTTATAACTCCGTAACGATGTGCTATGCATTTCAAAAAAGACTTCAATTGATCAAAAAACCTCTATTTTTCGCTTCAATCAAAAAAGTTTAAAACCAGTTCTTAATTTTATATCAATTATACGCGGACGAATATATATTAATTATGCATATTGTAATATTTTAAAAGCTAAAGTGCAAAATTTTACTGTGTATTACTAGAAACGGTATCATAATATATACTTTTTATAATACCATCTGCTAATCCAATTTTTGGAACATATATGTTTTTTGCACCACTCCATTTCATTGCAGACAGGTAAATTCGCATCGCTGGAATAATGACATCAGCTCTATCTTGGTTTAAATCAAGTTCTGTAATTCGCTCTTCATAAGAGTACGTTTGAAGCATATTATAATAAGAGGTCATGTAAAAAAAGGAAAGTGGCTTACCCATTGCTTTTCCTGAGACTTTGAATATTTTATTGATGTTTCCGCCTGAACCAATAACATCAATTTTATCATAACCCATAACATTTGATCTAATCCAAATTTCTAATTCTTTCCAAGATTCGCTTTTTACCATATCATTAAGCAAACGAACCGTACCAATTTTAAAAGAATGTGATGCAACTGGATTACCTCTATCAATTACTGTAAACTCTGTACTACCGCCACCTACATCAACATATAAGTAGGTTTTATTTACATCTATGTATTTATTTAAATCGGTTGCTGCAATAATAGCTGCTTCTTCTTCGCCCTCAATCACATCAATACTAATCCCAGAACTTTCTAAAACTAAATCTACAACTTGTTTTCCGTTTAAGGATTCTCGCATTGCTGAAGTTGCACAAGCTTTGTATTTTACCACTTTATGAGATTTCATTAGTAATTTAAAGGCATGCATAGTATCTAAAATACGTTGTGTGTTTTCTTTTGAGATTTTATTTTTTATAAAAACATCTGCTCCCAAACGAATAGGCACACGAACTAAGGAGTTTTTTTTAAACTGAACTGGCTTCCCTTTTTGTTCTATTATGTTTGATATAAGTAGTCTTACCGCATTCGAGCCAATATCAATAGCTGCGTATTTTTTTATTGAGAGCATATTAGTTTTCTAGATGTTTTAAATAATAATCGTAAATAGCAAATTGTGATCTTACTTTTTCTTTATCATTTACTTTGTATTCATTTTCAATTGAGGTGTTTAAAAGTCTAGCTTTTACATTATCATTCCAACTCAGATTAAAAGTATCGATAACTTGCTTTTTGATATTCTCATCATAAACAGGACAACTTACTTCTACCCTATTTTCTATATTTCTGGACATCCAATCTGCTGAAGAAATATAAACTTTTGAATCGCCATTATTGCCAAAAATATAAATACGAGAATGCTCTAAAAACTTATCAATGATACTAATAATCTCAATGTTTTCACTCATTCCTTTAACACCTGGAATTAAGCAACAAATACCACGCACAATCATTTGTATTTTTACACCGGCTCTACTAGCTTCATACAATTTATCAATCATGGTGTAGCTAGAAATACTGTTCATTTTCAATCTTATAAAACCTTCTTTACCTGCTTTTACACTTTCTATTTCTTTATTAATGAGTTTAAAAACAGCTGTTTGTGTGTAATGTGGTGATGTAATAAGATGTTTGTATCTGTGAATTTTATAGTTAATATGGAAGAAATTGAATATTTTATTTACATCTTTTAGAATTTTTTGATCAGAAGTAAACAACGTATGATCCGTATATATTTTTGCTGTAGATTCGTTAAAATTACCTGTGCTTATAAAGCCATAACGCCGTAACTTCTTACCTTCTTCTCTTTCTATAACACACATTTTACTGTGAACTTTTAAGCCTTTTACGCCAAAAATTAAGTTCACACCTTCGTCTTCCATTTGTTGCGCATAATCAATATTTGCCTGTTCATCAAAGCGTGCTCGAAGTTCTATAGACACCGTTACTGATTTTCCGTTAATAGCTGCATTTATTAATGAACTCGCTATGTGCGAAATTTGCGCAAGTCTATAAATAGTAATTTTTATGGTTTTTACACTTGGGTCTAATGCCGCTTCTCTTAAAAATTTAACGATGTATGAAAATGTTTGATAGGGTGCATAAAGTAGATAATCCTTTTTTGCAATATTAGTAAAGATACTTTCTTCAAGACTTAATCCTTTTATAGGTAAAGGATCTATTTTATCATACATCAAATCCGTTCTTCCTAAACTAGGAAAGCCCATATAATCTCTTCTGTTATGATAACGGCCACCGGGTATAATACTATCGGTACTATCAATGCCCATTTTAGACATTAAATACGCTAATGTCTCTTTGTGTATATTTTTGTCATAGACAAAACGCACGGGTTCACCAATTTGTCTGTGTTTTACACTATCCGATATTTTTTCAATGAAACTTTTACTTAAATCGCTTTCAAAATCTAACTCGGCATCACGTGTAATTTTTATCATGTGAGCAGAAACACTTTTATAATCAAATATATTAAAGATATCGCCTAAACAATGACGCAACAAATCGTCAATCATTATAATATAGTTCTTATTTCCCTGCTTCGGAAGCTCTATAAATCTATTTATATTTTTAGGTATTTCTATTAATGCGAATTGCCTTTTATCATCAGCCATTAATAATCTAACAGCCAAATAAGCTGCACTATCTTTTAAATTGGGAAGTACAACTAAATCGTTTAAAATAATGGTAACTAACGCTGGACTTACTTTTCTTATGAAATAGCGCTTTATAAAATCGTGTTGTTTGTCATCTATTTGAGTTTCATCAATACTATAAATATCTTCATCTTCTAGTTTCGATTTAATATTTTTTAATATTTCTAAACTATCACTCTGTTGCTTGATTACAATTCTTGTGATAATTTCTAGCAATTCTGCAGCTTTTATGCCTCCAAGTTCGTTTTTACCACCTTTACCAGCCTGAACGATGCGTTTTACGGTAGCGTATCTTACTTTAAAAAACTCATCTAAATTATTAGAGAAAATACCTAAAAACCGTAAGCGTTCTATTAAGGGAACGGTTTCATCTGATGCTTCTTGCAAAACCCTTCCGTTAAACTGTAACCAGCTTATTTCTCTATTAATATAGGTGTTATTCTGTACTTCGGTTTTAATCATTATTAACTCTTATTATAGGCACAAATATATTCTATTTAAGATTAAAATATCAATAAAATAGCTGTGTGTTTTAATAAAAGTTAAGATTTTAAGTCTCTTGGGAATAAGGTTGAGATTGTTTTTCCTTGATTTAGATTTTTCCAAAAATCAATTTCAAATTCTATAATAGTTACCCCGCAAGTTGGTACATTATCAATATATTTATCGCCATAAGTATTTACGAAAGATGTGATGGCATGATTGTGGCCAAAAATCATTAAATGGTTTATAGAATCATCACATTGTTTTATGGTCTGAGTTAAATTTTCACCAGAAAAATCATATAAATTATGATTTAAACGAAAGAGTTCTTGACTAATATTGAGATTATCCATAAAGATATCAGCGGTAGTTTTTGCTCTTACAGCATCACTTGATAAAACTAAATCGATAGTTAAATTTTTGCTTTTTACATGTTTAGATAACATTAAAGCATCATTCTGCCCTCTTTTGTTTAGTGGTCTTTCGTGGTCTATAACATCATATTCCCAAGAAGATTTTGCATGCCTTACTAAAATTAGTGTTTTCATAAATATTCGATGAAATAGTTAAAAATATCGATTAAATGTGATTTATCTAAACTTAAAAACGGTTATTTGTTCAATAAAAGTAATAAAAAAAGAGGTTATAAATTAATATAAAGGTTAAATAACAATAGGCTAAGAAGTTAGGCAATATAGTACTCGTTAAATATGTAAATTATTTCGATTAAATGATTTTGAAAGCTTTTAAACGAATTTTTAAGTGATTTACCATTTATTTTTGAACAACTAAGAACATATACGTTGTTTTGCTTCACCTACTAAGTAAATTAAAAGATATTAAAGTTATGATCCCAAATCTAATTACATATTGTAAAAGAGCTGTTTTGCTCTCTATGTTTTCCCTCACTGTTTTTTCCCTCAAAGACATTTTAAATTAACAATAAATACCATTTGTGACTATTAAAAGTCAAATGGTGTCAAATAAAACATATCATAATCTTTTTGACTCATGAAAAATAATTCACCTTCAAATATCTACTCACCTTTTGTAGCCCTATTAGTATTGTTCTTTGTTTCTGGTAATATATTTTCTCAAGAAAATAATATTTATGAAATAGAAAATCAGACTGTTGGCAAACAACCTAAATTAAAGAATGAAAATATTAATAATAGAGATGTATTTTACGATTTAACTTTTAAAATGTATTCTACATATTACTTCCAAAATAAAGAATTAAAATATGTTTATGGAAAAGGGATTCCCGTTAAATTGACTTTTAGAGATTTAGAATCTGTTGAGAGTTTATATGATGATAAACAAAACTATAGTGAAGTTCAATTAATTACTATTGATTTATTAAGTCCGAATGATTTGAACAGTAGTATTGATTTAACAGAAAGTAATGAACAATTACAGAATTTAAAATATGTTTTTATTAGGTGCGATTTTAATTGTACTGATCAGCAAATAAATAAGTTTATTAAAGTTAATTCAGATGCAAGAGTATTTTTCACAACAGAAAAAGGTTCTTAAAATAGTTTTATCTTAATATAAAAAACACGAAATGAGCAAACTCTACACTACTAAAGTAAATTTGAACAAACAAATATCGAAGTTGATACTGTTTTCTGTTTTAATATTTTCATCATTCAATAGTTATGGTCAGTTAATAGTACCGTTTACACCAAGAACCTCTACTGTTACGCCTACTAGAACTGTTTATACTGTTAAAGGTGACTTTTCCATGGTTGGAAATACAAACCTAACATCTGCAATTTATAGCGACACTAGTGCTAATAATCAAGCTATGATTTATGTAGATGAAGATACTGATAATACAACTTGGAATTCATCAGCTTCTACTTTCATTATACCTTCTGAAAATGGCTCTACACCTGAATGTTCGAACATTATCTATGCCGGTTTATATTGGACAGGTAGTGCCGTAGGTAGTGGTGTTGAACAATATGAATTCACAACAACTATAGATGGTGTACCTAGAACTATTGATAAACGAAATATTAAATTTAAACCACCAAACGCTACAGATTATATAGAAGTAACTGCTGCTGATGATGATATATATTTTCCAACACCCGGACAGTTTTCTAATATTTATTCAGCCTATGCCGAAGTTACTGATTTAATAGATCCTACCGCTTTTTTAGGCGAATATTTTGTAGCTGATTTACCATCAGTTGAGGGTATTTTACCTCCTGCAGGTTATCACGGTGGCTGGGGAATGATTGTTGTTTATGAAAATTCTTTAATGGATTGGAGAGATGTTACAGTTTTTGATGGTCATGCTCATGTTAGCGGTGAAATAGCCGATTATACTTTTGATGTTAATGGTTTTAACACTGCGCAAAGTGGCGATGTTAGTGTGAAACTAGGCATTATGGCCGCTGAAGGTGACGTTAATCTTAGCGGTGATTATTTTGAAATTCAAAGACAAGATAATAGCGCATTTCAAAGATTATCTCACTCAACAAATACCACCAATAACTTTTTCAACTCTTCTATTAATGTGGGAAATGATGGCCCAAGAAACCCAAATTTAAATAATAATACAGGGCTTGATATTGCCATGTTTAATATTGATAATACAGGCAATGGTATCATAACAAATAATCAAACTTCTACTAGATTTCGATATGGAACAACAAGTGATAGGTTTGTGATTTATAACATCACATTTTCTGTTAATTCTTATGTACCAGAAGTTACAGGTGTTATAACGAATGCTTCAATAAATGGTATTCCAAATCCAACACCTATAATTATTCAACCTGGTCAGTCTGCATTGTACGAATTAGAAATAAGAAACATAGGAACCGAAGCTACTAATAATACTGTAGTAACTATTCCACTTCCAGACACCGTAACGCCTAGTAATTTAAATATTCTTTTTAATACTTTTTATACACCGCTTTCTGCAGATTATTCTGATCCTCTATATGATGGAAGTATAGGAACTAATGGAGCTATAGTTTGGAATTTAGGCACCCTACCCTTACCAACTAATGTAAATGATATTTTGGCAGAAATAAGTTTTGAACTTACTGCTACCACTAGTTGTGCTGCTTTAGGAGATGTTAATGATACACCGTCTATTACTCTTTTTGGAAGTATAAGTGGTGTTGGAGCAGTATCAAACGTTTCGTTTGACACGCCCTTAATTCAAGGTTTTTCTGTAGATGACATTTGTAGAGATAATCCAATTCCTATTCCAATTGTTATTCCAATAGACCATATAGCTTTCATAAATCAAGGGCCAACAATTACTTGTCCTGCTGATATTTCTCAGAATATAGATTCAGGAGTTCTTGGCGCTATTGTAAACTATACTGAACCAGTAGGTACAGATAATGCTCCCGGAGCCGTAACTACAAGAATTGCTGGACCTGCCCCTGGGTCATTATTCCCTATAGGTTCAACTACTGTTACTTATCAAGTAGAAGACGACTGTGGAATTACTGCTACGTGTAGCTTTATTGTCACTATTACGGATAATGAACCACCAGTTATTGTATGTCCTGCTGATATTAATCAA
>TARA_R110002096_G_scaffold258855_1_pt1 | contig 17468 bp, 18 predicted proteins | sample TARA_R110002096 | Tara Oceans TARA_R110002096 (sample SAMEA4397295) | marine metagenome | biome: Polar Biome; feature: [DCM] deep chlorophyll maximum layer (ENVO:01000326); material: water (ENVO:00002006), including particulate matter (ENVO:01000060) such as... | depth 35 m | reverse complement strand
AGGCGCAGTGGCGACCATTAGGTCGTCACCCGTCTACTCGATTGTTCTACGCAGTTTTTATTTCAGACGCTTTTTTATATCCATTCTCTGATGTAAAATTCTAACGATTTCTACAATCTCATTTTCCACTTTTCTATAAAAAATCAGATGAGATTTGATTTTGGTTACACGATAGTTTTTTCCGAGTTTGTTCTGCGGATTTTCCAATCTGATAATTGTCAGCAATAAATTCAATTTCTCCGATAATCAAGTCGTAAGATCTATCCGCTTGCTCTTTAGACCATTTATGAAAAGTATAAACCCAAATATCATTTAAATCGTTAATAGCTTGTTCACTTATACGATACTTGTTTTTGCTCATAAGTGTTGGCGATGTAATTCAGTCAGATTTTGTTTTGGGTCAAAATTTTCCACAAATCCGCTTTGTTCTCCAATTTCAAGAGCTTTTATTAGTTCTCTTTTTTTTTTTTTCTTCACTTTCTAAAAGTCGTAGAGCAGAACGAATAACTTCACTAACAGAACTGTATCTGCCAGATTTAACTTCGTCTTTGATGAACTCCTCAAAGTAATTTCCGAGTGATATTGATGTGTTTTTTCCCATTGTGAGTATAACTTTATTCAAATATACCAAATCTTGGTAACGTAGCCAAATTGCTTAGAATAGCCGACGACTATGAGTTCTTGTTTAGTGCAAAGCGAAGCGCATGCAGTCAACAAGATCTCTGCTGACGTCGTCGGCTAAAAAAACTACATAAGTTTTTACAACAAACAAAAAACCCAAAACTTTAAAGTTTTGGGTTTTTCTAGCTATTAATCAACTTCAACTAACACCTTATTAATATGAAGAATCTTATAATCTTAGACGTAAAAAAGCTATTAATATTGCATAGCTTTTAATATTTAACTTGTTTTTAACAATTGTAAAAAAATAAAACTCGAAATAGCATTTCGAGTTTTATTAATTATACCTATCACTTTTTTGCGAATTTAATATGTATAAGACGACTAACTCTAAATAATTATCTTTCGTATTGTTGATAGTATATACGTTTAACGTGGAATATTGTTATTTATTGTAGTTTATTAATTTTTTTTAATATTTATTATTATAACAAAAACAAACCCCCAAAGTAAATTGCTTTGGGGGTTTTATTTAATAACCTAACTGTAACACTAACCATCAACTATTAAGCAGGTTATTAAAATTTTTTATAAGCCTCCGTCGGTAGATTTTATGTTGTCATCTCTACGTTTACGAGATTTAGCTCGATACTTACTATCACCAAATCTGTATGATAAATTTGCTGAAAATGTTCTAAATTCTGGGAACACATTTACATTTTGTAAATAAGGCCTTTCACTAACAATAAAAATCTTTTGACTATTAAAAACATCGTTAAAACTTAAACTAAATGTTGCTCTGTTGTCTTCAAGAAATGAATATCTAGCACCTAGATTTACAAAATACATCGGGTCCATTTCAAAATTCAATCCAGTATCTTTGCCACGATACATAGCAAATGCGGTGAATGTTAGTTTTTTTGTTACTTTAAAATTATTAAACACCCTAAAATTCCAAATAAGATTATCAATTTTTAATGTTTCTAAAATAATATCACTCTCCGTTGGATTAGCAAGAGTAGGGTCAATACGCTCTGCAATACCTTTTTGTGTTCGAGAATACAAATCAAAACTTGCATTTAAGCTCCACCATTTTGTTGGTTTGTAATTACTAGATAATTCGAATCCATAAGCATCCGTATTATTAAAATTATCATAGGTTAAAATAACTCTGTTTGACGTTAAATCTGATCTGTCTACAAAAACAGCTCTATTAATTTCGTCTTCTATTATTCTATAAAACACACCACCTGTAATGCTTCCCTTTTTAAGATTTCTGGTATAATTAACTTCTAATGAATTTGTGAATTGTGGCTCTAATTCCTGATTACCAAAATCTGAAATAAGTGGCGTATTCCATTGCGGGATTGGGTTTACTTGTCCGATACCTGGTCTATCAACTCGTCTGCTATAACTTATTTGATACGAATTTTTTTCTGATGAAGTATATGTAAAAAACGCTGACGGATACACTTGAAAATAATCATTTTCAAATGGAATTATAGTTTCTAAATTGGTTGATAAATCGGTTTCGTTCGCAATAGCATCTACATTAACATTTTCTGCTCTTAGCCCTAATTGATAAGTCCATTTTTCTAATTTTTTGCCATAGGATACATAAGCCGAATAAATATTTCTTTCATAAGTAAAATCTGTTAAAGTTGGGATATAATCTCCGTTTTGGTTTCGAACACGCGCATCAGATTCATAAATGATTTGATTATCAAAAAGTCTGGCTTGCAAGCCCATTTCTAATTTTGCTTTATCTGATAATGGATTTACATAATCAAGATTAATAGTCGTTCTATTTCTATCTGTATCGGTAAATTCAATAAAACTTGGTCTTGTGTTAGTACCACTTAAAATGTTATCAGTGTCAATTGAATTATCAAAAATATTGTGGTCAACTTCTAATTCAATATTATGGCCTTGTTTTTCAAAATCTAATTTATAATCAAAATTGTATTGAGATGACAGGTTTTCATTAAAACCATCAGTAAATTGAAATTGATTGTTGGACATATTATCAGCAAAAATAAAATCAGAGATTGATAAATCTTTTCCGTTAAAAGTGTTCTGATTTGTAAATACCGAAATGGTATTCTTATCATTCAAATAAAAATCGAAACCAACTTTAAATAAATGGGATTTGTTATTATTTAATAAGTTTATGTTTTGAACAGAATTATTCTGTATTTGAGCCAGATTAAGAACTGTAACATTTTTAGAAATATTATTCCCGTAACTACCGTAAAAATTAAGCTTTCCATTTCTGTAGTTCATATCTAATGAGCTATTAAATTTGGCTTCTTTTTGATATCTTAAACCCGTATTTAAATTACCATTAAAGCCAACCATGGTATTTTTATGAAGTACAATATTGATGATACCACTCATGCCTTCAGGATTGTATTTAGCAGACGGATTGGTAATTAACTCAATCTGTTTTATAGAAGTAGAAGGAATTTGTCTTAGCAATTGTGCAGTTGGGATGTTTGTAAATTTACCATCTACCATAACGCGAACATTTTGATTGCCACGTAAGCTAATATCACCAGTTTGGGCATCAACAGATACAGATGGTACCGCTGTCATTAATTCTGACGCAGTTCCAAGAGCTGCTAAATCTTTTCCAACATTAATAATTTTTCTGTCTACTTTTTGCTGAATGGTTGATACTTCTGCAATTACAGTAACTTCATCTAAACTTTCTGCGTCTTCTTCAAGAAAAATATTTCCAAGATCTATTTTGTAATTAGTATTACCAATGGTTATATTTTTTTTAAGGGTTTTGTAACCAATATATTGAATGCTTACAACTATATTGCCTTCGGCTATTTTTTCGATTTCAAAAGTACCATCATCAAGCGTAATGCCACCAGTAAGAATTTCTCCTTCTTGATTTTTAATTAATACATTTACGTACGGTAAGGGTTGCTTTAAATTAGCGTCTAATACGGTTCCTGATATAGTACCAGTTTTGTCAGTATTTGTTTCAGGGTCTGTGGCATGTGCTTTTACAGATATAGATAATAAAATAAAGCACAAAAAGAGTAGTCTTTTCATTTGATTTGATTCGTTTTTTGATTGATTAATTGATGTTATTTAATAGACGTCTTACTTTAATTTCTGTTACCATATAATTTAGCATTAACATTTTTTTAACATATGAATAAAAAAACATTAGTACTTGGAGCATCATTAAAAGCAAATAGATATTCTAATTATGCCATACAAAGATTAGTGGCTAATAAAAAGGATGTAGTTGCTTTTGGATTAAAAAAAGGAAACGTTGAAGGTATAAAAATTGACACTGAATTATTACCTTATAAAGATATACACACGGTTACTTTATACTTAAACCCTGAAAGGCAGAAAGCATATTATGATTATGTAGTTTCTTTGAAACCGGAACGTGTTATTTTTAATCCAGGAACTGAGAATCCAGAATTTTATAAAATTTTAAAAGATAATACGATTAATTTTGAAGTGGCTTGTACTTTAGTTTTGCTTACTACGAATCAATATTAAACCAAGGAAAGTTAAAAGGCCGTTTATAATTAATATCTCAAACCCAATTTGGTAACCATTTAATAAATCGACAGAATATACATTTATTATATAAGAAATTAAAGGGGCGATAATGGCAATTATCCAAACGTATTTATCTTTTAATTGCGATTTGGTAAATATGCCAAAAGCGAATAAACCGAGCAATGGCCCATAAGTGTAACCTGCGGCTTTAAATAATTCCCAGATTACAGACACATCTTTAAAAATAGCATCAAATAATACAATGACCACAATAAGTATAAGGCTAATTAAAACATGAGCTTGTTTTCTAACTTTTTTCTGAGTGTTTTTTGGTTTTTTATCCAGTTCAATAATATCTATACAGAAAGATGTTGTTAATGATGTTAAAGCACTATCTGCGCTAGAATATGCTGCAGCAATTAACCCTAGTAAAAAGAAAGCTGAGGTAACTACGCCTATTTCTGGTAACATAGCAATAGTTGGAAATAAATTATCTTTTGTAGCAGTAATACCATTTTGATTTGCATATTGAGTTAATAGTAATCCTAAAACAAGAAAAAGAATATTTACAAATACCAAAACCACACTAAAGGAAATCATGTTTTTTTGTGCTTCTTTCAGATTTTTACAGGTTAGATTTTTCTGCATCATATCTTGATCTAAACCTGTCATAGTAATGGTTATAAACATACCGGCTAGAAAACTTTTTATAAAATATTGCGCATCATTAACATCATCAAAGAAAAATACTTTGCTCATAGCATTTTCTTTTACATTGGTATAAACTTCAGAAACACTATTTAAATCTAAGGCTGAAGCCAAAAAGATAATAGTAACAACTACCGAGATTAACATAAAAAGGGTTTGCAGCGTATCTGTAAAAATGATGGTTTTTATGCCGCCTTTAAAAGTATAAAGCCAAATTAAGGCAATGGTAATTACTACCGTAACAGTAAACGGAATATGATATTGATCGAATATTAGTAATTGCAATACTTTAGCAACTAAAAATAGCCTAAATGCGGCACCAACAGTTCTGGAAATTAAAAAAGCAACAGAGCCTGTTTTATAACTTACATTACCAAATCGATCTCTTAAATACGTATAAATAGAAGTTAAATTTAGTTTGTAATAAATAGGAAGTAATACATACGCGATAACTAAATACCCAAAAAAATAGCCAAAAACCACTTGAAGATATCCAAATTGTTTAGCTTCAACAGCTCCAGGAACTGAAATAAAGGTAACGCCCGAAAGTGATACTCCAATCATTCCAAAAGCCACTAAATACCAAGGCGCAGATTTGTTAGCTTTAAAAAAGGCGTCGTTAGAATCTTCCTTTCCTGTAAAATAGGAGATTAAAATTAGCACCAAAAAGTAAGCTGCAATAAGAAGTAAAATGGTAGTTGGCGACATAAAATAGTTGCATTAATTAACTATTAACAATATTAAGTAATTTTAAATTAATTGATAATTTTTTTGAAAGCGATATAAAACTAAACATTGAAGTATATTTTTTAATAAATTAAGTCATTTTCTTAAGTACATGACAAAATTTTAAATAAGAAGTTCATAATTCCTCCCCTTTTTTAAGGGGAGGTGCCGATAGGCGGAGGGGTCAACGATAGAAGCTTTTCAAATATCAACGAACTGTTTTTGTCATGTACTAAAGTCATTTTCATAATAAATTGTAATTTCGCAAACTATGGAGTTTTCGTCAAAATTATTAGAACGCGCAGTAAATGAAATGTCGCAATTACCAGGAATTGGTAAGCGCACAGCATTGCGTTTGGTTTTGCATATGTTACGTCAACCTAAAGAGCAAACATTAGCTTTATCTGAGGCTTTACAAACTATGCGAAATGATGTTAAGTTTTGTAAATCTTGTCATAATATTAGCGATGTAGATTTATGTGAAATTTGCTCCAGCCTAAAACGAACGCCGGAAGTTATTTGTGTAGTTGAGGACATTAGAGATGTTATGGCCATTGAAAACACGAGTTCTTTTAAAGGGTTATACCATGTTTTGGGTGGAAAAATTTCACCAATGGATGGTATTGGCCCGCATGATTTAAATATAGAATCTTTAGTAAATAAAGTTAAAGAAGGAAAGGTGAAGGAGCTTATTTTCGCTTTAAGTTCAACAATGGAGGGCGATACTACAAATTTTTATATTTTCAAGCAAATTCAAGAGTATAAGGTTTTTACATCTACCATAGCTAGAGGAATTTCAGTTGGAGACGAATTGGAATACGCTGATGAAATAACACTAGGCAGAAGTATAATAAACAGAATACCTTTTGAGTCGTCTTTAAAATTATAACCAACCAAGCATTTGAAACTTTCAGTTGTTATTTTAAACTATAATGTGCGTTACTTTTTAGAGTTATGTCTAAAAAGTGTGCAAGAAGCTATCGTGAATATAGATGCTGAAATTATTGTGGTTGATAATAATTCAGAAGATGAAAGTTGCCAGATGGTTAAGGTATTATTTCCAGAAGTAAAACTCATTGAAAACAAAGAGAATTTCGGATTTTCAAAAGGAAATAATATTGGTGTATTGCAAGCTAAAGGAGACTATTTATGTATTTTAAATCCAGATACCGTAGTTGCTGAAGATACGTTTACTAGCCTTTTTAATTTTGTAAAAAATAAAGAAAAACTTGGTATAGTAGGCTGCAAATTAATAAATGGCGTTGGAGGTTTTTTGCCAGAAAGTAAGCGAAATATACCTTACGTTAAGGCTGCCTTTAAAAAAGTATTTGGAAATTCAACTCATTATTATGCTAATCATTTAGATGAAAATGAAACAGGAGAAGTTGCTATTTTAGTTGGGGCATTTATGTTTCTAAAACGAGACCTTTATAAAGAAATTGAGGGTTTTGATGAAGATTATTTTATGTATGGCGAAGATATTGATATATCATATAAAGCTTTAAAAGCGGGCTATAAAAATTATTATTTTGGTAAAACAACGGTGTTACATTTTAAAGGCGAAAGCACTTTAAGAGATAAATTTTATGCACGTCGTTTTTATGGCGCGATGCAAATATTTTACAAAAAACATTTTAAAAAGAATGTGTTTTTTGATATGTTGGTAGGGTTAGGAATAAGATTGGTTTATTTATTTAAACCACCTCCAGCAGCTAAAGAAAAAAAGATTAATACCTATGTATTGATTTCAAATACAATGAATAATGACTTGAAAACAGTCTTATCAAAAGATATTTTGTTAAAATCTGATATCAATAATCTTGAAGAAGGCACCGAAGTTTTTTTTGATGCTAATGTTTTAAGTTATAAGAATATCATTCAGTTTATAGAAAAATCTAATAAAACAAAAGGAATCACTTGTAAAATACTTCCTAAAAACTCTAAATTTGCATTGGGAAGCGATAATGCAATAAGCAGAGGAGAAATTATTAATTTTCATTAGTAATTTTAGTTATAATTCAAAGAAATTGATGTTTTTTAATTAATTTTGTATTTTAAATTAAAAAAACACTGTTAAGTTATTAATATGGCAAAGTTTGAACTTAGGTTACCAAAAATGGGAGAGAGTGTTGCAGAGGCAACAATAACCTCATGGTTAAAAGAAGTTGGAGATACTATTGAATTAGATGAAGCAGTTTTGGAAATTGCAACAGATAAGGTAGATAGTGAAGTGCCTAGTGAGGTAGATGGTGTTTTAATAGAAAAGCGTTTCAATGTGGATGATGTTGTTCAAGTTGGGCAAGTTATAGCAATTATTGAGACAGATGGTGATGACGAGCCTTCTAATAAAACAGAAGAAAATAAAGTAGAACAAGAAGTAATTACCGCAGCTGAAGAAGTTGTTCAAACTATAAATATTGCCAAAGAAACAGCTGCTCCAATAGCATCATCTGGTACGCGTTTTTATTCGCCTTTAGTAAAAAATATAGCCAAACAAGAAGGGGTTTCTCAAGACGAATTGGATGTTATAAAAGGCACAGGTAAAGAAGGACGAGTTACTAAAAACGATATATTAGATTACGTTCAAAACAAAGAAACCGTTAAAGTTCCTGTTACGCAAAAAGTCGCAGATTCGAGTTCGAGCGTTAAAAACAAAGTAGCCGATACCCCAAAGCAAGTTTCAGCACCACTTGTTAGCAGTGGTGATGATGAGATAATAGAAATGACCAGAATGGGTAAATTGGTTGCGCATCATATGGTTCAATCTGTTCAAACGTCAGCACATGTTCAAAGTTTTATTGAAGCTGATGTGACCAAAATTTGGAATTGGAGAAAGAAAGTTAAAGATGCGTTCATGAAACGCGAAGGTGAAAACTTAACGTTTACACCTATATTTCTTGAGGCTATTGCTAAAGCACTTCGCGATTATCCCATGATGAATATTTCGCTTCAAGGCGATACCATTATCAAAAAGAAAAATATAAATCTGGGTATGGCAGCAGCTTTACCAGACGGAAATTTAATTGTACCCGTAATAAAAAATGCAGATCAACTTAATTTAGTTGGTATGACTAAGCAGGTTAACGATTTGGCAAATAGAGCCAGAACAGGTAAACTAAAACCAGACGATACCCAAGGCGGCACTTATACAGTAACCAATGTTGGTACTTTTGGTAGTATTATGGGAACCCCAATTATTAATCAGCCACAAGTAGGTATATTAGCTTTAGGTGCTATTAGAAAAGTACCAGCAGTTATTGAAACACCCGAAGGTGATTTTATTGGTATTCGTTATAAAATGTTTTTATCACATTCTTATGATCATCGTGTTGTTAACGGCGCACTTGGTGGTCAGTTTGTAAAAGCTGTAGCAGACTATTTGGAAGCTTGGGATAGTAATAGGGAAATCTAAATTCCTGCGTAGTTACTAAACAAAGTCTAAATCCAGTAAATTTACATCAATAAGTTGGGCGTTACCCAAATGGGTCGGGCTTTCCACTATATCTTTTTTAACCGTCATAGCGAGGACGAAGGACGTGGCTATCTGTTAAATAAAAGTTCTAAATAAAGTTTCTGAGTGTTATTTTAAAAAAGGATGCCGCTTCAATCCCTAACGCGAAAAAGGAAAACGAACCTAAAGTGAATCCGCAGGATTTCCCGAGTAGTAGATACCCGAAAAATTAATTACAAACATTATTATTTGCTGGGTTTTTTCGTTTTAATTGAATATCCGTCTGTTGAAAATGAAAAGGCTTTATTATTTAATTCACCAATTGTAATTGCTTGAATTAAGGGCTTTATGTCAGAGCTTTTAGCGTTTAATTCAATAATAAAATTCGCTCCTGAACCACCACTTTTATCTTCTCTTTCGATCACATAGTTTACTGTTCCCATTGTATTTAGACTTATAGTTTTATCAATAAATTTTTTAACTAAACTACCTTCTGTATTATAATAGTCAATTTTAGAAATATAAAGAGTATCATTTAAACTTGTGTTTCGTATACTCAATGTAGAAGTTAGTAGATGTTCTGGATTAGTCTTATCAATATAAATATCAGAAAAAATTGGAACATAAATAATATCATTAAAATGAATTTGTTCTTTATCTAACGCTTCCACAACTACTAAAGATTTTAATTCATCTTCTCCAGATTTATTAAGGTTTGGATTTTGATCAATACAAGAATTCAATAATAATGTCGTTATGCAAAAGATTAAGATTTTAATTCTATTTTTCATAATAATTGTTTTTTCAGCTTGCACACTATATTTTTAAGTATATGAATCCGTTTTAATACTGAAACAAGTTCAGCAAATTTGATTTAAATATCACGTTAAACGAAGGTAGCTGAAATTTTTTTCAAAGTCAAGTGAGGTTTTTAAAAAGCCAACCCACTTTTTTATTTATTCTATTTACATTTGTATAAACTTATTATTGAATGAACCTAAACTTAACAAAACCCATCTGTTTTTTCGACCTTGAAACAACTGGTATTAATATTACGCACGACCGCGTTGTAGAAATTTCGATTCTTAAAGTCTTTCCTAATGGAACAGAAGAAAGCAAAACGTGGTTGGTAAACCCTGAAATGATAATTCCTCAAGAAGTTATCGAAATTCATGGTATAACCAATGAGAAAGTAGCCAACGAACCTACTTTTAAAGAACTTGCTAAGGATATTTATAACATGATTAAAGATTCAGATTTGGGTGGTTTTAATTCCAACAGATTTGATATTCCGCTTTTAGCTGAAGAAATGTTGCGTGCTGATATTGATTTTGATATGAAAAACTGTTTAGCAGTCGATGTGCAAACTATTTTTCATAAAATGGAACAACGTACACTAAGTGCAGCTTATAAATTTTATTGTGATAAAAGTTTAGATAATGCGCATAGCGCCGAAGCAGATACCATGGCTACTTACGAAGTTTTAAAAGCTCAAATTGAAAAATATGAAGATCTTGAAAATGATACCAAGTTTCTGGCAGAATTTAGTTCACGGAAAAAATTTGCAGATTTTGCAGGTTTTATAGCATTTAACAAAAAAGGAGAAGAATGTTTTTCTTTTGGTAAACATAAAGGAAAATTAGTAACCGAAGTTTTAGAAAAAGAACCTGGTTATTTTGGATGGCTATTAAATGCTGATTTCCCATTATACACAAAAAAGGTATTAACAGCTATTAAATTAAGGAGTTTTAATAATAAGATTTAAAAAGAAAAGAGAAAATAGAGTATAGAAAATAGATTTAATTTATATTGTAAATAATAATTTGAGAGTCTTTCTAGTTTCTATCAGCGAAGCGGTCTTTACTCTTAATTCTAAAGAAAAAAATGAAACTTATTTGCATCGGTAGAAATTACACGGAACATATTAAAGAATTAGAAAACGAAAAACCTACAGATCCCGTTGTTTTTCTTAAACCAGACACGGCAATTCTTTTAAAAAAGCAACCTTTTTTTATTCCAGATTTTTCAAATGATGTGCATCATGAAGTAGAAATTTTGGTAAAAATTAATAAAGTAGGAAAGCACATTGATAAAAAATTCGCTCATAAATATTATGATGAAATTGGTTTAGGTATCGATTTCACCGCGCGCGATTTACAAAGTAAATTAAAAGAAAAAGGCTTGCCTTGGGAAAAAGCAAAAGCGTTTGATGGTGCAGCAGTAATTGGTAGTTGGTTGCCAGTTAATAAAATACAAAATGTTGATGCTATTGAGTTTTCTTTAAAAAAGAACGATGAAATTGTACAAAAAGGAAATACAAGCCACATGCTTTGGAAAATTAACGAATTAGTAGAATATGTATCAAAATATTTCACTTTAAAGATTGGAGATATTATATTTACAGGCACACCAGCAGGAGTTGGCAAAGTAATTGCTAACGATAAACTAAAAGGATATATAGAAGACAAAGAAATGTTTTCAATAACAGTAAAATAAATGGAACAACATTACAAATTACATAGAGTACGTGAATTAGCAGATAATGACGAAGATTTTATCGCCACTTTGGCGGAAGCTTTTTTAGAAGAAGTGCCCGTAGATGCAGACCGATTAAAAAAGGCTGTAGCCGAAAAAGATTATCAAGAGGCCTACCAAGCGGCTCATAAAATGAAACCTACCATAGATTTATTTGAAATTGGCGTTCTTGAGACATTAATAGAAGTTCAAGATTGGGGTAAATTTACGCAAACGGATGTAGATGTAACAGATCAATTATATATTGTTATCAATGCAGTTGATAATGCCGTAGCTGAAATAAAGTCTGATTTTAATTTGTAATGCTAGCTGAAATAATTACTATAGGCGACGAACTTCTTATTGGTCAAGTTATTGATACAAATTCGGCGTTTATAGCAAAACAACTTAATAAAATTGGTATATCTGTATACCAAATAACCTCAATTCAAGACGATAAACAACATATTCTACAAGCTTTTAAAGATGCTGAAAGTAGAGTGGATGTTATTATTATTACTGGTGGTTTAGGGCCTACAAAAGACGATATTACAAAAAAAACAATTGCCGAATATTTTAACGATACCTTAGTTAGAAACAAAGAGGTTCTTGCAAATATAGAAGCCATTTGGAAAAAATATGTGAGGCAAACGCTACTTCAAGTTAATTTAGATCAAGCTTTAGTGCCTTCAAAAGCTACGGTTTTAATGAATAAAGTAGGAACAGCTCCTGGTATGTGGTTAGAGAAAAATGATAAAGTTTTTATCTCACTTCCTGGTGTTCCTTATGAAATGAAAGCATTAATTGATAATGAGGTTATTCCGAAATTAAAAGATAAATATCATTGCCCTTTTATATTACACAGAACTTTATTGGTTTATGGTTTGGGTGAAAGCACTTTAGCGGCCAGAATTGAAACTTGGGAAGATGCCTTGCCAGAACACATAAAACTAGCCTATTTACCTAGTTTAGGTAGAATGCGACTTCGTTTATCCTCAAAAGGATTTGACGAGCAAAAGATTAAAGATGATGTGCAACTCCAAATAGATCATCTAATTCCTTTAATAAAAGAAGAATTTGTAGGTTTTGAAGAAGAAGATGCCTCCATCGAATCTATTATAGGGAAACAACTCACCAAAATAGGAAAAACAATAGCAACCGCAGAAAGTTGTACAGGTGGTAAAATTGCAGAACGTTTTACAGCAAATTCAGGAGCTTCTGCCTATTTTAAGGGCAGCGTAGTGAGTTACGCCACAGATTCTAAAATTAATATTTTAGGTGTTTCAAAAGAAGATATTAATGCGTATTCAGTGGTTAGTAGTCAAGTTGCAGAATCTATGGCGCAACATGTTTTAGAATTATTTAAAACCGATTATGCGATTGCCACAACCGGAAATGCAGGTCCAACAAAAGGTGATTCAGATGTTGAGGTTGGTACAGTTTTTATTGCTATTGCTACAAAAAACAAGGTGTTTTCTGAAAAATTTATGCTAGGAAATGGGCGCTTAAAAGTGATAAATAAAGGCGCTAATACAGCCTTCGAAATGCTGCTAAAAGAAATTTTTAAAAATTGATATAAATTAGGTTGTCATAATATAAAGATTTTATATATTTGCACCTCGATTTTAAGCAACACCAATTTAAAGTAATATAGGATGTCAAGAGTTTGTGAACTTACAGGAAAGAAGGCCATGGTTGGAAACAATGTGTCTCATGCAATGAATAGAACTAAACGCAAGTTTAATGCGAATTTAGTAAAGAAACGTTTTTACATTCCAGAAGACGATAACTGGGTAACTTTAAAAATTTCAACATCTGCTTTAAAAACAATTAATAAAATAGGTATTTCTGCAGCAATTAAAGAAGCGAAATCTAATGGATTTTTAACTAAGTAATAGCTGCTTAAAAAGATATAGAAATGGCAAAGAGAGGTAATAGAATACAGGTAATATTAGAATGTACGGAGCATAAAGAGTCTGGTCAAGCAGGAACGTCACGTTACATTACAACAAAAAATAAAAAGAATACGCCAGATAGAATGGAGATTAAGAAATTTAATCCAATTCTTAAGCGTATGACAGTTCATAAAGAGATAAAATAATAAGTCATGGCAAAGAAAACAGTAGCAACCCTACAAACATCTTCTAAAAGATTAACGAAAGCGATTAAGATGGTAAAATCACCTAAAACAGGTGCTTACATGTTTGTTGAATCTATTATGGATCCAGAACGAGTAAATGATTTTATAGCTAAAAAGTAATTACTCAGTTACAATATATATTACAAGCCGTTTTCTACTGAAAACGGCTTTTTTATTTTATATTTGAGCTTATTACTGACATATTTACAGTAAATATTTACGGTAAGATAATTGACATAAGTAACTTGAGTTCAGTAACTCAAAAACAAATAATTAAAGGTAATAATGAGTTTTTTTAAAAAAATATTTTCTTCAGAAAAAAAGGAAACCCTCGATAAAGGTTTAGAAAAATCGAAGTCCAGTTTTTTAGGTAAGCTAAGTAAAGCCGTAGCGGGAAAATCGAAAGTAGACGATGATGTATTAGACAACCTAGAAGAAGTACTAGTATCTAGCGATGTGGGTGTGAATACCACACTAAAGGTTATTGAACGTATAGAAGCCCGAGTCTCAAAAGATAAATATTTAGGAACGGATGAATTAAACCAAATACTTCGTGAAGAAATAGCTGCTTTGTTAAGTGAAACTAATTCAGGTGAGGATACAGAGTTTACAATTCCGAATTTACCAAAACAAGAAAACGGAACCAAAACACCTTATGTTTTAATGGTAGTTGGTGTAAATGGTGTTGGTAAAACTACGACTATCGGTAAATTAGCATATCAGTTTAAAAAGCAAGGTTTAAAGGTTGTATTAGGTGCGGCAGATACATTTAGAGCTGCGGCGATAGACCAACTTCAAGTTTGGGCAGATCGTGTAGATGTACCTATGGTGCGTCAAGATATGGGAAGTGATCCAGCTTCTGTAGCGTTTGATGCGTTAAAATCTGGCGTAAACCAAGAAGCTGATGTTATTATTATTGATACAGCTGGCAGATTACACAATAAAGTGAATTTGATGAATGAACTTACCAAAGTAAAACGTGTGATGCAAAAAGTAATTTTAGATGCGCCACATGATGTTTTATTGGTTTTAGATGGTTCTACAGGTCAAAATGCATTTGAACAAGCAAAACAGTTTACTGCAGCTACGGAAGTGACTTCTTTGGCCGTTACAAAATTGGACGGAACCGCAAAAGGTGGCGTTGTTATTGGTATTTCAGACCAATTTAAAATTCCTGTTAAATATATTGGAGTAGGAGAGGGTATTGAAGATTTACAGGTTTTTAATAAGTTTGAATTTGTAGATTCTTTTTTTAAATAAAATTCCTGCGAAGGCAGGAATCTCAGAATCGGTATTTTTTGTAACTTTATCATTATGAGTTACAATATTTATCATAACCTTCTAATAAAGGCTTTTCCAAAAGAAGTTTTTGATGCGGTGTCTCAACCAAATTACCTTGGTAATTGGTGGACGTTGAAAAGTTCTGGAATACCCAAACTAAATTCAGCATACAATTTAAACTTTACCGATCATTATAATTGGTTTTGGCTCTAGTTTAAAATGGCGTTGTTTCAGTAATAGGTATTCAACATAAACATGTTTGGCTCATTGGATAATTAAAAGTAAACTTACTTGCAAGCACGATTGTAAACCTGAGCATCATAGATAAGAAATTAAAGTATTAAGCCACGAATTACACTAATTCCCACTAATTTTTAAAAATCTTTGGATTTTTTCTGTTCGTGATATCATTTTGGTCAATCATTCCACGAATTTTAAATGAGCTAAGCTCATTTATTCGTGCTAATTAGTGTTATTCGTGGCTAAAACCAATAATATAAACGCACTAATAAACTAGAGCCTTGGTTTTGTAAAGTTTCTGCACTAAAAACAAATAAATCCATTCATTTTAAAATGACCAAATCTGATACCGATTGGAATCCCACGACTTTTGGTTTCGATTTAGAGGAGACAGACAGTGGCACTATGCTAAAATTTAGTCGTGTTAATTGGCAAGAAGCAAATGATCATTTTAAGCATTCCCCGTTTTGTTGGGCTCTGCTTTTAAATTCATTAAAAAACTATCTAGAAAAGGGAATCATCATTCCTTTTAAGGAACGTAATTAAATCTAGTTTATATTTTAGTATTTTTATAAAAAATGCTGAACATGAATCGAATTATTTTATTCTTATTTTCTCTCGTTATTATTTCTTGTAAAAACCCTACTGAGAGCAAGCCTGTTTTAAATTTGGCTATTGATACTACAACAGTAAAAGATTTTAGAGAATTTATAGTTTTAGACTCTAAATACATAAATAAGGCTGATTTATGGGAACCTTTTAATGACGATTTAGAAGATTTTACTGAAAACGTTTACAACAATTTAAAGCCATTAGTTTTAGAACAAAATATACCTACGCTTCAGAACCATATTGCAAATGGAGATTTGTCTTATGAAAAGCTTGTAAAATTCTATTTATATCGTATTAGAAAATTTGATAGAGAAAATGAGCTATCATTAAATTCAGTAATATCTATTAACCCGACAGTTATCGATGAGGCTAGGAAGTTAGATGATATGGATGTTGATAAGCTTCATTCAATTTTCGGAATGCCAATTTTGTTAAAAGATAACATTAATACTTCTGTATTGCCAACAACAGCTGGTGCTGTTGCTTTGCAAAACAATAATACAGATGATGCATTTATAACAAAACGATTAAAAGAACAAGGTGCTATCATTCTAGGAAAAGCTAATTTGAGTGAATGGGCATATTTTTTCTGTGGTGATTGCCCAAGTGGTTATAGCGCTATTGGTGGGCAAACACTTAATCCCTACGGACGAAGAATTATAGATACAGGTGGTTCAAGTTCGGGTAGTGGCGTAGCAGTAGCGGCAAATTTTTGTGTAGGAGCAGTTGGTAGTGAAACTTCAGGTTCTATTTTATCACCTTCAAGTAAAAATTCTATTGTGGGTTTAAAACCAACTATCGGTTTATTGAGTAGAAGTGGAATTGTACCAATTTCGTCAACTTTAGATACTCCAGGACCGATGACTAAAAACGTAACAGACAATGCCATCTTATTAGATGCGATGTCTGGTTTTGATGAAAACGATTCTAAGTCAATAAATTCAAAATTCGGGAATGGCTTTTATTATAATAATACAAATGAGAATAGTTTAAAAGGTATGCGTTTTGGAGCCTTTAAACGATTATTAGAAGATTCTTTATATGTTCAAGCTATTTCAAATTTAAAATCAAAAGGCGCAGAAATTATTGAGATAGATGAAGAGAATATAAAACTTCAAAGTTTTAGAAGACTTCTTAATTTGGATATGAAAGCTGATTTACTGTTTTACCTTTCTAATTACGCAAGTGCTTCAATAACGTTAAAATCAGTTCAAGATGTTATTGAATTTAATAAAAAAGATTCAATTAATGTGATGCCTTATGGGCAGAGTCTTTTTGAAGGTGTAGTTGCAGATAAAGCTTCGGACGAAGAATTTCAAACAATTAAAGATTCTTTAAAAATAAATGGAAGAAACTATTTTGATATTCCTATGGAAAAACATCAACTAGATGGGATCTTATCCATAAATAATTATCATGCTGGTTTTGCAGCAGTAGCTGAATATCCCGCATTAACAGTGCCAATGGGTTATACTGTTGATGGTACTCCTGAAGGCTTAACATTTATTAGCAAACCATTATCTGAAAAAAAATTATTGCATTGGGCTTATGCTTACGAGCAAGCTTCTAAAAAACGAAAAGCTCCCTCAAATTATAATTAACTGATGTTACGCACAAAAGTATTAAATTTCGTTTATGAAT
>TARA_R110002096_G_scaffold428478_2_pt1 | contig 17473 bp, 12 predicted proteins | sample TARA_R110002096 | Tara Oceans TARA_R110002096 (sample SAMEA4397295) | marine metagenome | biome: Polar Biome; feature: [DCM] deep chlorophyll maximum layer (ENVO:01000326); material: water (ENVO:00002006), including particulate matter (ENVO:01000060) such as... | depth 35 m | reverse complement strand
GAAACACCAATAAATACATCGGCACCTTTAACAGCATCAGAAATAGAACCTTGACGGTGATTTTTATTTGTCAATTTAGACATCTCTTCCTTCTCAGAGTTCAAATCAGTCCGACCCGTGTGAATAATTCCTTTACTATCACACATAATTACTTCTTTCACGCCAGCCGCAAAAAGTAGTTTTACAATAGCTACACCAGCTGCACCCGCGCCGTTTATAATAACGGTAAGGTCTTTGAGATCACGCTTTGTGAGGCGACATGCATTGATCATTCCTGCTAGAGTTACTATTGCAGTCCCATGCTGGTCATCATGAAAAACAGGAATAGGTAACTCTTGTTTAAGCCGTTGTTCAATTTCAAAGCAGCGAGGTGCAGAGATATCCTCTAAGTTTATTCCTCCGAATGTAGGAGCAATAGCTTTTACAGCGGCGATAATTTCTTCAGTATCCTGAGTAGAAAGAACAATTGGAACTGCGTTCACTCCGGCAAATTTTTTGAAAAGTACAGCTTTACCTTCCATCACAGGGAGTGCGGCTTCAGGACCGATGTTTCCCAGTCCAAGAACGGCTGAACCATCACTAATTACGGCAACTAAGTTTCCTTTTGCCGTATATAAGTAAGCTTTTTCTACATCCTCAGCAATTTCTTTACACGGTGCTGCAACTCCCGGTGTATAGGCTATACTTAAATCGTCTGCGGTCTCTAAAGGCATTGTGGATTCGATAGAGATTTTACCCTTAGCTTTTTTATGAGCCTCGATAGAAAGAACTGCGTAGTCTTTTTGCGACATTAGATTGGGATCAAAATTTTAAAAAAAAGCGCACAAGTGATCTTGTACGCTTTGGGAAAACAAAACATTATTTGTTAAGCATTCCTTTGATATCAAAAGAGTTATTTGAGCTTTCGATATCTGCCAATCGACCAGAAGGGTCAATTGAAATTGTTTTTATGCTCGAGGTAGATACTGGAATTTCAAAACTATAAGAAGGAGTTACCCAAGTCCAGTCTGGAAGAATGGTACGTTTGAGATCATTTTCAGCAGGCTTTTCACCACGCATAATTCTGAGCGGGATATAAAATAATTCCTTGCTTCCGTCGGTATATTCTACAACTATATCTAGAGGCATTGGCATCAATCCAATTCGCTCTAGTTCAACAACGGCTTTGTCATCGTCACCAACAACGGCTTTGATTCCATAATCAATAGTTTTGGTTGTTTGAACAAAATACTCGTTATACCAATCCAAAATCATTCCCGACTCATCTTCCATGATTTTAAGTAAGTCGTTGGGCGTTGGATGCTTCATTTTCCACTCATCAAAGTACCGGAGCATGCCTTTACGAAATGCTTTGTCTCCGATCACGTAACTAAGCTGAGCTAAGTAAACTGCGCCTTTAGAGTATGCCGCAGAGCTATATGCTCTGTTTGTATTATAATGATCGGAATGAGTAGATAATGGCTCTTCCAGCCCAGATTTTACGATGCCAATATAGCCTCTATATGATCCAGCATGAGGATTTTCAGTAGGACGATCGAAAGTATAAGCCATCGTTTCTGAGGAGCCAAAGCTTGTAAAACCTTCGTCCATCCAAGGATAAAGTGATTCGTTAGTTGCTAGAACACCTTGGAACCAGCTATGGTAAAATTCGTGAACGCTCACCCCCACAACACTTCCTAAGGAGCGAGAGCCTGTGATTAAGGTTCCCATAGGATATTCCATTCCGCCATCGCCACCTTGTACAATTGAAAATTGAGGATATGGATATTGTCCAAAATTCTTATTCGTATATTCAAAAGCTTTGGCAACCAATGCTGGTGCTTGCTCCCAAGCTTGCTTATAACGAGCGTTTTCTTCGTCGGTAGCGTTTTCGTTAATTTTATCTTGGTAAAAGAAATGGAGAAGTGGTCCGTTAGGAACCTGCTCTTTGGTATGGATAAAATCAGGGTCGGCTCCCCAGAAAAAATCAATGACGTTATCAGCTTTAAAATGCCAAGTTAACTTGTCGCCTTTTGGTGTAGGTACTTTCTTGCCTTTATCTTCATAACCATGGCCGATTTCATTCGGATTTTGTAGAATACCACTTCCACCGATTACGTAATCTTTATCAATGCTGATTTTAACGTCAAAATCACCCCAAACACCATGAAATTCACGTCCGATATATGGATTAGGATTCCAGCCAGTGTAATCATACTCAGACATTTTAGGGTACCATTGGCTCATAGATAGTTCAACACCTTCAGAGCTATTCCAGCCAGAACGACGAACCTGGAGAGGTACCTGTGCGTTAAACTCCATTTCGAAAGTAGACTTCTTTCCAGACTTAATGGCTTTGTTTAACTCAACAATGAGAATGGTGCCTTCTACGGTATATTTAACTGGTTTACCATCTTGTTTAAGCGAAGTTATTTTTTGATAGCCAATTTCATCCTCACTTAGCTTAGAAATTCGGTCCCCAACACGGCGATCTGGATCTGCAATTGTTCGAGAACGAACATCCATCATACTACCTGGCTGGAAAGCGTTAAAGTACAGGTGGTAATAAACACGAGTAAGTTCGTCTGGCGAGTTATTAGTATAAACTAACTTCTGTTTCCCAGTAAACTGATGTTTAGTAGCGTCTACGTCAACTTCCATGGTGTAATCAACATGTTGTTGCCAGTAAGAGGTGCTATTTTGGGCGAGAGCTGACAATGAGCCAACGCATAAAAAAGTGAAAAGGAATAAAATTTTCTTCATATCAATAATTAATAAATTTGCGCTAAAGGAACTCACAAAATCAGAAAAACACTAACGGTTTTACACCTTTTAGTCTTTTAAAGAATTTAAAAGGCATTTCTACTAGCAAATGCTCTGCTTAGTGTGGCTTCATCGATGTATTCGAGTTCCGTGCCCATCGGAATTCCATAAGCGATTCTTGTTACATTCACATCATAAGCGCTTAGCAACTTATTGATGTAATATGAGGTGGCTTCACCTTCTGCATCTGGGTTTAAAGCTAAAATTACTTCGGTAATATCTTCTTGATTTCCCAAGCGCTTTAGCAATTCTTGAATACGAAGGTTATTAGGGCCAATATTATCCATAGGTGAAATTACGCCACCAAGCACGTGATATCGGCCTCTAAATTCGTTTGTTCTTTCAATGATATAAACATCATTAAACTCTTCTACCACACAAAGAATACCATTCTGTCTTTTGGGGTTTTCACAAATAGTACAAGGATTATGATCGCTGATTGTACCACACGTTTCACACCGAGTAACTTTGTTCTTAAGGTCGATGATAGCATTCGCCAGACGGAAAGCCGATTCTTCGTTTTGTTTTAACAGATGAATGGCAATGCGTTGCGCCGATTTTCGCCCAGTTCCAGGTAGTTTAGCGAGTTGCTCAATAGCGCGTTCTAAATATTCGGATGTTATTTGCATGTAAAGTAAAAGAGGTAAAGATTGGAAACCTTAAGCTACAACTATTTAAAAGTTCTAAAGCCCAAATTTGGAAAGATCCATTCCAGGAATTCCCCCACCAGGAATCAATCCTTTGTAAGCGTCTTGCATCTGCTCTTTAGAAGCTATTTCGGCTTTTTCTAGCGCTTTATTAACACCAGCAACAACCAAATCTTCTAACATTTCTTTATCGCTAGGATCAACTACATCTTCATCAAATTTAATAGAAACTATTTGTCTGAGTCCGTTTGCTTTAACTTTTACCATTCCGCCACCAGCATCTGCTTCAACTATAATTGTAGCCAGCTTAGCTTGGGTCTCTTGCATTTTGGACTGCATTTCTTGAATCTTACCGAACATATCGGCCATATTTAGATTGCTCATAATAACCTTGTTTTTAGTATTCTAGTTCTGCCCCAAAACGATTTACAATTTCTGTAATAATGGGGTCTTTTTCTTGAATTTCCTTAAATCGGTCGTAAGGATTTCTCGCCTTAGTTCCATTTGTGTTTGCTTTGTTAAGCTCAAATTTAAAACGTAACAAAGTACCGAGGCATTCCTTTAATTTTTTGGCCAATTCTACAGCCTGTTCTTCCAACATTCTTAATGCGAGAGGATTATCACACTCTATGGTAAGCTCGGTTCCCTGTAGGGCTCGTGGTTTAACGCGTTCTACTTGCATATGTAGCACCATTTGGAAATCCTTTTTTACTGCGATTAAGTAATCTTGCCAAACAGCTTTAACATCTTCAATGCGTAGAACCTTAGCTTCGATTGGCTCAAGGGTCTCTAATTCCACAGTTTCTTGAACTGAAATTGAATCAGCTTTACTCTTCGATTTTGGGGACTGTGAATGCTTGTTAATATTCGTGATTAACGCGGGGCGACCTAAGCCAAACTGATCTTCCTCTTCTTCAGTTTCTTCTTCTATACTTTGTATCTCGACTTCAGCTACGGGCTTAATTTCTTCCGTGTCTGTTGGGCTATTCTCTTCAGGAAGGTTGTTATGAGAATTGTTTTCTGCGGGATTTGCAGGCGCAGATGCTTCCGGAGTAGAAGGCTCTTTGTCGTTATTTTCGTCACTTAAGCTCTCTTTTGGAGCTTTTACGAAGTTACTAGAGTTTTTTTTTAAGTCTTCGAGCGCCGCTAAAAGTTGTGCAAGGTTCTCTGAGCGCTCCATATGGATAAGCTTGAGCAACGTAATCTCAAATTGTATACGTGGTTGGCTCGCATCTTTTAGTTTAATTTGTGCTTCACTAACAATGTGTAGCATACGCATCAAATCGTCTCTAGAAAAATCTGGTGCGGTACTTTTATATTTAGTTTTTGTCTCTTCTGAAGCTTCTACTAAGTATAATTTTTCAGAATGATGAGCGATGTATAAATTCCGAAGGTGTTCGGTCAATCCAATTAAAAATTCTTGGATATCGTAGCCTTCTTGCAAAAGGGTGTTGATGAGTTCTAAGCCAGCATCAGCATCGTGGTTTTTCACACAAAGCATGAACTGGAACAAACGATCCGTTCCAACCACATTCAAGGCTTGCAATAATTCGTTATGCGTGATGGTATCGCCACAAAAAGCGATAGCTTGATCCATCAGTCCTAAAGCATCACGAAGCGCGCCATCTGCCTTTTTTGCAATTACATGAAGCGATTCTTCGTCGATAGCAATGTGTTCGTCTAAGGAGATTTTACGGAGGCGATGTACAATTTCTTCTACCGCAATTCGCTTGAAATCAAAACGCTGAACACGAGATAAAATAGTAGGAAGAACTTTATGCGGCTCTGTGGTCGCAAAAATGAAAATAGCGTGCTCTGGTGGTTCTTCAAGTGTTTTAAGCAGCGCATTGAATGCTGCTTTAGAAAGCATGTGAACCTCATCTACAATAAATACCTTGTAGCGACCATTTTGAGGAGGAATGCGAACACTTTCACGGAGGTGATGTACATCTTCAACTTTGTTGTTAGACGCGGCATCCATCTCAATAATATTCAGTGTTTGATTGAGAGATTCTCCATCAACACTAGAATCAATTTGGTTAATGATACGAGCTAAAACACGTGCCATCGTTGTTTTACCAACGCCTCGTGGGCCGCAAAACATGTAGGCATGAGAAAGCCTATTCTGCTTAATAGCATTTAATAAAGTGCTACTCACATGTTCTTGAGAAACGATATCCTCAAAATTCTGTGGTCTATATTTTCGTGTAAGTGCGCGGTAGTTTTCTGACATTCTTTAAACAGCTTTTTCTAGCAGTTGGAATGTACAAAATGAAGAGATGGAATAGTAATGTTAAGTAGAAGCTGGGCAAGAAAATCTTGTTTTTATTTTAGCCAAAGTACCTCAATTCTAGAAAATTAGCTTCTACTCCACGTCGTAATCGCTGGGTAATAGTCTTGAAACTCGCTCGGTGCTCCACTTACCATTAAATAAAAAATCCGCCGGGTTGCGAACTTGTCCTGAGGCGTTTATAAAAACAAAAGGAGTTTTACCCTGAAGGGTAATGCTAGTAACAGCAGAAGGATTTTCTACTTTTTTACCACGATTAATACGTAACTGATATCCTACATAAGCTGGCGAGCGAGATAAAGAAAATGCGGAGTATTTAGCAGATAACATGGCTGCCCAGTTATTTGGATAAAACTGCACTATCGTTTCCATATCATCAAAAGGCTCAATAACCCCGCCTTCGGGCAAGTACGTAAAGCCATCTTTACGAAGTGTATTATTTAACAAGCTTCGGAAGAAATGCATAGATGATCCAAAATACGCTGTTTTTCTAGTTTTTTGCCAAGCTTTAGATTGTTTGGGACTATTAGGAGAACTAAGATCTTGGAAGTTGGTGTACATGGTATACAAGCCCGTTTTGTCATAAGGGTTGAAGTATACCGAAACGAAGTCTATACGTATCATATAGCCCAGTGCATTATTTCTTACAATCAGAGGAGCGACAGCGGTAACATTTATACGCTTTAAGCGAGGGTCTTGTTTGAAGGTAAGAACCTCTGGATTTTCGATAACCACATCAGAGGCAAAGTTGTCTTCTCCTATAAAGAACTTCTCAAAGGATTCGAAATTCTTTATCCACTCCTTGTTGGAAGATTTAACAACAATAGTTTCTAGTTGAACAACCAAAGCTGTTATGGAAATGTTGAAAGAGTATGTAGAACCTGACTCTAGGCTGATTTTTTGCTGAATGGTTTTATAGCCAACCACACTTACAACCAAAGTATAATCTCCAGCTGTCTTAAAATTGAAAGAGTATGTTCCATCAGCATTAGATTGGGCACCATGAGTAGTTTGAGATAAATAGACGGAAGCTCCAGGAACGCCTTCTTTGGTGTCTTTATCAATAATTCTACCAGAAATAATTCCATTTTGTTGGGCAAAACCAATTGTGGTAAGAATTAGACCGATGAGAATACTAAGTGTTAATTTCAAAATATTGATAGGCAAAATTATAGTAGTTATAGCTAATATATAATAAAAAAAAGGGGAGATTGAGAAATCACCCCTTTAAAAAGCTCTTCAAAAATGATTATTTCATTAACGCTTCAATTTCTTCAATCTTTTTGGGTACGTTAGTAAGGTTTTCGTAACCGGTTGCCGTAACAGCAATGTTATCTTCAATTCTTACCCCACCAAAATTAAGTAGGGAGTGAACTTTCTCAGAATTCAAGTATTTGTTGGTTTCTGGATTTTCGAGCGCTGGTTCTAGAACTGCAGGTACAAAGTAAATCCCTGGTTCTACAGTTATTACCATACCAGGTTGCAAGTCTCTTCGGGCGCGGAGGAATTTTATTCCAGGTCTGTCGATCCTGTCTACGCCTTTAGGATAACCGCCAACATCATGCGTATCTAAGCCTAGGAAATGACCAAGGCCATGTGGGAAGAAGAGCGCAAAAATATTTTCTTTCATCAATTCGTCGATATCGCCACGAACAATATCCAGTTTTTTTAAGCCATCCATCATGGTACGGGCAGCTAAAAGATGTAAGTCTTCCATCTTTGCACCTGGCTCGATAGCGTCGAGTACAACTTGCATTCCATCTAAAACAGCATTGTAAATTCCTGCTTGAATTTCCGTGAATTTGCCATTTGCTGGGAACGTACGGGTGTAATCAGCAGCATAGCCTTTACACTCAAATCCGGCATCCATTAGAAATAAATCGCCGTCATTAATCTGGCTTTTATTTTCTACGTAATGGAGAATAGACGCGTTTTTTCCAGAGGCAAAAATACCGTTGTAGGCATCTTGCATGAGCCCGTTTTCAATCTGAACTTTATTGAAAACAGCTTTCAATTCGTACTCGTGCATGCCAGGTTTAATGGCTTTCATCACTTCTAAATAGGCCAAGTCGTTTACTCGACAAGCTTCACGCATTAAATCGAGTTCTCCGTCTGTTTTAATAACTCGGCAATAAGTTAGAGCGTCGTTTAGAGACTCAGTATCAACGGTAAAATCTCTATTTAAATCTTCAATAAATTCAGCTTGTTCATCGTCGATGCAGTAAACTAATTCAGGCTTTAATTTATTTAGAACAGTCAAAATATCATTTTGAGAATGCAGGTGGTCGGGTTGGTACTCCTGCTGATATTGTTCTTTTGTTTTTACATAGCCATGCCATACTGCGTACTGTGCATCACGCTCTGGAACAAATAGATGATACTCTTCTTTGTTCAAATCTAAGAGCATAGCACAATCGGGCTCGTTTACTCCAGTGAGATACCAAAAGTTGGATTCTTGGCGAAAAGGAAATTCGTAATCGGTACCGTAGCGATACATAATTTCTTTGCCTTGTATAAAAACAACGCCGTTCTGGTTATCATCAAAAAGTGAAAATAATTTTTCTCTGTGCTGACTATACATGGTATCTGATTTGAATCTTAACGTTTGTTGTAGGATAGCAAAATGCTTGCCGAATATCGAACAAGGAAAACAGAATTATTCCGATAATATTTCTACAAATTTTGCGAAGAATTCTGATAGCGGAATTTCGAAGTCAAAATCTATTTCTTCAGCAAGGTCTAATTGAAAAAGCCCATCTTGAGATTGAAGTAATACGTTTTGAGGTTCCCCATCTGCTAATAAATCAAGTGAGCAAGAAAGTAGTGCTACATTTTGCCCATTTGTATTTAAAATAACAGATAGTTTTGTAGAGTGGTAAGGAGTTCCACAAAGAGAAACGGCAAGCTTCTGCTTGGAACTATGTGTATAAATATAATAGAAATTTGGGAGCGCCAAGTCGGGGTCGCTTCCTTCAAAACTGAAATATTTGATCCGTTCAAGGGTGTCTTGAGCAAAAAGCTCATTGCATGAATCTAGGATCCATTTTCTACAATCAGGATGTGATTTAGAGCCTGCAAAGCCTCGTTTCGACCAATATGCGAAATCTAAAATTGGGTTTTGTTGGCTTTGAAATATTGGAGGGATAGTTTGGAGTGACGAAAGTTCTCCGTTCTCTGTGGCAAACCAGTAGTCTTGAATGCCGTTTGAAATCAAAAGAAAAGGGGCGTTCACTTTTAGGTTGTACCGAGCAATCTGAATGGCTGCTTTCTCAGTGAGCTGAATTTCTGGAGCTTTACATTCTACAAGTAGAAGAGGTTTGAAATCTTTGTCGTAGCCAATTAAATCGGTTCTAGAGGCGGATTTATCTCTCGGTAAATTTACGGGCGACTCAAACGAAATTCGACTTTGTAAGAAATTGGCTTCTTCAAGAAGGTATTCAACTAGCTGAAGTCGAACTCTTTCCTCTGGCCGATTCTTAAATGCTTTTTTAAGAATCGGGTTCCATAGTAGCTTTTCGCCATCGCGAAACACAAACTGTGGGTAATGATGTGTGGCTTTGCTCAACAAGGAGTGAATAATTAAGTGTTACATTGAGATTATAACTCAATGTAACACTTAGTAGAAACTATTTTGTAACTACAGCGGCTTCTTTTTTAGCGTGTATACTTCTATTGATAAAGTACTGCTGGATGATAGAAAGCACGTTGAAAACGAGGTAATATAAACTCAAGCCGGCTGCAAATTTGTTGAAGATAAAGAGCATCATAAATGGGAAGATGTATTGCATTATTTTCATTTGTTGTGCCATGGCGTTGTTACCGCCTCCGCCACTACTCATTCCGCCAGTTAATCTACTTTGAACTACCATAGCGGCAGACATCAAAAGAACAAAACCCGCAATAGATTCGCCTAAAAATGGAATACTGAAAGGTAAGTGAATGATATAATCTGGTGCTGAAAGGTCATCTGCCCAAAGGAATGATTCCTGACGGAGCAAGATAGAATTTTGGAAAAATCTCCAAAGCGTAATCAAAATTGGGAACTGTAAAAGGTTCGGTAAACAACCACCTAATGGGTTTACTTTCTCTTTTTTGTACAGCTTCATTGTTTCTTGCTGCTGCTTCTGAGGGTTGTCCTTGTACTTATCTTGAAGCTCTTTTAACTGAGGCTGTAACTCACGCATAGCTGCCATACTACGGTAACTTTTCAGTGTAAGCGGAGTTAAGATAAGCTTTACACCTGCTGCAAAAATCACAACAAGAACACCATAGTTTCCTATAAATTGGCTAAAGAATGTGAAGAATGGGATAATGATGAAACGCACAAAAGGATCAGAGAAAAAACGTAACCAGTCGTAGCCAACTTTCACCATGTCATAACCGTGTTCATCAACTTTCTTGATGTCATAATACTTCAAGGGCCCAATAAAAAGTTGGTAAGAAAGAGATTCTCCGCTCGAAACGTCAGAAGTTATACCAGATGTGTAATGATACTCTACAGTCGGGCTATCTATGTCACCAGTTATCTCACCAGTAAGAATGGCGCCTTCAGTGGTATGTAATGGCTTCATGAACTGTGTAAAGAACTTCGTTCTAGTAGCCGCCCATTGCACACTTCCGTTAAGTGTTGTTTCGTCTCTACCAGGCTTATCGAGTTTGAACTCTTCCAATTCGTCTGCAAGGTATACGTAAGAAGCTGTTTCAAGCGCTTCTTGAGTTTTGTCTTTTTCAGTGAAGTTTAGTTTCGAAGTCCAGCTGAAATCAACCGATCCGCCTACTATATAATCAGCTAGACCAATAAACTTAACGTCTAAATCAATTTCGTAGTTGTCACCATTAAAAGAGTAGGTGTAAAGGATTTTACGCCCGTCAGCAAGCTCAAGTGCGTATTGCAGCTCTTTGGTATCATCGGAGTTTAAAGAGAGTTCGGTTCCTGTTGCTAACTGCGTAAAAAGTAAATGTTGAGTATCAACGTTGTAATTCTCTGTGGTTAAAAACCCGAAGTTATAAGTAGAATGTGTGGTGTCGCCAAGCATTTGAACAGGCGATCCATCCCAATTGTTGTAATCGTTGAGCGTGAAAGTAACTGGGCCACCACCTTTATTCGAAAACACTGCAGTATAAAGAGGCGTTTTTACAGCGAAAGTGGAAACTTTGGATACTGACGATGCAGCAAAAATACCAGATTGTGGAAGTTTAGCTGGGTCTTTTGTGTCTGAATCGATGAAGCGGGTTTCTGGAACTTCTTGCTGTTGGGCGAGCGATTCTTGGCGCAGGGCTTCAACATTGGCAACGCTATCTCGGCTGGCTAAATCTCTTTGTTGTTGCAGGCGTTCTTCTTCGGAAGGCATGGTGAAAACAAACCAGCCAATCATGATTAAAAAGATTAAGCCGAATCCGATAAAGTTATTTTTATCCAAAAGTCTGAGTTTTAAGAGAGATTGTTATTTTGAAGGAGGCGAGTACGCAACTCCTCCATAAGAGTTACCACTTGTTGTTGAACCGAAGAAAAGTCAAGGTCTGTGTTTCGGGCTATGAGCACGGCATGAAGTCCTAAATTCAAGGAGTCTAAAGTATCCTTGAGAGCGTGTTGGTTCAATCGGAATGCTTCGCGCAAAAGACGTTTACATCTATTGCGTTGCACAGCATTACCAATTTTCTTGGGGGCGATGAAGCCGACATTGTAACCCATTTCAGGGTCAGAATACGAGGTAAATCGAAGGTTCACTAAAGGTGACTTGATGAGCGAAGATTCAGAAAATAAATTCTGAAAATTTCGCTTACCACGTAAAATTCGAGATTTAGGTAATGTAAATCTGCGGGCAGGAGTAACGCTGGGGTTACTTAGCTCCTTTTTGCTCATCACTAACAGTAAGCTTATGGCGGCCTTTAGCGCGGCGGCCGGCAATAACTCTACGGCCGTTTTTTGTAGACATACGTTCACGGAATCCGTGCTTGTTCTTGCGCTTTCTATTACTTGGTTGGAATGTACGTTTCATTGGTCAGGATAAATTTGCGTTCAGTTTCGAATCCGAAAAAGGCCTTAAAGATAGTGAGAAAATCCTAAAAATCAGAACAAATATTTTGTTTTAAATTGCGAAGGTCTTTTTGGCTTTAAAAGAAGAAGATACAACCTATAAAATTAGGATGAACTATACGCTTCAATTAATATTTTCGATAAATTTAATTCTAAGAATCGAAGTGTTTACGCGTTCAGATAATAAAAAAAAGGTGCTACGTTAAAGCTTGGTCTAATATTTGTATCTATTACATTATTAGTTGATGGGGCTTTTGAATAAAGTTAACTTGAACGCCTATAATAAAAACCGTTGAAAAAGTAACATGATTGACACAGTAGGAAAGGTACTTTCCAAAATATTTGGCTCAAAAAGTGAAAAAGACATTAAAAAAATTCAACCTATTGTAGCGCAAATTAATGCGTTAGGGCCTGAAATTGAGAAATTAAGCGACGATCAGCTTAAAGAAAAGACAGAGAGTTTTAAGCAGAAAATTAAGGATGAAACTGCCGAAACCGAGAAGAATATTGCCGAGGTAAAGGCAAAAATGGAGAACTTTGAAGAGCTCTCGCAGGGTGAAAGTAGAGAGTTAGCCGAACAACTGGATAAATTGCAGAAGCAATGGCTTGAGATTCTTGAAAACACTTTAGATGACATTTTGCCCGAAGCATACGCAGTATTAAAAGATACGTGCCGTCGTTTTGTCGGTAAAAGTTGGAGCGTTGCGGGCGACGATGTGGAGTGGAACATGGTGCCCTACGATGTTCAGTTAGTTGGTGCTATCTGCCTTCATCAAAAGAAAATTGCGGAAATGAAGACGGGTGAGGGTAAAACACTCGTGGCTATTTTCCCAGCATATCTAAACGCTCTCGCTGGGCGTGGCGTGCATGTTATTACAGTAAACGATTATTTAGCAAAACGTGATGCTGAGTGGAACGAGCCAATTTTTAATTTCCATGGTCTTCATGTAGACTGTATAGATAACTATAAGCCAAACACCGAGGCTCGCCGTAAAGCGTACCGTTGTGATGTTACTTATGGTACAAATAATGAGTTTGGCTTCGATTATCTACGTGATAATATGGTGATTGAAAAAGAGCAACTGGTACAGCGCGAACATCATTATGCGATTATTGATGAGGTTGATTCTATTTTAATTGATGAAGCTAGAACTCCTCTTATTATCTCAGGGCCAGTTCCCAACGATAATAAATCAGACAAATACGAAGAAACTAAACCTCGAGTAGCGTCTTTAGTTGATGCACAGAAAAAATTGGTTTCTCATTTAGTACAAGAAGCTCAACAACTTCTAGATGCAGGCGATGAAGAAAAAGCAGGTTTAGCTCTTTTTCGTGCGCAACGTGGTTTCCCAAAAAACTCACGGTTTAAGAAAATGGTTCAAGAACCAACTAATCAGAAACTGATTCAGAGAACAGAGAACATTTATCTTGCGGATAACGCGAAACGAATGCCCGAAGTAGATGAGTATCTATTTTATGCGGTAGACATGAAGCAGAATTCGATTGAAATGACAGAAAAAGGTCGTGAATTCATTACCAAGAAAGGTGAAGATCCTGACTTCTTTATCATTCCTGACTTAGGAGTAGAGTCTGCAGAAATCGAAACTGCAATGGCAACGCTTGAAGCCCAGAAAATTGCAGAAATTGAAGCTGAAGATCTTAGCGCAGAGTACAAAGAAAAGAAAATTCAAGAAGCTAAGCAGGAAGTTCGCAATGAACGTGAGCTTAAATTTAATGAGCTACATTTATTATTTGGTGAACGTGGCGATCGTATTCACACAGTAAATCAGCTTCTGAAAGCCTATACTCTTTTCGAAAGAGAAGAAGAATACATTGTGCAAGACGGAAAAGTAAATATTGTTGATGAGCATACCGGTCGTGTGCTTTCAGGTCGACGTTATTCAGATGGTTTACATCAAGCTATTGAAGCAAAAGAGCAGGTTAAGATTGAGGCGTCTACTCAGACTTACGCTACCATTACTTTACAGAATTACTTCCGTATGTATCATAAACTTTCGGGTATGACGGGTACAGCTGAAACGGAAGAAGGCGAATTTAATGAGATTTACGATTTAGATGTAATGGTGATTCCAACCAATCGCCCAATTCAGCGTGCGGATACAGAAGATTTGGTGTTTAAAACCAAACGTGAAAAATTCAATGCTACTATCGAAAAAATACGTGAGTATCACGAGAAAGGTCAACCTGTTCTTGTAGGGACAACAAGCATCGATGTTTCGGAAACGATGAGTCGAATGCTTCAGAGAGCAGGCATCCCTCATAATGTATTAAACGCAAAGCAACACGCTAGTGAAAGTGATATCGTAAAATCTGCAGGTAAACCTGGTGCGGTAACAGTGGCTACTAACATGGCCGGACGTGGTACTGATATTAAGCTGGCTCCAGGTGTTAAAGAACGTGGTGGATTGGCAATTTTGGGAACTGAGCGTCATGAATCTCGCCGAATTGATTTACAGTTGCGTGGTCGTTCAGGTCGCCAAGGCGATCCAGGGGAATCACAATTTTATGTTTCTCTAGAAGATAACCTGATGGCAATGTTTGGTTCAGATCGTGTTGCAGGTGTAATGGACAGGTTGAAATTTGAAGAGGGCGAAGTAATTACGCATCCGTGGATTACCAAATCTTTGGAACGTGCTCAATCAAAAGTAGAGCAGAATAACTTCAGTATTCGTAAAAAGCAGCTTGAATACGATGACGTGTTGAATAACCAACGTAAGGTAATTTATTCTCGTCGTTTACACGCTCTACAAGGCGACCAGTTACTAGCAGATATCATGGATATGCTAGAAGATTATGTAGAAACGTTGGTACAAACTCATGTTGCCGCAGGTGATTATGAAGGTTTGTATACTGAAGTGTTACGTAATCTTGCGGTAGATGCAGAATATGACGAGGAAACTTGGCGTAAGATGAACGCTGAAGACTTGATGGATTTAATTCTAGATAAAGCTTTAGATACGTATCGTCGTAAAGAAGAAAGAATGGCGAAGCCACTTTACGAAGTGATGAAGCGCATCAATGATAGCGACCCAGAAAATCGTCCTGAAAGAGTTCAGGTGATTTTTACTGATGGGATTAAAAGAATGCGTGTGGTTGTAGAAGTTGAAGCTGCACTTAAGAATGAAGGCCGTGAAGTTGCTCGTGCTCTAGAAAGAACAGCTGTTTTAGCTACAATTGATGAGAAATGGATGCAGCATCTGCGTGAACTCGACTCCGTTAAAGAAGGTATCGGTTTGCGTGCATTTGGGCAGAAAGATCCTTTGTTAGAGTACAAAAGAGAGGCGTTCGATATGTTTCGTCAGCTTTTGGATATGGTAAACAAAGATGTGGTTACCACGATTTGGAAATCTGTTCCAGAAGCGCAAGCGGAAAACGATAGACTACAACAAGCTCAGCAACAAAAATCTCGCTTTGATACCAGCAAAATGCAAACTCAACATGCCGACTCAAGCGGAATGGGAATGCAAGCGCCTGCAGGGCAACAAGCTGGTGGTAATCAACAGCGACCAATGGGCCCAAATACGAAACGACAACCAGTGCATGTAGAGCAAGAGCCGGGTAGAAACGATCGTGTTACTATACAAAATATGGGTACTAGCGAGGTAAAAGAAGTGAAATGGAAATACGCTAAAGATTTAGTAGAAAATCAAGGGTGGATTATGGTGGAGAAGTAGTCTCCATCATAATGGTAACAAGTAGCGAAAGCTTAACATGGCTTTATTATCGGCATTGCTTAAATTTAAACTTCTCGTTAAAAAAAGATTAAACAAGTTACCTGAGTGGAAGTTTTAGGCATTGATATTGGAAGTTACGGCATAAAAGGTGCTATCGTTGATACGGAAAAGGGCGAGATTATATCCAATAAACGATCTACAGATAAGATAGAGGATATGAGCCCACACAAACTTATTGCGAAAATGCATAAGATTGTGAAGCTGTTTGAATGGAAGGGGCCAATAGGTTGTGCATTTCCTGCACCGGTGAGTAATGGAATTATAATCTCAACAAACCGTGTAGATTCTGGATGGATTGATACCGATGCCGAGCATTTATTCTCAGAAATAACAGGTTGTCCGGTAAGTGTAATTAGCGATACAGATGCGGCGGGATTAGCGGAAATGACTTTTGGCATAGGGAAAAGGCAAAAAGGAACCGTTGTTGTACTAACCGTTGATACAGGTATTGGCTCCTCAATTTTTGTGAATGGTGTTTTAGTTCCTAATACTGAACTCGGACAGATTTCGATTAAAGGGAGTACCATTGAGTCTCAAGCTTCAAACAGAGCTAGAAAGGAGGGAGGGATTCAGCGTAAAACTTGGGCTAAGCGTTTGCAACATGCACTCGAACATTACGAGAAGTTATTCCATCCGAGCCTCTTTATCTTAGGTGGAAAGCTCAGTAAAAAAGCAGATAAAACCTTCCCTTATATAAAATTGAATACTCGATTTAAAGCCGCTGATCTCAGAAACGATGCAAGTATTGTGGGGGCAGCATACTACGCGGCCTCGCGTGAAAAACAACGCCAAGTATCGAATAAATAGTTTGGTAATAATTTATACTGAAGTGCGTATAAAAAGAGAAATATCTGAAGAAACAGCGACGCGATTTTTTTCTGCTATTTGAAGAAGTAATTGAACTCTATTATCAGAACAGCTGCTATATCCATGTGCAGCATGAATAAGCTAGCATCTTGATCTAAGAATCATCATCAAATCTCAATTTAGCGAGCTTTTCTTGCCACAATTCCCATTCATGTAGTTTAGAGTCATCGGAATAATTAGACTTTTGTTTCTTCTTTTTATCCGATTTGGCAGCTTTAAAAGATGCAGCATTAACAAACTCAATGTTTAATCCTCGCAGTGCTTTTTTTATCCCATTATCAGATGTGGCAACACATATCTTCTCAGGTGCAGACTTTTTAGCTTTTTCAATAATGAGTGTGTCTGCTTCTTGATGTTTGCTAAAGGTGAAGTGCATGCCTTTTTTCCTCAGGGGAATGGGAAAAGGATAGCCATCAACCATGAAGAATAGTTTGTTGTATTTCTTTGTTGAGGCATTTTGCTCCAATAAAGAAATCAACTGAATAATACCGCTTTGTTTGTTTTTATTAAGTCCCAAAGCGTGCATTATATTCATGGTGTCTATAATTAAAATCATAGTTACAAAATATACAGACTCGGTTTAACTTAAAAACTCAATCACTTTCGAGAGAATGGGATTTCGGCTATCTGTTTTCCAGATTGCTGAAAGCGTAGTTCTTTGTGGAATATTCGTTAGCTCAATAAACTTAATATTTAAATCGAATCCATGTTTTAATGAACTTGGTACAATTCCAATTCCCAATTGATTTTCAACAAGTCGGAAAATAGTGTTGGCGTGAACCGATTCGTGAGCCACTTTGGGGGAGAATCCTTGGTCTTCAAAAATGCTTAGAATCTTATCGTAATAGCCATGACTGTATTGGCTAGAAAACAGAATGAAGTTTTCATCTCTTAAGACATCAATAGCGGTGAAATTCTCAGCTGAAACTGGATGAGAAGCTGGAAGAACTAAGCAGAAATTCTCTTCATAAACATCCAGTTTATTTAAACCCGCTGGCAATCTCATTGTTCGTATAAATCCTAAATCGAGTTGATCGTTTCTAATTCTATCAAGCTGTTCTTGGTTAGGCAACTC
>TARA_R110002096_G_scaffold169222_13_pt1 | contig 17495 bp, 9 predicted proteins | sample TARA_R110002096 | Tara Oceans TARA_R110002096 (sample SAMEA4397295) | marine metagenome | biome: Polar Biome; feature: [DCM] deep chlorophyll maximum layer (ENVO:01000326); material: water (ENVO:00002006), including particulate matter (ENVO:01000060) such as... | depth 35 m | reverse complement strand
CAAAGAGGCCAAGGTTTTCGTGTCCACTTTTTCGGGGGAGTTCCAGAACTCGCCAAATTTGGCTCCGGGGTCGCACTGCAAGTTTCAAAGCCCGACAAGGAGTTCTCAAATGAATTCATTGTCACTTACTACTTTGACGAGGACAAGAACGAGGCTACGCAGATGGCGGCGCTACTCGATGCACTTTTGAGCAATGTGCGAACGACCCCCCAAAAAGTGAGCGGGAAAGCGAACCGGCGGCACTACGACATTCGGATTGCGCCCCAATCCCGGACAAAGGCGGATCGTGAAGGATCTGAGGAATACCCAAATCCTGACAGGGATGAAATTCCCGAAGATTTCAGGCCGCTACTAGACGAAGCTGAAATATTGGCGAATTCCGTGGAAAAAGGGCTAGGAATGATCAAAAAAGCGATCGCAGATGAGAATCGCGAGGATTTGATCCGTGGGCTGGACGCATTAATTGAGAACATCAACCAATCAGTGCAATCTATTCAGAATCAACTGGAACCAGAGACTTATAAGGCATTGGAACGGGCCCAGAATAAGGCCAGGGAGTTAGGAGACAAAGCGAGTAAGCCAGGTTTATCGTCAGTTAGGCGGGAGCAATACGAATCAATGTCGGGAGAATGGACGTATCAAGCTGAGTATGGGGTAGAAGTCATCAAAGAGATGCAGGACACTCGAGTCGCATTGATGAAGAGGTTGAGCGACCTCGAAGACGAGAAGGAACTCATTATCGCAGAGTTGGAGATTAAACAATTCCCGGAAGCTATTTTGTCCCTGAACGATGTGATCGACAACCTGGAGAATGTTCACCTAAGCATTCGTGGAATGGTTGGTGCCCCCAGAATGGTTGCCTCTCCCCCAAACGAGTGAAATGACACGCCATGTCAGTCTTCATCAGCCACAGCCACCAGGATCAGGAGTTCGTCAACCAGCTCTGTCTCCGCTTGATCAAGCGCAACGTGAAGGTGTGGCGGGATGAGTGGAAGATGTCGCCCGGTCATTCGCTTCCCGCCAAAATCCAGGAAGCGATCGAGCAAGCCTCGATTTTCTGCGTCGTGGTGTCGGAAAGCTCCAACCAATCGGACTGGGGCGCGCAAGAGATCGGCGAAGCCTTGCGGCAGGAGACCGATAAGAAGACCGTCATCCTGCCCCTGATCCTGGAATTGTGTGAGGTTCCGGATAACCTTAAGGACTACCTGCACGTTGATTTCCGCCAAGACTTTGAGCGCGGCCTGCGCCAAGTGCTGAGGGTCGTGGAGCGCGGCTACGAACGGCGCTATTCGGGGACGGCTGCGGGTGGTGCCTGCCATCCCTTTTTCATTCACTGGGGCCGGGAGATCGGAGAACGCGACGGCAAATTCTTTCTGCAACTGGACACAGTGTCTGTTGATGTCGAAGAAGACACGTGGTTCTGGCCCAGTTCATGTTCCAAGGCAACGAATCCGCCAAGCCCGAGCAGTTGGAACTGGAGGATCTGCACGACTACGTCATCAGTGCCTGCGCCGAGGAATTCCGCCAGAGCCCGGCGCGGATTAAACTGAAGTCCGGCGAGGTGGAGCGTGGCAAGTTCACGATTCAGGATGCCGAGGGAGTCGCGAAATTCGATGTCTCGGTACGCGTACGAAAACTGGGCAAGCAGATCAATTCTCCATGGTCTTCGCCTGCTGGAGTGGCGATCATGTCATCCCTAAAACTACAGAGGATCAACAAAATTCCACACCACTGACAACGGAACAATCTCATCGCAATACGTCAGTTGCGTTGCGCCATGGCGCGCATGGTCAGAGCGTCGATCAGCGCCCGAATGGCTTCCCGGGCCTTTTCCAGTTCCTCGATCTTCTGTTCCAGCCGGACCTTGAAGGCACCAGTCAAGGCCCCCAGGCCGCCGATCGCCAGTTCTTGTTCAAACTCCTGAATATGGCGACGATGATAACCGGAAAGAACCAACTGGTGATCGAGATCCTCAATGAGTCCGGACCCTTGATCGTCAAGAATCTCCACGATGATATTGCCCTCATTTTTCGTGTAGAACTTGAAGGGCAAAGGAGTCGTGTTGGATCGAATCACTTCGATCATTTTCCGGCCCAGCCGTTCAATGGATGTGTGATCGAGCCGGGAAGGGAAATTGATAATCTCCGCGACTTCAGATGGAGGGTTGGAATCGGGCACGGTAAGCGTGGCGCTGGAGTCAGAGTATTTCGTGGCAAACCAATCTGCGATTTGCTGGCGGTCGTCACTTCCGCTCCAGATTCGGTCTGTCAGAAGAGGGGGGACCGGGGTCTGGTCGAGTCGAACGACGACAACATCGCGATCGACCTCCGCGATCATCAAATTGGTGATTGCATTGCACTCGGCTCTGGGCCATTCCTTGGCGTTGTAGGATTCTGAAAAGAAAACCACGGAGTCACGGCTGTTTTTCAGGCCTTCATTGATGCTGTGGCTGAGGGAGCTACTGACCCCGATTTCTTCGTAATCGATCCAAACCGGGATGTTTCGGAGTTCAAACGCTTCCTTAAACCCCTTCACGTTTGGTTCGTCCTCGCGGGAATAGCTGAAGAACACTTTATTGTTCATAAGGATCAGGATTGTTACTATTGGATGAGTACATCAACGGTAGGAAATCGTTCCCGGTCATTGGCGGGATAGCTGCCAAGGTCGCTAAGATCAATCCCGGCGAGTAGACCGTCTTGAAACGCTCGGTCGGCCCATCGAAATAAGGCGGCGATTTCCGCAAATTTGATGATTCGATTGAGAGGCGGAAAAGCATCAGCTACCTCATTGAGATGATCGTTGGAGATTCGTGTCAGGGGTTCGATCTCTTTGACGGTATGCTCTTTTTCGGTTGGTGACTTTCCGCGACCAATCTCGCTTTGCGTGACATACACGTGAGTTGTGGCATAGAGATAACGCATTTGGCTGTCGAAGACGACCGACTCATCCAAGAGTGACAGATGAACAGCTTCGTCATGGAGGGCGGCCAAAGTGGATTGGCTGAGGGTCTGCTTAAGCGAACTCGCCAGCGAATGGGACTCGGCCCCTTCGGCAAGCTTGAGCGAGCACCACAATTCAACCAACGAGCGTGGACAACTACCCCGTTCCAAGGTTGCCAGTACAACGAGCGTAATTATCTCCTTGAGAGCTTCATCCGAGGACGACGGCAAGTCGTCGAGCATCTTTTTGCTGTCTTCGAGATTCAACTCCTGGATCACCTTTGCAGTGGTCGTTCGCGCAGAAGATCGTATTTTGTAAGAAATATTTTCCAGGGCCTGTCTTGCTTCGAAGGTAGACATTCCCAGATCCTTGGCTTCCTCGAGGTTGGAATCGTAAATCTGCTGATAGAAGTAATTCTCAATCGTCTCACGCCACAGTTGCGGATCGGAGATTTGAAACGGAAAATCAGGTATTTGAGTTGCCTCATCCATGAGTTTCCGGCCCACCAGCCACTCCTTCATTTCATCGGACACTTGGTCAAATTTCAGCAAAGATCGAATGACGACCGGGATTTCAGGGGAATTCAGAACGGAGAACCATTTCGATCGATCTGCAGGGCGATATGGCTGGACGTTTTCGACCACCGACCGCAGTTCTTGCGCGTCATTGTCTCTAAACTCCTGGTAGGCGTCGCGGAATTGTTTCGAAAAAGAAATATCCCGACCATTGGGCAATTTCGGTTCGTCAAACGACCATGGAATCGTGTCCGCCAGAATCAGGTCCTGACCGACGGACGTGTCGACGAGATAGGGGTCGAGGAGCACGGTTTGGCCCGGTGACTCTGGTTGATCGAACACAGACGTCCGCTCGGTTCCCCATCCAATCGAAATCGCGGCATTGCGGCCTGAGATTGCGAACCGGTAGAGTGCTTTGAGATCGACGGGATCACTTTCGGAATCGATCATCCATTCCTTACCCTTCGGGTCGCGGAAGAAGAGCCCTTTTCCCTCCTCAAAAATTAGGGCTTTGTCGCTGAAGTCACCGGAGACTTCAGCAGTTTCTCCCAGATGAATGCCTCCTCCCAGAGCGCGAAAGTTTCGCGGCTGCTTGACTTCGGTGCGGAAATCGAATGGCTTGCCCTCCGGGCTAAGCCGCCCCTGCCAGTCAGCGTGTTCTTTGGGGAGCCGTGATTGAGCCGCGTTGAATTGGAAGCTCTTCCAATCGACGATGTTGACTTTGAAGTCCGCTCGGCTTGCAATGAGTCGCCCTTTGTCTGAGGCGAACGCAACGGGCGAAGTCTTGATGCCCTCACTTTGCACCAGCTTATCACTGATCTGACGTTGAAGCTGTGCAAGATTCTGTTCGAGGGTGACAATGCTTTTGTGCAGTCCCGGTTGACTGGGCAAAAGTGGATTTGTCGAGGCAGCCACGCCGGGCGTTGATCCAGGAGGAGGGCGCGGTGGAAACATCGCCTTCAATTTCTGCAAATCGGGCAATACCGCATCGAACTTGAAACCCATGCGCTGGGCTTCTTTGACAAAGCTGTCCATTTCGAAGGAAAGATGGGCCCCCGCCATTTTCGCGTCCTTCAGGGAAATGCTGCTGGCTTCCGTCCCCATTGCCAATCGCTGGTTGGCCGTCTCCTGGAAGAGTTTCGATAGTTGATTGGATTGTGCAATGAAGCTGTTGGCCTTGAGTTGCAGTAGAAATTGAACTTCGGAGGCAAGACCTTGTGGCAGGTGCTTGCCGCCGGGATAGCGAACTTCAACCATCCGAAGCAGGTTGGCCTCTCCCCGGGGCTGAACCGCTTTATTGATGTGGTCATAGGTTGCTATCAACTTGTCCACTGCGCCGTCGGTGGTGCTGAAGCGGGGACCCCCATTTGCTCTTCGGGCCAGCTCCGTTTCAACGGATTGCTGCCACCGAACCAAGTGGGACTTCCGTTCCGGGAAGAGCTTTGAATCGGGGCTGGAAGGTGCATCAGCAAGCAGAGGCGATAGCGTCCTTTGAATGCGCCTGAGCGATTCAGTTTCGAGAAGAAGCGCGACGCGCTGATGGGGGCTGATGGCGGGTTTCCGAAATTCTTCGGGGAGGTTGGGATTACGGACGATTTCCTCGGAAAGTGCTCGGAGATTGGCTTCAGCGTTGATCCATTGCCGGGGATCTGCATCAAAAGCTCTTACGCTAGTCATCGCGACCTTTTCCAAGGGAGGGCCACGCGTGGGAGTCGTTTCGATGAGAATCTCCGGCCAACCGGTCGCGGCTTTCAGTTCAACGATTTTCCGATTCCAACTTGCCGCGATGCGCTTCGTTCGGCTGGCCTCGGCTTCGGCCCATTGCTGTGTGGAGATCTCTTTCGAAATGTCCCTGAGTTGCTCTTCAAAAACCCGCTGCTCATCGGAGCCGATGACGGCTTCAAACTGCTCGCGATATTGTTTCACCAGCAAGAGTTGAGCCGACTTGACCGTGCCTTTTATGCCTGTCAGGGCATGTGATTCCGCCAGAGAGCGCTCCATCCTTTGGAGACCGTCCACCGCACCACGAAGTTCGGATGCTGGCAAAAGCGCCAGAGGATTTTTAGGGATCGGAGATCGTGGGGCCAATTTCCGCAAGTCCGCCTGAATTTCTTTCGCGATTACTTCGACCCTGGCCAGTTTTGGCAACGAGCCATTTGCTCGTGCCACTTGTGTGTGCTGGGTTACCTCCGCAAGGGTGGATTTAGCATCCTTGACCAATCGGGCACGGTCTTCCGGCAGCATTTTGGAGAAGTCCAAATCCAAGTCTCGGGCCTCTTTGAATTCTGTAGGTGACAGCGTTTGCTTGGCCAGCTCGAGAGTTTGCTCTGATAGGTCATCCGGCTTCCAATCGGCGCCTTCTCCGCCGCCTGCTTGTTCCAGAATGAGATGGGCCCGAATGACGGCTCGCGCATCTTGGACTGAAAGTAGGCCCGGGGACTCATCGTCATCATCATCCTTTTCTTCCTTGAACCAATCGTCAGTTTCCGCCGCCTCCTTGAGCGATCCGGCAAGGTGATCGATTGAGGAATCGATATTCGCTTGATTGGTGCATCCAGCTAGAGCCGACAATGCGCCCATGCATAACAATCTCAGTAGTTTTCTTATCATGCTACCTCCTAAATAGAACTGATAAAGTGCCTATCAGATTCGGTCTTGCTTTGCACGAAGAAAATGAAAGAAGCCAGTTTCTTTTTTTCACTAGCGGAGTGAATTCCGGGTCGTCCTTTACGGACAAGAGAATCTACCAATCGTGGTGGATCTGCTCCTTGTCCCAGATAAGAAACTCAGTCACGATGGTGTCGGCATCGAGAGCCATGGTTCCGCCGACTTTCCGGGTTTCCCAACGCTTCAACACATCCCACAACTCGTAAACTTTACCATAGGCCTCATGGTCAGTTCCAAGCACGGTCGCCATTTCCACCAGCCCCTCATTCATCCGTTCGCTAAGAATCTTTCGAGCTGCGTCCTTAGCTTCCGGATCGTCACTGAGATACGCATCATAAAGCATCGCGGTAATCCCGCCGAACGAGCGACAGAGAAAGACACCATGTCCGGCTTGGAGATTGCGCAGGACTTCTTCGAGAATGCCGGGGAACCATCCCGCATATTTGAAGGTGGGACCACCGATACTAATCAGGGTATCGGAAGATGCGACCAACTCGCCGCGCATCGCCAGCAGCGCCAGCCGGAAGCGGGTCTCTGCGGGAACGCGATCGAGGGATCCATCCTGGACCTTCTCGCATTGATAAACTTCGACCAAGCCTTGCAGCTCACCACGCACCTCGGCTGGCATGGCAGACTGGGTCTCAGAATGAACAAAGTTCTTGACTCGAGGTTCTTTGAGGTCGCGGGGATCGCTTCCGGCGGCAACCTGGAGTTTGTATTGCAGGGCCATGGAGACAATCACGTCCATAACGCCGTCTGGCCGCCAATCATGGCCAAACGCGAGCCTGGCTCCGTGCCCGAGGAGTGCCTCGCAAAGTCGACTCAGGACACGGTCCAATTCGTCTTGTTTCATACCAAATGCGGCATGGTTCTCGCCGAGGCTAGCGGAGATGCCGATAACGCGACTTTTCAGGCTTCGTTTCAAAACGCTGGGAGAATTGGAATCGATCATGACGGTTCGGAGCCGGGTTCGGTAGGGGGAGGGGTGACCAACGTGGAATTGGGTCGGGTTTCAGCAACGGGCAAACCGTCGATCGCGGAGGCGGCGCGGTATTCGGCTAGGGTGAAGAGAGACGAATCGGGGCGAAGGCTGCGCAGTAACTCTTGGGCGGCTCGGCGAACGCCGTCTTCCAGAGGTGGTCCCGCATAGACGATAACGGGCGGCTTGGAACTCCCTTTCTCTTCGATTAGGTTCATTGCCGTGTAGAGGGAAGTAAGAGTAGGCGTTCGTGGAAGAAACACCGTGGCGTCGGTTTTGTTGGGCGCCATGTGAGAAGCCAGAGAACTGCGCAGTAACTCGCGCATGCAAACGGTGAGGACACGCAGGGTGTCGTCACCAGGAACGACGACTGCGTTGCTGGCGTTATAGGGGAATGTAGAGGATAGTTGTGTTCCACTAGAGCGGGCATCTATAATGACGATCGGGCGAGCATATTTTTCGGCCCACATCACTGTCTGGAGGCACCAGGGACGCTGATCGAAGGCATTTGTGCGAAGCACGAGAAGAAGGCTTTCGTGGCCGGCGTACTTCAGCACGTCCTGCCAATCCGTCTGGCCGGGTTTGAGAACTTCGAAATCGTAAAAACGCTCCAGCCATGCCATGTCGTGGAACTGGGAACGCAGGGCGGAAGCCAGTGGTATGCCGTCCCTATTGGCATGGCTGATGAAGATCTTTACCGACACTTCCTTGCCGTTCGCGTCTTTGCCCGCTGGAATGGGTTGGTTTGCCGTGAAAAGCGCCCGCTGCAGTTCAAAAAGGACCCGCAAGGCGAAGTAGTGGCGACGCAACGGATTTTCGATCGTTCGCTCCGCGGTGTAGAGTTCGAAAAAGTCTCCGGTGCCTCCCGGGTAAGCTAACCCTTGCTCTTTTTCCCAGAACTGCCGGTCCCAATTCGGATTGAGTACGAGGACGTGAGGTTCGTCCTCCTCAGACCGTTGGCAACTGTTGCGAATTCGGCCAAGAGTCTCAGCCAAGTGGCGGTTAGATATTCGCTCTTGTGAGCTTTCTGTCGACCCGCCCGGAACAGGGCTCAAAATCAGGACGATAAAAGGGATCTCGCACGACCTGACTAAGCTGGCGATGACTTCCAGATCAAACTCAGATTGATTTTCGACGCTGGTGCCCCCCGGGGGGGGCGGGATGTTGAAAACCCTACAAGGTATATTCAGATCAATCCCGATTTCTCCATGGGAATTCTGCATCAAGTTCGCTTCACCCGAAAGAATGACGCGCTGAATCACCTCACTGGTATGATTTGTTTCAAAATTAGAAAGATCACCTAGAAGAAATATTGAGGCTGGAGTAAGGCCGCGGTACAAGTGGATACGGTCTTTAACCGGGTCTGTGAATGGAAGCTTGCTCTTTGTTGTTTGGCTTTGGGAATTTTCCTTCTCTTCAATAGAATCCTCATCTCTATTGAGTGGCAGTCGGGATTGGGAACTCTCCGGTTGTTCCTGAAGCCATTCTTTCAATGTTGACCACTGCCACATGATCGCCTCGTGGCTGATGTCGAGCAGTTGCTCGGTTGGATGTTCGAAGATGAAATGTCGAGGCTCATCGGATTGTTTAGATCCATTCGCAAAGACCTTCACGACCTCTCGAACATCGTTCTCCTCGCAGTCGCATTTTGCGGCAATTTCAGCAACGCTGACCGGCCACCTGGTGTATCGCTTGTCTGCGCCAGGAACACACAGGCTGCGAAAGAGATGCTTAGCAATCCTTTCCCTTTCCTTGGCTTTGTCGCGCTTCAGTTGGAGATAGTTTTCATCCTCATCCTTGGACAAGTCATCGTCATTTTCCCTTTTTAATTCGAGATAGACTTCATCAGCATGGTTGGAAAGAGCTTGGTCAATTCCACCAACAAACTCGTAATCGCTAAGCGTTAGCGTCAGGCTTTCCGTTTCGCTAGTCGAACGCCGCTGCGCCCGCCACCAACATCGCATCAGGCAATGCTCCATCAGGGGCAATTGATCGACATCCGCTACCATATCATTGACTACCCGATCAAGGAATTGCGGCTCCCAATTAGCGCGAAATTGCTTCAGCGGTCCAGTGATCGCCTCTCGAATTTGATCTGGGGTGAGGCGTGGCGTCAGAAACTGAGATTCATTCATCGCTTCGGGCAGACCGTAAAATGCGTTGCAATCGCCCAAAAAATCAGAGCGCATTGTGACGACTACGAAAACTGGCATTCGTTCCTGCTTCGTCACATCGAGGAGAAGATTAACAAATGCAGCGGATTCGTTGCGTTTTGCACCACCTTGACTCCGGCGTCGATAGCGAAACAACTCCTCAAATTGATCGACGAGTATGAGGATAGGTCCAGAATCTTGAGCTCTACGGCGAAGCACTGAAAGGAGACCGTGTGGTCCACGACGCAACTCGGCTTCGATTTGCGCAGAGCGCTTGGGATCTGGGGTGGATGTCCCTTCTAGCGAGTTCGCTAGATTTGCAATTGGGCTGCTGCCGGGGTTGGTAATAACGATTTGCCAATTTTCTCTCGCGTCCAGCATCCCGGCTTCCAAGGCAGGTAGCAGTCCAGCACGAACCAAGGAGGATTTGCCCGAGCCGCTGGCGCCGACTACCGCAAGAAACCGATGGTCCTGAAGTTTCAATAGCATCGTTTCGATCTGAGCAGCGCGGCCGAAAAAAATCGAGCTTTCCGCTGTGGTAAACGGACGCAACCCAAGGAACGGATATGGTGGGAGTGGCGGGGACATCGATCAGTCTTGAATTCCCAACTGCGATAAAAACGGCTTCCAGTTATCTGGGAGGTCGTATAAGCCTTTGAACCTTAGAGGAAGAAAACAATCGTCGTCTTCTTTATCTTTGTATGCGGCACACAAGGGTGGAGGCATTTTGCGCGCGATCGACAATCTCCGCATCTCGCTAAGTTGTGTACGCGCCCATTTCTCCGAGCGTTGACCTACTGTTACCACTAAGCCGCAGTAGTCCGACGAGTCAGCTATCGTGCTGAGCGGAAATTCTTTATCCAAGACCTCATTGTCGACACCGAAATCCGCTAACTCCATGCTGGCCCTATCCGCTAGCCTGGCATCTCCTTGCGCTCTCAATATGAGCACGTTTCCCGGTATGCTCGCGGTGGGAACGGTGGTTCCGTTCCGCTTCTCGCTTAGACAATTCACGACAGCAGCCTGGGAATCCAACTCTCTAATGATCCTAACAACATCGCTTTGAAAATCTTCGAAATCGTCTTTGCGAATGTCAGGTGCATCAATGTTGGGGTTTAGTTGGGGCTCGATACTTCGCCATCGTAGTGTTGCGATCCCAGTTTTACACGCCGCTTCCCATTGTAGCTGATCGGCTTCCTCAAATCGTTCATCAACCAGTTGAATGAAAGCGGAGCATTTCGAGAGATCGGTGTAAATCGCGGCCGCATCTGATTCATAATAGCGTTCTGGAAAAATTCTAAAACCCGCATCGTTGAGTCGATTGGCAAGCTGAACCCTATTGCTTCGTAGGCTCTGTTGGCATTGGGCGAGATAGATGCTGCTTCCGGGTTCTGCTTCAAGCGAACGATTTAGGCGCTTGATTTCATGAGCCGCGTCAGGGACAAGGTCAAGGAAGGCTCCGTAATAGTCGCGCGCGTATTCCTCCCTTGGCGGATCACCGAAGCGAATACTGCCACCGCCATTGGTCTCTCGGAAAAAGGTGTAACCCTTTATACCCCTTAGTTCGTCAGGGACCGTTTTCTCCTCAGTAAGTCGCGTTCGGATAACGAAAATTCGATTTTCTGCAGCCCTCGGTCCACCCGCAGTTCTAAGAAACGCATGGCGTTCCTCTCTGCACCAAGGACGCTTAATGTAGGTGGGAGAAAGGATGATGAATAGAAGTGCAGACTGCTCCACATTCTGCAGGATTTTCTCATCGCGTTGCTGCCCCCCGTAATCTTCGTCATCCATCCAGATTCGGGCTTCTATACCAAACTGCCTCCGAATCTCTCCCTTCAAGTGGCGCTTGAACGCAGTAACCCAGCTTGATAGCGGATCGCCAGGCACGATTTCTGCGTTGTCATCCCTAGCATAACTAATGAAAATGTCGTTGGCAAAATTTGTTGTCATCAGCTCTCTTGCACCTCAAGTAAGGTGAGTAAGAAATTTTGGCAACTGCTTAGGATTCCATTCTGGCAAAGAGTGGTGTGGACGAATCAGACCATTGTGCTCAGAGAATCCCCTTTTTAACCAATCATAGCTGAGACACGAAGGCCCAAAATCATAGCATGACCAAAGATGTTGACTCCAACCAGCATCAAAGCCGAATCTCTGGAGATCCGTAGAACACGTAGTTGGCCCAGTCGGCGCGCTTGCTGGCGAAGAGCTTGCTCCGGGCGCGGGTGATCGCCTCGCCTAGGGGGCGTTCTTCGATCAAATCGCGATAGAGGGAGATGGCAAACAACTCGGCCGAATGATCGGAAACATTCCACCGGTTGGAGAGAAAGCCCCGGACGCCGGCACGCAAAATGGATTGGGCGAGGCTGGCGCCGCCTTTTGCCGTGTTGGTGACATTGCCCACCTGGCAGGCGTTGAGAAACACCAGCATGGGAACGGAATCGGGCGGGAGGGTGGAGAGGTCCGCCGCAGTGAGAAAGGCGTTTTGATCGAACTTGAGCCCGTTCCGGGAGGGATCGGCGGGGTCGAAATTGCCGTGACCGGCGTAGTGGACCAGGTCGAAGCTGTTCGTTCGGAGGATGTTCATCACGCCGTCCTTGGTCACGCTGCCATCAGTCGGCATCGCGGTGACGACGATGTTGGTGGAATCTTTGAACGCGTCCATGATGGCCTGCGCCTCGCGTTCTGCTCCCGCAAGATCTCCGGTCGGGTTTGCGACGAGCAGGAGCTGGATGGAGGAGCCTCGCCGTCGGTAGGACGGCAGGCTGGGAAGGCTACCAGTGAGCAGTCCCCGCCGCATGCCACAATCGAGTGCGGGACGGAAAGGTTCGGCACCGGGCACATCGAAACAGAGCAGTTCAAACGGAATGGTGGAGGCTTGTTCGTCGTGGAGGATGTCCCAGGGGCGGTCTCGATTTTGTTGAATCGCGTCGGCGACGTTTCCGGAGAAAAGTTGGCGCGCGAGGGTTGAGCCCCAGTCTGCCTGATGTTCGAAGTGCGGGGACGATGAGTCGTCCGCGGCTAGTTCTGCGAGTGTGGTGGCGGATGCCTCGATCCGAACCGGGTCATGGGGGACTGCGCCGCTGCTTCCCGGGGCCCGAGCGAACTGCAGCCACGCCCCTTCGTTTTCTCGAATACTGAGAAACAACGGCGAGCGATCCTGCACAGAAATTTTGGGAGGAAGTTCCTGGACGGCAATGGCCCTCTCTTTGCGTTTTTCCTCGGAACGGAAGAAATCAAGAATCAACTGATATCGGCCGGAATCGTTCTCGCAGACGGTCACACTGTTTAACCGATGGTTGCCGCCTTCCTGAGCCGATTCCGCGGTTTGCATCTGGAGCAACCCGTTGAGAATCGCCTCGACGGATTGTTTTGGCTCCAGACCGAGGTTTACGGCGAAGGGAACCAGAGCGAGGGATTCGACCCCATGCTGGGCGGCCCGGCTAACGATTTCACACACGCCACCTTCGACCTGCCGCATGAGCCAGAAATTGGTTTCATTGGCGGGTTTTTCCAGGAGTTCGCTGAAGTCTCCCATTTGCTGGAGGATCACGTAGTCGCCAAAAAGTTGGTCGCTATGGGTCGGTAAAATTGGGTTACGTTTGGTGGTGTCCTTTTCGCCTTCCTCCAGTGCTCGGCGAAGCCCCCCTTCCATCTTGGTATCGAGCGCCCCATCCGCGCCGCGTAGGGTTGCGCTCCCGAGAACCCAGACGGCATAAGCTTCGATGTCGAGGGCTTCCTCAAGCGGACCGTTAAACAGAGAAATTTGGAGCTGCTTTTGATGAGCACTATCCTCACTCTTTGCCTTGGCAAGGGTCCGGAGACCTTTGGTGACGAGGTAGCCGATCTCGTCATATTCCACGGCTTGAAACAGACGCCGATTTTCGCTCGGGCTCAGCCCATTATCGATCCAGGCGATTTGCTCATCAGGGTGCTTGGCGTCTTTGTCGTGGAAGACGCCTCTTCCGAAATCCGAAAAGAGGTCCCAGAGTTCGTCCAAACTACTTGGCGTGGGATCTTTCAGTTTCAGTGGATGTCTTAGGTCGTATTCGCTACAAAAATTCCGATAGATGTCGTTGGCTTTTTGGGGCTCATATTCTTTGGGTAGGAATTCGAGTTGTCCCTGCAGGGCATTCGAAACCATCTCAGAGGCACCGCCGAATCCTCCGGCAACATAGATCGGTTTTCCTGCCAGCAGATGTTTGATCGCTTCTTCGGCCTGACCCGGTAAGCGGCCGAGATAGCCACCCTGATACTCGCCGTCTCCGTTGGGCCAGGACTTTCCTCCCATGATAACCCGGGCATCGGACTTTTCTGCCATGATCGTCCGCATGGTTGCCAATTCATGGGCTTGATCGACAGGGTTGGTTGCTGCCGGAGTGGGATACTCGGGAATGCGATGAAAATGGGCTTCGATCCAGCGCTTCTGGTCATCGTTGTCTTTTTTCTTCAGGTTGTCTTCCCAGAGGAACGCTGCCACGTAGCTGTGGAGCAGGAAACTCTCTCCTTTGGATGCTCTGCTGCGCCGATGCGCCTTGATCAGATCGGAGATCAACTGAGTATGCCCCATCGAGTTCAAGTGTCCGCCATATCCCAATTCGGCGCCCGAACGGGCCAAGGCCAGAGTTAGATAGGCGATCGCGCCATTGAGGTGAGCTCTTAGTAACCCGGCTTCGCGACTGCCTTTCAGATCTACCGAAACATGCTCAATATCGGCTGCCAGGTCAGGACTATCCGAGAGCGATAAGGCAATCTGCCAGCCGTCCAAGGGAGGAACCGGAGTTTTTCGCAGAATATCCGGAGCGAGCATGGAAGGGGTAGCGAACCGAACATTCGGGTAGTTCTTACGCATGAGATCGGTTTCGGTGAGAGGCAGCGGTGGATCCGGGTAGATCAGCACCATGCGTTGCTGGCCGCTTAACGGGCCTTGGGCGAAATCGAGAAGTTCCGGCGGTCTGGACAGGTAGGTCGGCTGTAACGGGATATCCTGCCGGTTGAAGGTGACTCTCGCCGCGAGTCCAAAGTGAAGATGACGAAGCCATGCTTTGAGACAGGCATCGAGGCATTCGTCCAGAAATCGTTCATCGACCTTCCCTCCTTCAGCCACCAAGTTGATGGAATTGCCGCCATACACCAAGCCACGATCCTCCCCTTTGCTGAGGGCGTTGATGAAAACCAGCGGCATCCCGAGTTGTTTCGCTTTGAGAAGCTCGGCCTGGCAATAGGGGCTTTCTGCGTAAGAATCGGTCCTAACCACCAAGGTCAGGCAGCGCTTCTGATTTTCAGAGAGTTGATCGAGGCTCTCGCCGCGATCTAGGTCGTACTTGTCAAAAAAGCTTTTCAATCGGCTCTTTCCGATTCGGTCACGGATTTTTGTGGCGAGGCCGCCAGATCGTTCTTCGTCAGCCCGGGCGTAGCTGATGAATATCCGCACCCGTTTCTGCTCCTCGATATCCGCTGCGTCCTTGTTGTTCATGAGCAGGTGGCAAATCTCCACCGCGACTTCATGGCAGACCAATTTGGCTTTCTCCTGATAATTGGGAAGAAATGCCGCCCCAGCAGAAGCAATCAAGCTACTGGGAAGATGAATCGAACTTGTCGCATTCAAGATTACTGGAATGACGTGGACCTTTTTGCGGAGGCTCTCTTCCAAATAGAAAATCCGGTTGGCGAACGCCTTTAATTCATCATCGACCGAAGCATTCTTGTCCAACAGGACCACCACAACCAAGCTAGCCGAGAGTCTCTCCATTTCGCGATGATCTTTCAGCCTCAGCGGTGGCAGGCTGAGAAGAGTTGTCATCGAGTCCAGAAGCGTCTGGCGGCTTTCGACGGAAAGATCTTCTTCTTCCTTGTTGAGGAAAATCGAGTCGAGCAATTTCCTGAGCTGGTGCCGTTGGCCATCCAGGCGTGACGGAATGTCCGCTTCCGATCTCTCGAAGGGCTCTCCGTTGGAATCGAATCCCTTGAAAAGTAAACCCTCGCCTGAACGAGCCATGACGGCAAGCGAACGTCCTGATTGTGGCAATGCATCCGCGTTCGCATAGGATCTCAACTGCAGATCATAGCCCTTGATCCATTCCTGGAGATTGGCGATTTTCTTTTCGACCGCGTCAAAGTGGTGTCCCGCATAGACAGGGATTCCGACTCCCGCTTCCAGATTGGGCTGATTCTCGAGGCGATGACTCAAAAACTCAAACAGTGACTTCGCGACCACTGGGCTAGGACCGTCTTTAGCCTCATGCTGGCTCCAGACAATGTGCACGGAGAGGGGAGCTTGCTCTGCCGGAGAAGGAAAGAGAGATTCCGGTTGTTTTCTCCGCAGGGCTTCAAGCTTGGCGAGATACGGCGGGGGTTTGGGCGGCGCGGCTTTTGCCGTTTTGATGGGGCTCTTCAACAATCGCGGGATCGCCAAATCCGGCTTCGCCCATCGTTTTGTCAAGTCCGGCTCCTGAAGTAGTTTCTCCTCAAGTTTGTTCAGGTAGAGCTCCAGGTCATGATCAACAAGCTTGCCTAACAAACCCAATGCTTTTCCACGCAGCTCTTCGTCCTCAAGTTCTTGTTGAAGCTGATCAAACTCGCTGTTGGTGAGCAACTCGGGACCTTGTGGATTCGCTGAGGACCGTTGGTCTCCCAACTGCACGAGGCTCTTCACATGAGAGTAGCCCGGGGGAAGTTTGGTAATGACGTCGTCCCCATAGACGAAGCGGAAAGAGCGGCCATGGAAGTGCCAGTCAAAGTAGTAAGCAAAGTCCTCTTTGCCGGTGCAGGGCTGCCCAAAGGTATAAATGCCGTCCGGTTTGTAGGTTCCCGAGAACTCTGTGGCAAGGATGGTCGCTAGGGCACCTCCGTAGCTGTGACCGGTGAGCCAAAGCATTTTGGAGTTGGGCTCCACTGCCTCCATTTTCTCCCACACGATGTCGCGAACCAAGTTGAATCCTTTGAAAAATCCCTGGTGAACACGGTAATATGGCTCCTCCACCGTTTGGATTTGGATGTTTTTCAGCCACGTCCGAGGTTCCTTGGTCCCCCGGAATCCAACGACCAGGGCATCCGGAGTTGACGCCACTAGGCCTTGGGTATCGCCCACTTTAAAAAATTGGCAGGTCTGGAATCCCCATTTTGAAAGGGCGATTGCCTGTCCCTGGGCCGGGTCTTCATAGCAGAGATCACTCACCTTCGCCAAAGCGTGTGCTTTGGCCCAATTGAAGGAGCGGTTTGCTAATGATTCAAGAAGTGGTTCCATATCCTCCTGCTGCTCGGCATCCTCGTCAAAAGACGCTGGTTTCGTCAAGCGGGAAGTGGGAGATTACGAAAGGAGAATCATGGGACGTTCCGACTTTAGGAATCCGCAGATTCGTTTCCCCCGAGCGGAAGGTGCGGAGAATCGACTCCTTGGTCAAGTCCACATCAGTGTTGCCAAGATCGTCCACAATAAACAATCACGACAGGCGCGGATTGCGTACGTTGCAGGAGCAGAGACCGTGATCTGATTTTCGTGGCTACTTGTGATGAAACGGCTCGCTCTGGACCAGCGCCTGAATGAACTCGATGATGGCGTAATTCTTGGCTTTTGCTCCTGCGGTCATCTCGTTGGCAAGATCCTCGTCGGTGAAGCCGAAGGGGCGCCCTAGTCCATAGCCTATCAGATGCTCGGTGAAGCCGCGGGCGAAGTCGGCCTCGCGATTGGCAATCCGGTCGCGTAGCTCGAAGTAGTCGGCGAACTCGGGGCCGTTGTGAAATGCGCCGGAGGGATCGATTTCGTGGGCGCGTTTGCCTTTTCCTTCCTCGGTTCGCCACTTGCCGGCTGCGTTGAAGTTCTCCAGACCGAAGCCGATTGGGTCGATCTTGCGATGGCAACTGGCGCATTGGGCTTCCTCCATGTGCGCGGCCAGTTTTTCACGAGTGGTTAGCGGTTTGTCCGCGAGGCGGGAGAGTTGCGGAACATTGGGCGGAGCTGGAGGCGGGGGATCGTGGAGCAGATGGCGCAGGACCCAGGCGCCGCGTTCGACGGGGCTGCTCTCGATGCCGTCGCTTCCCATGGCGTGGATCGCGGCCATGCCTAACAATCCACCACGTGGTGAGTCCGCGGGCAGGCTGATTTTTTGGAATTCATCCCCCGTAACGTCTTCGATACCATAGTAGGTGGCGAGCAGGCCGTTGACGAAGATGTAGTCGCTCTTGAGCAGATTGCCGAGTCGGCCATGCTCAGAATCACGAAACAGATGGGCGAAGGATTGATAG
>TARA_R110002096_G_scaffold316010_7_pt1 | contig 17501 bp, 14 predicted proteins | sample TARA_R110002096 | Tara Oceans TARA_R110002096 (sample SAMEA4397295) | marine metagenome | biome: Polar Biome; feature: [DCM] deep chlorophyll maximum layer (ENVO:01000326); material: water (ENVO:00002006), including particulate matter (ENVO:01000060) such as... | depth 35 m | reverse complement strand
CGCGGCGTTCGCTATCGGTATAGGTGTTGACGTAGTTTTCCAACTCGGGCTCGGCCGCTGCGAAGTCATTGTTGAGATACAACGTCGCCGCGGCCACAAAATCCAAACCCTCGCGTTCGGGCGTTCCCGGCGGGACATCACCCCGTGCGGAAATTGCCATCTCATAAGCCCGATCGTAGTCACCCCGGATAAAAACGACCTCGGCGAGAACCCGCGAAATGCTGGGTTTGAGTTTGTGATCCGGAAAGTCTTCGAAGAAGCGGTTTCCGTATTCAAACGCCAGATCCCAATCCCCGAGCTGCGTCGCGCAAATCACCAGATTATGCATGAGCTGCGGAGGATCACCAAATTCAGGGTGATGATCGACCAACTGCCGATACAGCGACAACGCTGTAGAAAGACTGCCAATTTGATAATGCGCCGCAGCCATCCCGAGCAAGGAATTGGTGTGCCGCTCGTCGAGTTCCTTGACCTTCTTTTCAAGCTCCTCAATCGCGTTGTCGAGACGGCCCACAAGTTCGCGTTGATTCTCCGAAATCGCCTGCTCACGCCTCGCCACCAAAATGGCTTTTCGTTCCTCATGCTGTGCGATGACCGGATGCGGCGGCGTCATCAGATTGTACCAGACCAACGCCTGCAGCGGATCGCCCGATCGGAGCGTCTTGGCAGCCAGGCTCGCCAAACGCGGATTCATCACTTCCAGATCCTTGGACGACCCAAACAGCGAACCGGCGTGTTGTTGCACCACGCTCATCGTTGCGTCACCTCCCATTCCGCCGCCGGCCGCCAAAAGCGTGAAGGCGTCCTGAATCGCGTCGTCGGGAAGGTTCTCCAAGTCCAGCACTTTGCTGAGCATGGCCCGGCCCTCCGCTTCCTTCCCGGTTTTGATCAGGCACTGCGCCAGGTTCATCTCCACCGCCATGCGGTTAATCGGAGGATTGCGCTTGGGATCCTCATCGAGCGTCTTGCGGAACTTCTGTGCCGCTTCCTCGTATTTCTGCTGCGATTGAAGGATCAATCCCCATTGAAACAGCGCATGTTCGCGAAACAAGTTGGGGGCCTGCCCGTCCATGCGCCCCTCGTTCGAAAACTTGTCGTAACACGTCTGCAACGGGTCAATCGCTTCCGCGAGTTGATCCTTCTTAATGAGCAACATGCCTTTGAGGTAGTAGAAATGGCCAAAGGCCGGACCATAATTCCCGAGCCCGGATGCGCCCTCCTTTTCAAGAACCCGGTCGACCAACTTCAGCCCATTGTCGAGATCGCCGGATTCCAGCGCAGCGACGCCCGCATCATAGGCCTTCGCGAGATCGATGTTCTGGGCTTGGACGGCGCTGAACAACAACGCGGACGCCATGGCAAGGCAGCTGAAAAATCGGACTCTCATCGGTTGGTTTTGCGTCGTCATGCGGTTTAGCGCTGCCCGGCTCTTCGCAGCAATTCGCCCTCGGCATAGAGGCCCCCGGTTTGCCCGGCCAGTTTCGTCAGGAACGGCTCGTAGGAGGAGCGACTGAGTTTATCGAGAACGTGCAGATTGACCTTGGTGCCGTTCCCGCGCGCCTGAGCGGTTAACTTCTCGACATAAGCTCCAATCAGCATGTCCTGGAAGTCGCTGAAAACGAAGATCGTTTTCACGTTCTTATCCATCAGGAACTGGACACCGGCGCCGAGGGAATCGGATCGGCGGTCGATAAACCAGCAGTTGGGCAGGGTTTGCAGATCCTGATCCATCTTCTTGGCTTCCGCGCTGCCGAGAAATGGAATCCGCGCGTTGGAATCGTCGGCATCGCGGTAGCGAACCGCGGTCGGCGTTCCCTGCACATACTCAAAAATGGAGCTGTTCACACAAACGACGTTGGCGGTTCGAAACACCCGTTTGATCTCGTCCACCACGATGGGGACATAACTGTGCATCGATCCTGACACGTCGAAAACGACCCCCATGTTCCCCGCCACCTTCTGACCAAAAAACATCGCGCCTTTTCCCATCTTCGCGCTATTGCCAAAACCGACCCCCAGGTTCCCCTGACCGAGCCCGATCGGCATGTTGTCCAGTTCCTTGAACTCCGGCACCGCCGTCATCGCCAGGCTGGCGGATCGCAGCATCTTCGTCATGGGCGGAGCCGCGGCGGAAACCTGCTGAGCCTGCTTTTTGACGGTCTGCTTTTTGATCTTCTTCTCCTTCACATCGCTGACCGGAGCAATCTGCGCGATGATCTCCGGTTTCTTCTCGATCTTGGGAAGAATCGTGCGAATCCCGAGAAACAGAGCGAACAGGAGATGGATTCCAATCGTTGCCAAAATCGCAATGGTCCGGGTCTGGAGCCCCTGCCCTTTCGGTTTGACTTCTTCAGTTACAAGCATGTTGGCGTAGTGGGTTTGGCAGCATCCTACTGCGTAAGGCTGATGTTGTCGATTCCTGCGGCGGTGCAGGCGTTCAATACATCAATAAAACGTTGTTCACGCGCATCGCCCTCGCAGTCGATAATGACAAAAGCCTTCGATTCCGCGACTTTGGCCGCTGCCGCATATCGGGCGAGGCGATCACTCAACTGAAAAAGCTGTCTTCCACTCGTACTCGGCTCCACCATCTCATCGTTCACATGAATCGACGAAGAGGCATCAATCCGGATCATCATTTGATCGATCTTGACCGGTTCCCCCGAAACCTGGGCCGTTCCCGGCAAAACCAGATTCAAATCCGCCTCCTCCTTCATCAAACTCGTTGCCACGATGAAGTAGATCAACAACAGGAAACCGACGTCGATCATTGGCGACATATCAATCTCCGCTTCTTCGTGGCCTCCAAAGGGATCGCTGGATTTTCGACGCATCGGATTATTCGGCTACGAAGGTTGAAAAAATCACATCGCTAACGCCACCACGGGCCGAAGCCTGCATGACTTCCTCCACATGCTTGTGGGCGACATCTTGATCGACGCGCAAATGGAGCCTCGTCTTCGGATTGCTTTGTTTCGCCGCCTCCATCAGACGTTGGACATCGAGAGGCTGCAAAACCTGCTCGCGAACATCGAGAATTTCGCCATCTCTTCGCACATTGATGACGACACGCCCCTTGGCGTCCTTGGGAACGCGCGCCTCCACCGCAATCGGAATCTCGACGCCTTCAATCTGCGGCACCGTGATCATCTTCGATGCCACCATGAAGAAAATCAGCAAGAGGAACACCAAGTCGATCATGGCCGACATGTTGACGTTCGGCTTCTCGCCGTAAATGTTCTTTCGCGAACGCGCCATCGCTGAAAATTCGACCGACTATTGCTCGGAGGAGGGTTTGTAAGGCTGCGGCTGGTAAGGTTGCGGAGCCGCCGGAGGTGGTGCGGGAGCTTCCGGTTGATAGGGCTCCGGCTGCGGTGGTGGCGCAGGTGCCGGAGTTTCGGGCTGATAGGCTTGCGGTGCCGGTTCGGCAGGAGCCTGTGCTACAGCAGCAGCGGCTGCCGGAGGAGCATCTCCGCCGGAATGTTTCGCCACGATGGCCCGCCGCAGGGTGTTCAGCAGGCGATAAGCCTCTTTGTCCGTCACGGCGACGAAGTGGGCCAGGCGATCACGGAAATAGTAGTAAATGAAGAGCGAAGGAACTGCGATGACCAGTCCTGCAGCCGTGGTGAACAGGGCCTCCGAGATGTTCGTCGCCAGGGACGCGGGATCTCCCATCCCCTCCCCGCCAAGCTTATCGAACGCTTTGATCATACCAGAAACGGTTCCCAACAGACCAATCATGGGAGCGGACTGGGCGATGACCGAAAGGTAATTGATGGTTCGTGCTCTGCCGCGGTTAAATTCCTGGGAGGCATCGGCCATCGCATCATAAAGGCCGTTGTCATCCAAAACCTGGTAACCGCGATCCCCGATAAACTCCGTCGCCCCCGCCATTACCTGGCCGAGACAGGTTTTGCTGCGTTCCGCCCGATCTTTCGCTCCAATCACATCACCGTGCTCCATGTCTTCACGGAGATTCTTCACCACCGGATCCGGCACAAAGTTACGCTTCCCGATATCGATGAAGCAATAAACCGACAATCCCGCGACCACGAGCGACAGAAAGATGAGCGGCCAGATAAACAAACCACCGACACCGATCAGTTTGGCGAGGAAGTTCTTGTATTCCTTCGGCTCGGTTCTGGTCTTGGTTTCGTTATCCCCGGAGTTCGACGGGGTTGGGGCGGGATTGCTCGCGGCATTCGTCACTGCAGCTGGATCATCGACCCCGGGAATCGAAAATTCATCTTGAGCCAATCCCGAGGAATTCAGGACCAACAGCGCGGCGAGCACGGAAAGGAGTTTTTGCATAAGGGACGAGTGAAACTTTAAGCGGCAGAGAGAACCAATTCCTAGCCAAAACGTCAACGGCAAACTCAAAATCTAACCATTGTTGATTACCAGAATCTACTTTTTGAATTTTCTGTGACTATTTTGGCCTGGGATTAGTCCAAATTTTTGTTCGAGCCGCTGTTCATAGGCTCGGCAACCAGCAACAACAACCTCCTGGCCTGAAGGGCTTCCCGGGGACGCAGCCGGGGAGCCCTTCTTTTTTCTTTTCGTTCCGGGTTCTTGGGTCTTAGAGCATTTTAAGTGAACTTGTAGCCAATGAATATGACTGGGATCGAAAAAGAGTGCGGCTTCGCCGAATGAAGAGTAACAGCGGTATCTTTGACCACCTGCTGGGTTCTTGATCGGTCACAGAGCTTGCTCTGCTCCCTCACAACGCCTTGTAGGAAGCCAAATCTCCTCGCTGCATTGGCTACACCTCCACTTTAAATGCTCTAGTCGTCCCATGAAATCCTGGCTGCTTGCCGCCCGCCCCAAAACGTTACTCGCTGGAATTGTGCCCGTTTGGCTCGGTGGAGTCCTGGCCCAGGCATTTACCGGCACGTTCAGCTGGAGCCTGGGAGGATTCACCCTGGCAAGTTGCCTTTGCATCCAGATCGCGACCAATCTGTTCAACGACGTGATCGACTTTGAAAAGGGAGCCGACACCGAAGCACGCAAGGGAGCAACGCGCGTGACCCAAAGCGGGATGATTTCGCAACGCACGGTCTGGATCGGAGCCTGGATCACGCTGGGCCTTGCCTGCCTGTTTGCGATTCCCCTGGTTGAAGCGCGCGGTTGGCCGATCATCGCCATTGGCATCCCGTCGCTCTATTTTGCGTTTGGATACACCGGCGGTCCGCTCCCCCTGGCCTATCGTGGATTGGGCGAACTGTTTGTGGTGCTCTTCTTTGGGCTCGTCGCAGTCACGGGAACCTATTTTGTGCAGACCGGGGATTGGAGCTGGCAACCGGTGGTTCTGGGACTCCAGGTTGGGATGCTTTCGACGGTCTTGATCGCGGTGAACAATTTGCGCGATATCGACGAGGATCGCGCGGCGAACAAGCGGACTCTGGCGGTCCGATTTGGGAAGAAGTTTGCGAGAGTGGAAATCGCGGTGCTCTGCTTTTTACCGATTTTGATGGGAACGCATTGGTTTCACCATCAGGAACTGGCAACGATTTTGCCGATGCTGGTTTTAGTCCTCGGATTCGTAATCGTCAGCAAGGTTGCCAAGACCGAACCGAGTCCGGCCTACAACCAGTTTTTGGGAATGTCAGCGCTTCAGCTCCTGGTCTTCGCAACGCTCTTCTCGATTGGGATTTTGCGTTGAGCGTCAACGAAATCGCAACTCGCCATCCTCGTAGACATAGTCGATCGCCGAACCGAGTGCCTGAGAGACGGCATCGGCGGGTTCAATGAGGATTCTCCAATTCCGGCCCACGATGCGATTGCTGGCCACCGGCTGCGCATAAATCGTCGTGGAAAGCTCCGTCACGGTATTGATGGGATTCTCGTCGTCCACGAAAACGCAGTCTTCAAAGAGGCAACCTTCCGTAATCAGGAGGAAACTCTGAGGCACGGTGCAGCCGATAAACCGGCAGTTCTCAACCTTGCGCCAACGCGATAGAGCTTCTTTTCCCGCGTCTTCAAAAAAGGTGACGGATGGAAACTCAACGTCGAGGAACGTGCAGTTTCCCACCTGAATTCCAACCGGCGTGTGTTCGAGGCGCTTCATGAAGGTTTCGGCGAAAACGCAATCCTCGAACTTCCATTTCGACGAGTAAAACTTCGTGTACCAGCCGCCGGCCTTGTTCAACGTGCACCCATCAAACAGACACGCGGTCGCCTCCCAGGTTCCTCCCAGATTGGCGAGGAGTTTCGCCGCGTGAAAGCGGGTTTCGGTGACGTTGAACGAACCGCGGTTCACAAACACCTCCCCTTCCAATTCGGACGGCCCCCTCAACACCAGGTTGCCAAGACCATCGGGCCCTTTGATATCGCGATCTCCGACATGGGCTGGTGTCTCCAGAACGTAGCGCCCCGGTTGCAACTGCATCTCTCCAGTCAGTCGCTCCGTGCGATGAAGCGGTGAATTGCGAATCTCTCGCAGCGCGACTTTGGGCGGAGGCGGAGGCGGAGCGATCGGCTTCGGGCCGTCCAGGCGAGTCGATGCCAGGCGTTTCATCTCCTCAGTCACGGCCATGGCTTTCTCCACTTCTCCCGCGTTACTGAGGGACGAACGCAACTCCGAGAGCCGAGCGACATATTGATTTCGAATCGGGATCATGAGGGGAACCTTTCCCGCTTCGATGGTTGCCTGAGCCGCCTTGAGTTTGGCCCGCGCCGCATCGATTCCCGGAAAAGCCGAGTCTCCGCTCTTGAATTCGGTTCGCGCCAACTCAGCTTCCTCTGCCGCGGCCTTTGCGTGATCACTTTCGCCCCGGCTCTCGAAGTCGAGCTTCATCCGCTCAACCGCTGCCGCATACTGCTCAAAAAGTAGCTGCTCCTGATCGATGAGAGGTTCGACCACGATTTCGAGCATGGCTTGATATTGCCCCCGCATCGTCTCCAGGGAAGGCAAAGGCGCTCCGGCGTTATCCTGCGCGACCAGGGATTTCGGCAGAAACAGAGCCCCGATCACCAACATTGACCACTTCATGATCGTAAAGGACTAACGCAAGTCGAAGTTCAGGCCAAGGAAGAAATCCGATGGCGCGGGCTCGACATCTGCATGAATCCCGGCCGGTTCCAGCTATGGTGCCATCGACCAGCATGCAAACCATCTTCCACCATCGCTATACCTTGCGAAGCCGCGGCGCGCTCAATGCGAAATCATCGCGGACGGAATTCGAAGGCGCGCTCATTCGAATTGGGGACGGTTTTGGCTGCCTCCATCCGTGGCCGGAACTGGGTGATCCCGCGTTGAACGACCTGTTGGCGGATTTGGCAAAAAATGCGTTTCACCCGTTGTGCCGGGGCGCCATTTCAAGCTGTGCGATGGACCTGGATGCCCTTCGCGAAGCGACCTTTCCACGTTCCCACTATCTTTTGCCTCCGGGAGACAACGAAGTTCCGGCGGGTTTCGACACGGTGAAGCTCAAATGCTCGGGAAGCGAAGCTGACGTGGCTCGATTGCGCGAGCTTCCCGGTTCCCTGAAACTGCGCATCGACCTGAACGAGTCGCTGCGGGTCGATGGGTTTCTGGCGTTTTGGCACAACCTGAGCGATCTCGCCGACCGAATCGAATTTGTGGAGGACCCAACGCCGTTCGACGAGGAAACCTGGGATTACCTGGGCCGGGGAACCGGATGCGCCTTGGCTTTGGACCGCAGCGACGCCTGCTCAGCCATTCCCCCGATTCGCGTCATCAAACCCGCCTTGCACAGCGCGAAAGTGGCCTCGCCGAACCAAAAACTGGTTTACACGAGTTACATGGATCACCCCGTCGGGCAATGGTATGCGGCACACTCGGCCATTGTCGGTCCTCGACCGGAAGATCGCCTGACCTGCGGCCTGGTAACGCATCACCTGTTTGACGATTCCGACCCGTTTATTGCCGCGATGGGACCGCCCGAGCCGATTCTGCGGATTCCACCCAACTTTCGAGATCTCCTCGATGAACTCCCATGGAAACTGCTGAAAGCCAGCTCCTAGATTCCGGCTACTGGAACGACGCAAATCCCGATCTGCGGTTGAACCCCCTGGTTCCCTTCGATGATGCCGGGTTGGAAGCATTCCTCGCTTCGGCCGGGGAACTTCGGGGACAAGTCATCTTCGCCACCTCGGGAAGTTCGGGAGCGCCCAAACTCGTTTGCGTCTCCAAAACGGCATTGCTCGCCTCGGCCAAAGCCGTGAACTCCCATCTCCGGGTAACCGTGGATGATCGCTGGCTTTGCGCCCTCCCCACCTTTCATGTCGGCGGGTTTGGGATCTGGGCGCGCGCGTTCGCGATTGGCGCAGAGGCGATCCGCTACGAGAGAAGCTGGGACGCTCAGCGCTTTGTCCAGCTTTGTGAAACTTCCGAGATCAGTTTAACCTCATTGGTCGCCGTCCAGGTTTTCGACCTGGTAAAAGCCGGGCTCCGGTGTCCGGAACGACTTCGCGCGGTTGTGGTTGGCGGGAGCGCGCTTTCGGAAGAGTTGGGCTTGGCTGCGCAAAAACTGGGCTGGCCACTCCTTCAGAGTTTTGGAATGACGGAATCCAGCTCCCAGATTGCAACCCAGCCACTTGAATCGGTCGAGTCGCCGCACAAGAACGCCGAATTGCCGATTTTGCCCTGTTGGGAAACGCGAGTGAATGCGGAAAGTCTCCTGGAAATTCGTGGCGCGCCGCTCTTCAGCGCCTATCTCGAATCTCGAAGCGGAACCTGGCAACTCGATTTTCCGTTCAGCGAAGATGGCTGGTTCACCACCAGGGATCGCGTCTTGCTTTCCGCCACAACCCTTACTCCGCTTGGACGAGGCGGCCGAACCGTCAAAATTCTTGGCGAGCTGGTCAATCTCGATCGCCTGGAACAACTGCTTTTTGAAGCCGGCGACCAATTTTCGGATCGGATAGCGCTGGAAACCAAGCCCGATCCGCGAATCGGGGAAAAGCTCGTTCTGGTGGTCGAGCCATCAGTCCCGGAATCCGAAGCGAGCCAAATCCGGAATTCCTTCGACCAATGTGTCGCTCCCTTCGAGAGAATTCAGGAAATCGCAAAAATCGAAGCGATTCCGCGCTCACCACTTGGGAAAATTCAGCGCCGCCGGCTACGGGAATTGCTCAGCGTGGTTTGAAAATGTCCGCGACCGAAATGCTCAAACCGCTCAACGCGGGTTCGGCATCGCAAAGGTCGTCGCCCGTCAGTTCGAGAGTCTCCTGCACCGGGCGAAAAATCCGGACCCGCTCAAACGGAGCAAAGACTTCCCAGGCAACCTGAACACCGTTCTGGAAGTATTCGGTCACCTTGTCTTCCATCAGGTAAAAGCGATCCGTCGGCGAAGCCACATCGACAATCCACGTCGGAACAGGACTGCGGGTCTCTGAAGCACGAATTTGATCCAGCGTGAAGTAGGAAAGCGTTGGCCGAAGCACCTTTTCCTCGGAATCGAGTGCGCAATCCGTTCCGGAAATCAAACGGTCGCCATTGGCAAAGGCTTCGGTTTCGCGGAATCGATCCAAGAGATTCAGAACAATCTTGCGGTCAGCTGCTTTCATACGTGGGGTGGCGATTGTGGATCAGTTTTTCCGATACGCCAAAATCTAAATGCCCTCCAGCGTATTCCAGCCACAAAGTCGGGTCCGGCAATTGGGTCCAAACCCAGCCAAAACGCGGAAACATAAGCGACACCACTTTTTCCCATTGCCCGGCAAGCAAGCCGCCCTTAGAACAAATGATCGTTTAACTTCGTAATTATGAGTCAAATAAACCCAGAATCTCCAAAAACGGAGGATAAATCCTCACGTCGCAATTTTATCAAGGGAGGCACCGTTGCCGCTGCTGGCGCGGCCGCAGCCAGCACGCTGCCCATCGAATCTTTCGCTCAAGTCGCTGGCAGCGACGAGATCAAAGTTGGCATCGTTGGTGTCGGTGGTCGTGGATCGGGTGCCGTTGCCCAAACCCTGAACGTGGATGGGTGCCGCCTGGTGGCTGCGGGAGACGTCTTTGAATCCCGCCTTCAGGGAACCATGAAGCAACGGGCTTCCGGCGGATTGAACCGGATTCGTGCCGCGCTTGAAAAGTCCGGAAAGAGTGATCGTTACGATGTTCCTTCCCAGAACGAATTTGTCGGTTTCGACTGCTTCGAGAAAGTCATCGACAAATGCGACATGGTCATTCTGACCACGCCTCCCGGATTTCGCCCTGAAATGTTTGAGGCGGCGATTCAGGCAGGAAAGCACGTGTTCATGGAGAAGCCGGTTTGTACGGATGCCAAAGGTTACAATCGGACGATCGAAGCGGCCAAGCTCGCCGACGAGAAAGGACTCAAAGTCGTTGTCGGACTTCAGCGTCACTACCATGACTCCTACTTGGAAGCCTTCAAAAAGGTTCACGAGGACGGCATCATCGGCAATATCGTCTCTGCACAGTGTTACTGGAACGGTGGCCGCCCTTGGACGGTTCAGCGCGATCCGAACTGGAGCGAATTGGAGTTCCAGATGTACAACTGGTATCACTTTGCGTGGGTCTGCGGAGACCACATCGCCGAACAGCATGTTCACAACATCGACATCGTGAACTGGTTTGTCAGTGGTGACAGCGTCATGGGTGGAAACCCCATCAACGCCCAGGGAATGGGAAGCCGTTCCGGATGGGAAAGCCCGAAGTCCGGAGAGATTTTCGATCACCACTACGTCGAGTTCCGCTACGACAACGGAGTGATCATGAACAGCCAGTGCCGCCAGATCAAAGGCACCTTCCGTCGCGTGGAAGAAGAGATTTCCGGTTCCGAGGGAATTCTCACCATGAGCCAGGGAAAAGCCGTCGCCAAAGACTACAAAGGCAACGAAATCTGGAAATGGGGCGCATCAGAGGGTGGTGACCGCCGCCGCGACGCCCCCAAGGCTGCGAACCCCTATCAAGTTGAGCACGACCGGTTGCATGCTGCGATTCGCGAGAACAAGCCGCTCAACAATGCCTACTACGGCGCGAAGAGCTCCTTCACGGCAACGCTGGGACGCTTGGCGACCTATACGGGACAAGTCGTCAAGTGGGACGAAGCCGTCGGAAGCAACTTTGAGCTGGTTCCAGACAAGATGACTTGGGATCACGAACCTCCGGTGAAGCCAAATGATGACTTGAGCTACAATCCAGCCATTCCGGGCCAGACGAAATTGCCTTGGGCATAACGAAATCGATACTTTTTACCGAAAACTCGATCCCAACCTGCGAAGAAGCGCAGGTTGGGATCTTTTTCTTTTGACCGATCACGTTTTCGCGATCAGACAATACGGAAATTTTCCCCACGCTGATGGAAACATCCCTTCAAGACCTCTTAGCTGCAATTAACGACGGACGAGTCCTCACCCCGGACGTGTTTGGAGCGATCGACTGTGACGAAATCCTCGAATCACGTGAAAACGAGGGTGACTTCGACGATCGTTGGAACAAGTGCCTTTCTGCCGTCGAAAAAGAATGGGCCGAGGAAGAGCCGACTCAAGATGTGGAGCTGATGATCGATGAAATTCGGGAAATCAGCTTCGAAATCGCCAACCACGCGACGGAACAACACGATCTGGCATCGCACATCTCCGATGACTTCGACCTCTTTGCGAGAATCATCGTCCTGGAACGCTCTGACGCCTTCGCCGAAGCCCTGTGGGAAGCCTACGAGAATGGCGAGATCCCAAGCCCGGCTACCCTCAACGAGTGAGACTAGGGCAAGAATGACCGGTTGAGTTCAACCCTTGCCTTCCGTGGATTGGAGTTGGCTGTGAACAGCCCCCCCCAAAGTACGTCCCCGCTCGAACTGCGTCCCGCTAGGCGATTTCCTTCTACGCTAGGCGACCTCTACGGCAGAGGGCGCGGGAAGATGTGGCGACACCTTCTCAACTGCTTTCTCCGGGGTAAGGCCGTGCTTCTTGCGAAGGATATCGACCTTTCCGTGCTCAATAAATTCGTCGGGCCAGCCAATCCGCTCGACCGGAGTTTTGATGCCCGCATCGTTGAGATGCTCGATCACGGCGCAACCGAATCCGTTGTGAAGGACGTGATCTTCAAACGTACAAATCACGGTGCACTGACGCGCATATTTCTCAATCGCCTGCGTATCCAGCGGCTTGATCCAACGCGGATTAATCAACGCAACCGAATAGCCGAGCGCTTCCAACTGATCGCGAGCCTCCTCGGCCATTTCGAACATGGATCCGAGCCCAAACAACGCGACATCGGTCCCATTCTGAACCACCTCCGCCTTCCCGATTTCCAGCAATTGAGGTTCGTCTTTTGGTTTTGCACCGACACCAGCCCCACGAGGATAGCGCACCGCACTGGGCCCATCGTCATACTGGGCCATGGTCCAGAGCATGTCTTTGAACTCATCTTCATCCTTCGGTGCCATGAAGACGAAATTGGGCACGTGGCGTAAATAACCGATATCAAAGAGTCCGTGGTGGGTTGGACCGTCATCGCCTGAAAGACCAGCCCGATCCATACAAAGGCGAACCGGAAGATTCTGGATGCCAATATCGTGAATCAGCATGTCGTAGGCACGCTGCATAAAGGTCGAGTAGATCGTGAGGAAAGGCTTCAGCCCCATGGTCGACTGCCCCGCCGCAAACAACGCCGCGTGTTCCTCCGCGATCCCAACGTCATAGTAGCGCTCAGGAATCTCATCCTTGAACGTCGTCAGTCCGGTCCCATTGGGCATGGCGCCCGTAATCGCGGTAATCAGCTCGTCCTTTTTCGCGAAATCGGTCACGGATCTCGCGAAGACCTGGGAAAATGTAGGCGTGCCCGTCGAAGGAGTTTCCCCCGTCTCGGTTTTGTAGGGCCCCAACCCATGAAACTTCATCGGATTGTCGAGCGCAGGATCATATCCCCGCCCTTTTTCCGTGATGATATGCAGGATGACCGGATGCTCTTCTTCCTTGAGATGTTCGAACGTGCGAACCAGAAGCGGCAAGTCGTGACCATCCAACGGCCCATAATAACGGATGCCGAATTCCTCGAACATCACGCTCCGCATCACCTCATTGTGCGATGTCGGGTCGAGCAACACGTTCTTCGCGCTGGACTCCACCTTGGAGGCGAGCTTCCGCACTCCACGTCCCGCGATTCGCTCAACGAATTGGGCGGCCCGGTCATGAAGATGCGTGTAGGTGTTGCTGGTTTGCAACGCGTTAAAATACTTGGCAATGGCACCGACGTTTCGATCGATCGACCACTCGTTGTCGTTCAGCACCACGATGAACTTTTTCGTCGTTTCAGCGATGTTGTTGAGAGCCTCAAAGCTTGGCCCACAGGTAAACGCCGCATCTCCGGCCACCGCGACCACGTGCTCGTCGGTTCCTTTGACGTCCCGGGCAGCCGCCATCCCCAACGCCGCACTCAAGGCGGTCCCCGCGTGGCCCGCGCCGTAACAATCGTGAGGACTCTCTGAACGCAAACAAAAGCCGTTCAGTCCTTCATACTGCCGAATGGTTTCGATACGATCCCAACGCCCGGTCAGCATTTTGTGGACGTAGGATTGATGGCTGACGTCAAAGACGAATTTGTCCTTCGGAGTCTCAAAAACGCGGTGAAGCGCGAGGCTGAGTTCCACCACTCCCAGGTTCGGGCCGAGGTGGCCGCCGGTTTTGGAGAGGCAATTAATCAGGGTACGCCGAATTTCTTCAGCCAACTTGAGCATTTCGTCCTCACTGAGTTTCTTGAGGTCTGCCGCTTTATCGATCATCTGGAAAGGAGTATTCAGAAGAGTGAAATCTCGTCATCGGATGGGTCCGACTCTTCTGGCTTATCAGTTTTCTGGTTCTTGGGCGAGGCCGTTTTCTTCTGCACTTCCGGAGCCGCTTTGGCGGCCTCTGCGGGATCAAACGGCTGCAAGGTGGTTTCGGATTTCCCCGAAGCGATCATTTCGATCCGTTGTTCGGCTTCCTGAATGCGCTTCTGGCAGGTCTTCAAAAGGCGGTTCCCGCGTTCATAGCGATCCACCAATTGGTCCAAAGGCATGCGCTCAGATTCCATATCCTTCACAATCGCCTCCAATTCGGCGATGGCTTGTTCAAAAGGAAGTGGAGTTTCTGCTGCCGGTTTCGGCTGTTTATTGGCCTGTTTCGGCATATTTCAAAGCTTGAAGGAACGTTCCAAAACGAAGACTACTCGAATCGCGGAGCCAAAATTTCAAGCCTTTTGGGGGTATTTGTGAGGACAACCGAACTCAAATCTGGCGGCGTCAGGCTCAAAAGTTGCCTCACTTCTTTTTGCGAGGCCGTTTGGGGTCCAGATTCAGCCCCATCAACTCATCGGAAGGAGTCGGCGTTTCCACCCCACTTTCAGGGACTTCCACACCGGCAATCCATGCGATGGCGTTCAAGACCGTCTTCCGATGATTGTCGTTTTGCCAGTTGGCGTGGTAGTGACCGCCCGTGAACCCAAATCCGCGGCCGCCATCTTCGCGCTCGTAAACCCAGCAGACATGTTGCGGCAATTTATCCGCCACCATTTTCCGAACCTCGGGATTCCCGGAATGATGACCGTCTTTGCGGCTCATGGTCGCCTCCGGCGGAACCGCGCTCAAGATGGGAGTGACGCCCGCGTCCGCGAACCTCATGTTGAAATACCACTCATCATTGATCGTGAACGGCTCCACCCCATTGGCGACCGGATGATCCGGCAGATCCTGAAATTCGGCATCCCAGTGGGGGTTGACCGAGTAGTTGACCTCGAACGCTCCGCCAATCCAGGAAATGAGATCCTGATTCGATTCATCGGGCAGCATTTCGACCGCATAGTGAATGCACCCCAGGCCAATCCCCTTGTCGCGAAGCGCATTGAGCTGGCGACGATGCCACCACCCGATGTGACGGCTTCCTCCATCAGAATACATGATCAACGCATCCGCGTTTTGCACCGCGCTGGTGTCTGAAGGCCAGCCATTGGTGTAAACCGTTGCATGAATCTTGTCGCCAAAATGCTCATTCAGGAGTTTCCCCAACAGTTTGCAGCCGGCATTGTGCTCGTGATCCCCCGGAGCGTGACTCGGTAATCCCGCGAACAACACGACCTTCTTCTTCCCCTCCAACGGAAGTCGCTTCAACTGGATATCGCGGAACTGGACCTTCATCGGCGCCCCGACATGAAGCTGAAAGGCGAGAATGCCGCTTGGGCGAGCTTCAGGCCGGTTATCGAACACCTCGCTCATCAACGTTCCATTGATAAACTGCTGAAGGCGATTGCCTTTTGCGACGATCCGAAAGCTGTTCCAGTCGTTCTCCTTAATCCCTGCCTGGAGTTCCGTGGGATCGCCCAGAGTTTCCACCTCACGAGCCTTTTCCGCTCCGAGCGTCGCTTTTTCGCCGCGTTTTGCGAGGATCCCGCCAAATCCCTCACCGTAATTCGTTCCCGCCCAGCCTCGAGCCGCATCCAAGTCCGCCTGGTATCCGCCAACACTGAAGGTCTTCGGATTCCCTTCCTTATCGTTCCCCTTTTGGAGAAAACTCCGATACTGAATTCCGGAATTCCCGGACTCAATTCGGTATTCGAGCTTCAGCTCAAAATCATCCAATTCGCCATCGCCCCAGATGAGAAACTTATTGTAGGTCAGCGGATTGGCTTCAGAAGTTTGGCCCGTAATCGCACCATCTTCCACGCTCCAGAGGTGTTTGTCGCCCTCCCAGCCGGTCAGATCTTTGCCGTTAAAGAGGGAGACGAATTCTCCCGAGGTATCAGCAACTGGAACTCCTTCGGGGCGTTCGTCTTGTGCGGCGCACAACGAGATGGAGGCGAAAAGGGTTAGGAGGAACAAATGAGGTTTCATTCCTGCCATGTTAGACAGATCCTCAGGCCTTGCACCCGCTTTTCCACGAGATTGGCTTTTTCCCAATTCTTCCGCGATTTCACGGAGACGATTCGGCCGTTCCGATTCCGATTCACGCGCTTTTTAATTTCCGCAGGAAGCTGCGGCCGTCGATGCAAAACGCGTCACATAGCCGAGGAGGAGCTCGGGAGGCTGGGATGGATGTTGGCCAATAAAGTAGGAGTTCCCAAGATACTCACCCGTTGACGCCCAGGCAGAGACCATCCCGTCTTTCATCACGAGACTGACTTCGGGAATCGTAGAATCGCTACTTTTCAGATGGAGCAAACCGCGTTGATCCAGATAGGCGGCACTTCCATCGGGCCACGCGGCTTTGAACAGGCGAAACCGCGCCCCGCTCGGCGGAGGCGCCAGTTCAAAATCTTCCCAACATTCCCGACTATTTGAACTGGCGTAAATGTTGGGTTTCACCCATTGCAGACGCGGAATCCCACCTGGGATCGTGAGCTGATGGTCTTCGCCACGCGACTTGACCAACAGGGAACCTCCCGGAGTCACGCCAACCGAGGAATAGCGGTTCCTGACATTTTGGGAACGCCGCAATATTTCGGTCGCACCGGGTTCCAGTCGCGCATCAATCTCCCCGGCGACCTCTTTCACCTCTCCCCGCCTGATATCGACCAGGTATTGCCGCTCGACATTGTTCAAACCTTTTGGCTTCGCACGAATGGACAGCCTCGTTCCGTCCGAAGACATGCGAACCCGGCTGACAAATGACGCTGGCACCGGCGGACAAACTGGCTCGGGAGGATCAAGCAGACAGAAGACGCTCAGATCAAAACTCATCGCCAATGGCGCGCTCCAATCCGAACTTTCCCAAACCAATTCTGACGTAAATCCGGGAAGGTCCGGGACTGCGGTCAGCTCGAATTGCTCCACCCGGACTCCAACCGCAAACCAGGTTGCTCCAATCTTCAAAAACCGTCCACAACCCCGCACACAACGCCCAACCCGCTGGGAAATCACCTTCCTCCCGTCCTGCAGCTGATGCCCGCTCAGCGCTTCGTCGCCTGCGAGCACCAAGGTCTCCTCCAGTCGAAACGTGTGATAAATCCGTTCGAGACCATGATTGATCCGCGTTTGGGAGGTTTCTCCGGATTCCAGATTTGCCGTCACCAGTTCGGCAGAGCGATCGGCCCGGGGAATCAGCAACCAGGCAAGCTGCCGTTCCGCATCAATTTCACTCCAGGAAACGACTCCCGAGGGAAGCACATCACTCAGCATTCTGGCCCCGGAATTGGAGTTGGTCCAATGGGCCAGAATTCCGCTCTTGGTGTATCCAACCAAACCCGCCTTCGGGTCAAAAACCGTATTTTGAGGTTTGATTGGCATCGCGAGCAGGAGCGGAAAGTCGGTCTGACGCAGAATCAACGGCAACGAAGCCGAACGATTGCGAAGAAGATCCGCGCCACTGATTTCGGAACCTCCGCTCAGAAGTTTTTCCAGATCCAGTCTGGCATGCTGCAGTTCCCGGCTGCCGCCGGCATTGTGAGCCCGCAATACAAAATTTCCTAACCCATCCACTGTCGCGAGAAAGAACTCCGATTCTGAATTCTGACGCATCACGTCGCGAAACTGACGATCCGCCACCACCGCAGAATGGGTGATGACAACACAATCGACGTCTTCGCCGGCGGCCTGAAACCGTTC
>TARA_R110002096_G_scaffold76069_45_pt1 | contig 17502 bp, 18 predicted proteins | sample TARA_R110002096 | Tara Oceans TARA_R110002096 (sample SAMEA4397295) | marine metagenome | biome: Polar Biome; feature: [DCM] deep chlorophyll maximum layer (ENVO:01000326); material: water (ENVO:00002006), including particulate matter (ENVO:01000060) such as... | depth 35 m | reverse complement strand
GGCATTGGCGCCGCTATCGCCGACAGTCTGATTGCGGCCGGCGCCAAAGTGACCATCATGGGCCGTAATCTCGAGACGTTACAGGAAAAGGCCCAAGGCCTGCCGAACTGTTTGCCGGTGGCCTGTGATATCACCGATGAGGCGGCGGTGAAGAGCGCCTTTAATCAGGCTCGGGCCGCGTTTGGGCCGGTGGATATTCTGGTCAATAATGCCGGGGCGGCAAAATCCATCCCGTTTAAAAAGACTGACCGGGCGCACTTTCAGCAGATGATTGATGTCAATCTGATGGGTCCCTATCTCTGTATTCAGGCCGTTTTGCAAGAAATGATAGACAAAGGAGCCGGGAGAATTATAAATGTGGCTAGTACTGCCGCGTTAAAAGGCTATGGTTATGTCACCGCCTACAGCGCCGCCAAGCATGGGGTATTGGGTCTCACCCGGTCTCTCGCCTTGGAAGTGGCGACAAAAGGTGTGACGGTGAATGCGGTATGTCCCGGATTTACCGAAACCGACATTGCCCGCGACGCCATCAAGAATATTGTGGCGAAGACCGGTAGAACGAAAGAACAGGCGATTGCGGAACTGACCATTCATAATCCGCAGAAACGTCTGATACAGCCAGAGGAAGTGGCGGCGAGCGTTTTATGGCTCTGCCAGGATAATGCCGCTTCCATAACGGGCCAAGCCATTGCCGTCGCCGGCGGGGAGGTCATGTAACGGGATAAAAGATTTATGGCAGAAGATACAGATGCCGGAACGGACGTAGATACAAAAAAACTGGGCCTGTGGCTGCGGCTGATTTCCAATTCACATATGGTGGAAAAAGAAGTGCGCAACCTGTTTCGCTCTGAATATGGGGTGACCCTGCCGCGTTTCGATTTGATGTCGGCGCTGTTTCGGGAACCGGGCGGCTTGACCATGGGGGAATTGTCCAGACGTCTGTTGGTGTCCAACGGCAATGTCACCGGCATTGTCGAACGTCTGCAGAAAGAAGGCCTGGTGAAACGCTGGGTGCTGCCCACCGACCGCCGTATTTACAGCGTTGGGTTAACGCCCAAGGGCCGGGCCGAGTTTAAAGATATGGCCGATAGCCATCGTCAATGGATCTCCGGAATCTTTGGCGATATTGAACAAGATGAACTGGACCAAATGATCCATACCATGGACCGCCTGAGGGAGGTCCTGCGCGAACGCAAAGCACAAAACACAGAAGGGTAGAGTTATGAAGTTAGCGGGTTTGAAACCAAAACATTTTTTATGGGAAATGAAAGGTGATGTCGCCGTCATAAGGCTCGACCGCCCCGATCGTAAAAATCCGCTGACCTTTGAAAGCTACGCTGAACTGCGCGACACCTTCCGCGATATGGTCTATGCCGACGATGTCAAGGCCGTGGTCTTTGCCAGCAACGGCGGCAACTTCTGCTCCGGCGGCGACGTGCATGACATCATCGGGCCGCTGCTCGACCGCGACATGAAAGGCCTGCTCGATTTTACCCGCATGACCGGCGATCTGGTGAAAGCCATGATCAATTGTAAAGTACCGATCATCGCCGCCACCGAAGGCATCTGCGTCGGGGCCGGGGCGATGGTCTCGCTGGCCTCCGATGTGCGCTTTGCCGCCCCGGACTGCAAGACGGCGTTTCTCTTCACCCGGGTCGGACTTGCCGGGTGCGACATGGGGGCCTGCGCCATGCTGCCGCGCGCCATCGGTCAATCCCGGGCCGCTGATCTGCTCTATACAGGGCGCGCCATGAGCGCCGAGGAAGGCGAACGCTGGGGTTATTTCACCCGCATAGTTGACAATGACAGCCTGTTTGACGAGGCGTTGAAATACGCCACCCGCCTGGCGGACGGTCCTAATTTCGGTCATATGATGACCAAGACCATGCTGGCTCAGGAATGGAGCATGTCGCTGGAGATGGCGATCGAGGCCGAGGCCCAGACCCAGGCGATCTGCATGCAGACAGAAGATTTCCGCCGGGCTTACGAGGCCTTCGTCGCCAAGGAAAAACCGGCCTTCAAGGGGGATTGATCATGGACAGCAGCGCACCCCAAAAAACACATTATGACAAGACGTATCTCGATTGGCCGTTCCTCACCCCCGATCATAAGAAAATGGCGTTGGAGCTTGATCTCTGGTGTGCCGAAAATCTCCAGGATATATCTCACGATCGCGCCGACGCCGATGCCGCCTGCCAGATGCTGGTCCGGCGGCTGGGGGACGCGGGCTGGTTGCGTTATGCGGTGCCGAAAGCTTACGGAGGCATGATGGACACGCTTGATGTGCGTTCCCTCTGTCTGTTGCGTGAGACGTTGGCCCGCTATGACGGGCTCGCCGATTTCGCCTTCGCCATGCAGGGCTTGGGCAGCGGCACATTGTCCCTGTTTGGTTCGGAAGATCAGAAACAAACCTATCTCACCGCCGTCGGGCGCGGTGACAAAATCGCCGCCTTCGCCCTGTCGGAACCCCATGCGGGGTCAGATGTGGCGGCCATGTCGACGTCTTTTCGCGAAGAGGGAGACATGCTGGTGCTGAACGGCTGCAAGACCTGGATTTCCAACGGCGGCATTGCGGATTATTACACCGTCTTTGCGCGGGAAGAGGGCACGTCCGGCTCGAAAGGCATTTCGGCGATCATTGTTGACGCCACCGCGCCGGGGCTCGAGATTGTCGAGAAGATCGAAGTCACCGCGCCGCATCCCCTGGGCAAGCTGCAATTCACTGACTGCCGGGTGCCGAAATCGGCCCTGATCGGCGAACGGGGGCGCGGCTTTAAATATGCCATGGCGACGCTGGATGTTTTCCGCACCACGGTCGGGGCGGCCTCCATGGGTTTTGCCAAGCGGGCGATGGATGAGGCCATGCGCCGCGCCACCAGTCGTGAAATGTTCGGCGCGCCGATGACCAATCTGCAGATCATTCAATCGAAACTGGGTGATATGGCGCTGAATATTGACGCCAGCGCCCTGTTGATTTATCGCGCCGCCTGGGTCAAGGATTGTGTCGCCGAGCGGGTGACCCGCGAAGCCGCCATGGCGAAACTCTACGCCACGGAAGCCGCCCAGAAAATCATCGACGACGCCATTCAGGTTTTCGGCGGTCAGGGCGTGGTCTTCGGCGAAACGGTGGAAAAACTTTACCGCGAAGTGCGCAGTCTGCGGATTTACGAAGGTGCCTCGGAAGTGCAAAAAATAATCATTGCAGGGCAGGCGTTAATCCCGTATCACTTGAAGGATTAGAGAGGCGACTTTCAGAGGGTTTGGAAAAATCCAGACGGGCCATGGAGCCCCCCCTGAAAAAGAAAAACGCGACGGATCAGAAAAGCAGCATTATCGGCAATAACGGAGCTTGATATATGTCTGACTTGAGTGCTTATGGGGATACCTTCGCGGCAGATTTTCTGCCGGGCGAGGCGGATCTTCCTGAATTTATCCATGACCTTCCCGAACTGAACTATCCCGACCGGATGAATGCGACGGTGGAGCTGCTCGAGCGTCATATCACCGCCGGGCGCGGGGACAGGGTCGCGATCCGCACCCTGCACGAAACCTGGACCTATCAGAAACTTTCCGACGTTTCCAACCAGATTGCCCATGTACTGGTGGAAAATATGGGGTTGGTCAGCGGCAACCGGGTGTTGCTGCGGTCGGCCAATAACCCGATGCTGGTCGCTTGCTGGTTTGCCGTGTTGAAAGCTGGCGGCATTGCCGTTTCCACCATGCCGTTGCTGCGGGCGCGGGATCTGGCGCCGGTGATCGAAAAGGCGGAAATCGCTTTTGCCTTCTGCGATGAGCGGTTGATCGATGAACTGGAAACCGCACAAAAATCGACCCCGGTATTAGGGAAAATAATGCAGTTCAATGGCTCCGGCCTGCCGGGCGTGGGGGCAGAGCTTGAGACGTTATTGGCCGCAAAATCCGCAAGCTTCACCCCGGTGGATACGGCGGCGAAAGATGTCGCCCTGATCGCTTTCACCAGCGGCACCACCGGCAACCCCAAGGGCACGATGCATTTTCACCAGGATATCCTTTCCATGTGCCATTGCGTCGGCCAGCGCCTGTTGGGTCTGTCCGCCGACGATGTGGTGATCGGCAGTCCGCCGCTGGCCTTCACTTTTGGTCTGGGGGCGCTGGTGGCCTTTCCTTTTCATGTCGGCGCGACCAGCGTGCTGCTGGAAGCCGGCGGGCCGGATATCTATCTCTCGGCGATTGATAAATTCAGGGCGACCTGGAGCTTCACCGCCCCGACCGCCTACCGCGCCATGCTCGAAAAGCTGGGCGATTATGACCTGTCGAGCCTGAAGAATTGTGTTTCGGCAGGCGAACATCTTCCCTTGCCGACCTTTCACGCGTGGGAGGCCGCGACCGGCATCCGCATGATCGACGGCATTGGCGCGACGGAGATGATTCATATCTTTATCTCGGCCACCGGCGAGGATATTCGCCCCGGCGCGACCGGCAAACCGATCCCCGGCTATCAGGCCTGTATTCTGGATGAAGCGGGCGCGTCCTTGCCGGCGGGCGAGATCGGGCGGCTGGCGGTCAAGGGGCCGACAGGCTGCAAATATCTCGGTGATAAGCGCCAGCAGAATTATGTCTGCAAGGGCTGGAATGTCACCGGTGATGCCTACCGTATGGATGAGGACGGCTATTTCTGGTTCCAGGCCCGCGGTGACGATATGATTGTCTCCAGCGGCTATAATATCGGCGGTCCGGAAGTGGAAGAAGCCCTGCTTGATCACCCGGCGGTCAAGGAATGCGCCGTGGTCGGGGCCCCCGATGCGGCCCGGGGTCAGATCGTCAAGGCTTTTGTTGTCCTGAGCGCCGGGCAGAGTGGCGATGCGGCGCTGATCAAAGAGCTGCAGGATTTCGTCAAGCAAACCATTGCCCCCTATAAATATCCGCGGGCTATCGAATTTGTCGACAGCCTGCCGAAGACGGAAACCGGTAAAATCCAGCGGTTCGTGCTGCGCCAGAGGGAGCCGGAGGTCTGAACGTCCAAAAAGGAGACGGACATATGATCGTGTTTTTTTATGGGTTGTTTATGGAAGAAGAGTTGCTCATCGCCAAGAATATTGCGCCGGTGAACAAGGGGCTGGCGGTTTTGTCGGGATATGCCTTGCGCATTGGCGACAGGGCGACCTTGCTGCCGGATCCGGCGGGGGTTTGCCATGGGGTTCTGATGGACATTTCACCGTCAGAGGCCGATGACCTTTATGGGGAGGGCAGTGTCGCCGATTATGTTCCGGAAACGGTGCAGGTACAGACCAGAGAGGGGCAAACCGTATCGGCGCTGTGTTATAATCTGCCGGCCGATAAAATTTCCGGTCATAACGCGGCCTATGCGACGCACTTATTAAAGTTGGCGGAAAAACTGGGCCTGCCACAAGATTATCTGACGCAGATCAGGGCCTTTACCGAATAGGACACAAGTCTTTCCCGCCCTCAAAAATCCGCCGCTTCCCCGTCCGCCAGAAGGTAGGCTTCCATCTTGTGCCGGATATCATCGGGAATGCGGGCGGATTTGAATTTCTTGTGGTCGATCCAGATGATGCTCTGGCGGGTCATGAAGCGCACTTCACCCTGGCAGCTGGTGATGAAATCAAGATCAATGCGGCTGCGTCCCAGTTGCCGCACCCCGAGGGCGAAAGTCAGCCGGTCATTGAGGTAGCTCGGATTTTTAAAGCTGCTTTCCATATGGGCCAGCGGCACTGTCCAGCCGTCGGCGATCATCTGGGGGTAAGGGTAGCCAATCGCTTCTTCGAACCAGATCTCGCTGGTCTGGTTGATCATTTCATAATAGCGCGGATAGTAAACAATCCCGGCGGGGTCCACATGATTGAAACGAACCGTTATTTCTGTTGTGAAACGGGGCATAACTCTGTAATTTCCTCCAGTAAAGCAATACAACGTCAAGGATCATAACGATGAAGAATATATTCGTACAGATTAAATGCGAGCTGGGTAAAGTTTATGAGGTCGCGGAGCATATCGTCGACCAACTGGAAGAAACCGAAGAGGTCTATTCCATTTCCGGCGCCTTTGATTTGATGATCAAACTGCATCTGGAAGAAGACGAAGACATCGGCCGTTATATCAATGACCGGGTGCAGACCATTCCCGGCATCAAGGATACTTTCACCCTGATGGCCTACAAGGCGTTCAAGTAAATTTACTTTACAGCTTAACCTCTGGATGTTTTTTGACCTAAGTCAGGGATTTTGGCCACGGATCTGTCATAACGGCGACAGTGAAAGGCCGCAAACTCCATGACCCAGAAAACAACGACCCAAGACCCGCAGCACGGCAGCACCACCGCGCCGCTCGGCACATCCCCGAAGCCCAAGCGTCTGCCGCGCTATACCAGCTACCCGACGGCGCTGGAATTCAGCGATCTCGATGCGGGACTCTATGGCCAGTGGCTGCGGGACCTGCCCGAGGACGCCCCGGTCAGCCTCTATTTCCATATTCCCTTTTGTGAGAAGCTCTGTTGGTTCTGCGGCTGTTTCACCAAGATCACCAGCAATTACGACCGGGTGCACCGCTATCTCGCTATCCTGATGCAGGAAATTCGTCTGGTCGGGGCCGAGACGGGCCGTAAAAAAGTCAGCCATATTCATTTTGGCGGTGGTTCGCCGACGATCATTGACGCGGATAGCTTCACCGAGCTGATGGATCTGGTGCGTCAAACCTTTGATATCCTGCCGGACGCCGAAATCGCGGTGGAGATTGACCCGCGCACCTGTTCACAAGAAAAAGTCGCGGCCTATGCCGAGAGCGGCGTTAACCGGGTCAGCCTCGGCATTCAGGATTTCAACCCCGAGGTTCAGGAGGCCATCAACCGGGTTCAGCCCGACGCCTTGATCGCGGAAAATATCGCCTGGTTTCGGGCGGCGGGGATCCCCGACATCAATTTCGATCTGATTTACGGCATGCCGCGCCAGACCCTGGCGACCATTGAGGAAACCGTGCAGAAGACCGCTGAATTCAGGCCGTCGCGCATTGCCCTGTTCGGTTATGCCCATGTGCCGTGGATGAAAAAGCACCAACAGATGATGGACAGGCACCATCTGCCCGACCAGGGCGAGCGTCAGGCCATGTTCGATCTGGCCAGCGCAAAATTGCAGGAGAGCGGCTATCACGCCATTGGCCTCGATCATTTCGCGTTGTCCGGAGACAGCCTGCTCACCGCCCGCGCCGAGGGGCACCTCAAGCGCAACTTTCAGGGCTATAGCGCCGACCCGGCGACGACGATGATCGGCTTCGGGGCCTCGGCCATAGGCTCGCTGCCCGGGGGCTACGCCCAGAACAGCCCGGACCTGAAAACCTATGCCGAGACGGTCGAGGCCGGGGATATTCCCGTGCGCCGTGGCCTGCGGGTCAGCGCGCTGGATGTGATGGTGCGCGAGGTGATCTCGACCCTGATGTCCACGTTCGCCGTTGATCCGTACGCCATTGCCGCGGCCCACGGGGTGGATTATGATTTTGCGCGGGAAGCCCGGGATCTCGACCGGCTGGTGGCGGTGGGCTATCTCGCCCGGGCGGGTAACGAGTATGCCCTGACCGAGGCGGGACGGCCGTATTTGCGGGCGATCGCCACCCTGTTCGATCATTACTTCCCCCAGCAGCATTCCGACATCATCACCCGCTGCGTCCATGAAAGCGAAGGCTAGGGTCACGGGGCACCTCAGCCCTTAGAATAAAAGTAGACGGGCACGGCGATATCCACGTCAATTTGGGTTTTACTTTTTTTGGCCTTCATCCCATAAACCATGGTACTATTCTCTCTCGATGGATAATGTTTTCGGGAGGGAATAATGACCGCGCCAACAGAAATACATGAAGGGGGCTGCACCTGCGGCCATATCCGGTACAAACTCACGTCAGAGCCCCTTATCGTTCATTGTTGCCATTGCCACTGGTGCCAACGCCAAACGGGATCCGCATTTGTGGTGAACGCCCTCTATGAAGCCACTCATGTCGCGCTGTTACAAGGTCAGGTTTCTGAAGTTACGATGCCCTCTCCCAGTGGCAACGGCCAGAAAATTAGCCGCTGCCCGAAATGTCAGGTCGCCGTCTGGAGCAACTATTATATACAAGGCATTAAGGAGGGCATCCGGTTCATTCGCGTCGGATCACTTGATCACCCCGCTGACCTGCCCCCCGACGTCCATATCTTCACAAAATCCAAGTTGCCCTGGGTTATTTTGCCCCCCGATGATCTTGCTGTTGATGTTTTCTACGACTATGAAACCACATGGACCGCAGAGCATCTCGAACGGAGAAAAGCTCTCCTCGCTGCGGCGTCAAAAGAGCCCTTTGAACACCAGATATCCTGAGTGTATGTCTTCTATTGTCTGATAAATGGAATGCCGCCACGTCCGCCCAGACTTGATCCGGGGTCCATTTTGATATCACGCGCCGTAATACGTAATTATACGTAACCGTTGATAGGCGATTATATATGCGCATGCACAAAGCCGTTAAGTTCAGAGGTGGTTTGAATGATATATACCGATTTATGAAGAGATACATTGTTCAATTTCTGCATAAAGTTTTCGTTCCAAAATTCTGGACATCGCCGCAAAGTTTGATAGCTTTGCAAAGTTCCTTTAACTATGGAACTGCCGTCAGGCCAACCCTCTGGCTTTTCGACTAGCCCTTTGAGCAGTCGCTTTGTTACAAACCAATAACTGGTGACATAAGGCAGATCTATATAGATCAACGTATCAGCCGCCTCCAGGCGCTTGTTAAATAGCGCCATTGGCCCTAATCCATCGATTATCCAGCGCGCAGAAGACAGCATATTTTCATGCGCCTCAACGAACGCCTTTCGGTCTATTTGTTCGCCAGTTTTCTTATATAAAATGGAGTCCAGCTGGTGCAATTGTATGCCCGTAGCTGAGGCTAAATCCCTGCTTAACGTGGACTTGCCGCTGCCGGGTTTCCCAAAAACTGCAATTTTTTTCATTCTACCTCCTTTGCATATAACCTCCCCTGAGGTGAAAACAAAAAAACCCACCTCTCCGGGGTGGGTTTGACAAATTTAAAGCGCATCAACATTCCCACCATTCCTATGGAATGATGATAATCCGGGCTGCCTGCTGTATTTTAAATTTTTTCATAAAAACATCATCTTTTAGGAATACCCCATTGTCAATCGGTATGTGGACAAGAAGTGTTTATCACAGTATTCCGATTTTAGCCGGATCAATCACGATGAGCCCTCATTAGCAGGCCGGTAGAATTACTGTAACAGGTTATTTTTATCGAATTCCATAATTGGTTTCTCTAGTCAGTTAATCCTTTACCATCAAGAATGTGTTGTACATATTTCTCGACCCGGGACGTCCTGGTTTTGGATTGTTTCGCTGATGAAAAATGGAGAATATATCCTCTTTGTCGCCCGGGCGTTAATGCGTCAAAGGCAGTTTTCAAAGCAGGCATTTCATCCAGTTTACCTTGAAGCTCTGGCGGGATTGTGAACTCGGCCGTTTCTTTGAATGTCACTTTCAAGCCAGCTTTTTCTGCGTCAATGGCTTCACAGATATAGGCTTTCAAGATGGGTTCCATCTCAGATATTTCCCCCACATACGTGAAGCGAATTTGGCGAGCCGACTGGGTATTTTCCGTTTGTTGAATGAGAATATTATGGGCATCCTTTAATAAAGCCCCCTTGGTAAATAGAACCGCACAATATTTTTTAAATACATGTAATAAAACGATATTGCTTTTCTGAAAAGTGTAACAAGGCACACCCCACTTCAATTCTTCGGCCAGCCCACAGTCGAGGATGATTTGTCTCAATTTCTTAAGTTCCGCCGACCACTTTTCAGTTTTACTAAAATAAAAATCCACCTTAGGATTCATGAGGTTTTTGATGTCCTGTTTCATCTGGGTTTCCTTAGTCAGTATGAAGGTGGCAGATCACTTTTATCCGCCGGATGTTTTTTCCCGCTTCATTTTTCAGGGCCCGTCGCCCGGGTGGTGAGTTTGGTCAGCAGATGATCAAGCTGGGTAAGCTCGGCTTGGTCTAGGGACGCCAGAAGGTCGCTTTCGTAGCCGACCACAAGCGGTTCAATCTGATGATAGATTTCCTCACCCTTGTCGGTGAGATTCAGCACCGAGCGGCGGCGATCCTGCTGAGAGAAGATTTTATCCACCAGTCCCTTGTCGCAGAGACTTCTTACCGCGCGGCTGACGGCGACCTTGTCCATGGCCGTGTTGTCACCAACTTCCGCCGCCGACATGTTGGCGTGACGTTTGAGATTCGCCAGAACTTTCCATTCATGGGGGGTCAGATCAAATTTTTCCCCATAAAGACGGGCCAGGTCCTGGCTGATGATATTGGTCAGAAAGGACAGTCTGTAAGGCAGGAAGCTCTCCAGAACCAGGGGTTTAGCGTCTTTGTCTGCCATCATTTATAATCCATTGCTTTACTTAATTGCTTAAATTTCTTGAAATAAGTTACATATGTAACTATATTAAGCCTCATGAAATTCAGAAGTTGAAAATAACCCCAGATAGGACTTTGTGTCATCTGATTTTTACGGCATAATTTCCCCAGGGTCAAACCACTGCCCGGAAAGGCTGTTGTTTTTCGCGGATCTGGACATCACAACTAACTCCGGCCTTGACGTATCGGGCCCAATTTAACAGGATGAGTGCCATGAAATTAGCTTCCTTAAAACACGGTCGTGACGGACAATTGGTCGTCGTATCGAAAGACCTCAGCACCTATGTTTCCGCCGCAGATGTCGCCCCGACCCTGCAGGCCGCCCTTGATACCTGGGCCGACAGTGAAGCCAAACTCAAAGCCATCTATGACGATCTGGAAGCCGGCAAAATTTCCGGCACCGCCTTTGACCCTGCCGCCTGTGATGCGCCCCTGCCGCGCGCCTATCACTGGGTCGATGGCAGCGCCTATGTCACTCATGTGGAACTGGTGCGCAAAGCCCGTGGCGCCGATCTGCCCGACAGTTTCTGGACCGACCCGTTGGTTTATATGGGGGCGTCGGACGCCTTTATCGGCCCGCGCGATGATATCGAGGTCCAATCGGAAGACTGGGGCATCGACATGGAAGCCGAAGTGGCCGTGATCACCGATGACGTGCCCGCCGGGACCTCGGTCGAGAAAGCCCGCGATCATATCAAACTGATCGGCATCCTCAATGACGTCTCGTTGCGCAACCTGATCCCGGGCGAGCTGGCCAAACAGTTCGGCTTTTATCAGTCGAAACCCTGGACCGCTTTTTCCCCGGTCTTTGTCACCCCGGACGAGCTCGGCGACGCCTGGGACGGCACCAAAGTCAGCCTGCCGCTGCATGTGGTTCTCAACGGCACAACCATCGGCAAACCAAATGCCGGCGTTGACATGACGTTTGATTTCACGCAACTGATTAATCATGTCGCCAAATCCCGCTCGCTGGAAGCCGGCACCGTGATTGGGTCCGGTACCGTATCGAATAAAGGCTCGAAAGAGGGCTCCTGCTGTCTGGCGGAAGTGCGCTGTCTGGAAACCATCGCCGATGGCAAACCCACAACGCCTTTCATGAGCTTTGGCGACCGGGTCGAGATCGACATGTTCGACGCCAATGGTCAGACGATTTTCGGGCGCATCGATCAGAAGGTTGTGCAATATACCCCTGAATAAGACATCCCAAGGAGCGAACGCCATGGAACTTTACGGCTATTTCAGATCTTCCGCCGCTTACCGTGTCCGGGCGGCGCTTCATCTCAAGGGTCTTGATTATGTCTCCCTGCCGGTGTCTCTGCTGGCGGGGGATCATAAGGGCGACGCCTACCTCAAGCTCAACCCCCAGGGCTTTGTCCCCTTCCTGCGCGACGATGACAAGGCCTTCGGCCAGTCCCTGGCCATGCTGGAATATCTTGAGGAAAATTACCCACAGGCGCCCCTGCTGCCGGGGGACAGCGCCGGGCGGGCGCGGGTGCGGCAGATGGCCGGAATCATCGCCTGCGACATTCACCCGCTGGATAATCTGCGGGTGCTGAAATATCTCACCCAGACCCTCGGTGTTACTGAAGAACAGAAAACCGCCTGGTATCACCACTGGATCATCGAAGGCTTCACCGCCTTGGAAACCCTGCTGTCGGACCCGGCGACCGGTGACTTTTGCCACGGCGACAGCCCGACCTTCGCCGACCTTTGTCTGGTGCCGCAAGTCTATAACGCCCGGCGGTTCAACTGCCCGCTGGACGGTTTTCCGCATATTTTGCGCATTGTCGATAATTGTAACAAGCTTGACGCCTTCATCGCCGCGCTGCCGGAAAATCAGCCGGACGCCACCTGACACAAGAAGAGACTGATATGAAAAACCTGTTCGATATTTCCGGCAAGGTTGCCGTGGTCACCGGTGGATCGCGGGGCATCGGCGCCATGATCGCCGCGGGCTATGTGGAGGCCGGGGCGCGCACCTATATCTGCAGCCGTCATCTAGACCAGGCCCGGGAAACCGCCGAGGCCCTTTCCGACAAAGGCGACTGCATTGCGCTTGCCGCCGACCTGTCCACCCTCGACGGGATTGATCATTTCGTCTCCGAAATAAGTTCGCGGGAAGACCGCATAGATATTCTGGTCAACAACGCCGGGGCGGTCTGGGCGGCGCCGATTGATAAATTCCCCGAAAGCGGCTGGGACAAGGTGATGGACCTGAATGTCAAAAGTCCGTTTTTCCTGATCCAGAAATTCCTGCCCCTGTTGCGGACCGGGGCCAGCGCTGATCAGACGGCGCGGGTGATCAATATCGCGTCTGTCGATGGGCAGCGGGTGCCGGACTTTGAAACTTACAGCTATTCCGCCAGCAAGGCCGCCGTCATTCATATGACCCGGGTCTTGGCCAAACGGCTGGCGGCGGATCATATTACGGTCAACGCCATCGCGCCGGGCCCTTTCCCGAGCGACATGACCAAGGCGTTGCTGGCGAACCAGCGGCAAGAGCTTATCTGTGAGGTTCCCCTGGGCCGTATAGGCGAAGCGGAAGATATGGCCGGGGCGGCGATTTACCTCGCCAGCCGGGCCGGGGCCTATGTCACGGGCAGCACCCTGACCGTTGATGGTGGCTGGGCCAGTACGGTTTAGGTAATCCAGTACAATTTCTTGCCACTCATCTGAGAGAAGGCTAAGCGTATGACAACAGGGGCGGGGAAATTTCCCCGCCCCTGTTTCGATCAGAGACTGTCGCGCTCTTCAGAAAATCAGGCTCCGGTTACCGGTCAAGGTCAAACCGGTCCGCTTGCATCACTTTGACCCAGGCTTTGACAAAATCCTTCACAAAACTTTCTTTTGCATTGTCATAAGCATAAATTTCCGCAACAGCTTTCAGCTCGGAATTGGACCCAAAAATCAGATCCACAGGTGTTGCCGTATAAAGCAGTTTGCCGGAAGCGCGGTTTACGCCTTCATACAGCCCGTCGACATCTGACTTTCTCCATTTGGTCGAGATATCAAGCAGATTGACAAAGAAGTCATTGCTTAAGCGGCCGGGATTGTCGGTGAAGACGCCGTTTTTAGACCCGCCTGTGTTGGCATCCAGCACCCGCATGCCTCCCAGAAGGACGGTCATTTCCGGCACGGTAAGACCCAGATGGTCGGCTTTGTCGACCAACATTTCTGTTGGCGAACGATAGCTTTCCTCTTTGTTGAAATAGTTCCGGAAGGCATCCGCGGTTGGTTTGAGGACGGCCACAGATTTGACATCGGTTTGGTCCTGGGTCGCATCCATCCGTCCGGGAACAAAGGGAACCTCGATTGTGACACCGGCATCTTTGGCGGCTTTTTCAAGAGCCGCAGCCCCGGCCAGAACAATGAGATCGGCCAGAGACACTTTTTTCTTTCCGGAGGCGGAACGATTGAAGTTCTCCTGAACGGCTTTTAATTCTGTCAGCACCTTGTCGAGCTCTTGCGGGTTATTCACCGCCCAGTCTTTTTGCGGCGCCAGGGCGATTCGGGCCCCGTTTGCCCCGCCGCGCAAATCACTGCCGCGGAACGTGGAGGCGGAAGCCCAGGCGGTACGCACCAGCTCGGAAACGCTGAGTCCGGAGGACAGGATCTCTTTCTTGAGTTTTCTGATATCTCTGGCGGAAATCAGTTTATGGTCCACAGGCGGGATTGGGTCTTGCCAGATCAGGGCTTCCGCCGGTGCCTCTGCCCCCAGATACAGCGCCCGTGGCCCCATATCCCGGTGGGTTAATTTAAACCAGGCTTTGGCAAATGCTTTTTGATAGTCATCCGGGTTATCAAGAAAACGCTGCGCAATTTCTTTATATTTTGGATCAAATTTCAACGCCAGGTCAGCCGTTGTCATCACGGGCGAATTAAATTTGCCTTCAACATGGGCGTCTGGAACGGTTTCATGCATGGATTTATCCGTTGGGACCCACTGGATGGCTCCGGCCGGACTGCGGCTAACTTCCCATTCCAGATTCAGAAGATTCTGCAGATAGAGCGTTGTCCATTGCGTCGGGGCCTGTGTCCAGGCGCCTTCCAGTCCACTGGTTATGGTATCTTCGGAATGACCTTTGCCGCATGAGTTTTTCCACCCCAGTCCCTGGTCTTCTATCGGGGCGGCTGCGGGCTCTGGCCCCAGGCAATCAGCTGGTTTATGGGCGCCATGCATTTTACCAAAAGTATGTCCCCCGGCAACCAGTGCGACGGTTTCTTCATCATTCATCGCCATACGTTCAAAGGCGACGCGAATATTTTTCGCTGACCCAAGGGGATCAGGTTTGCCCATCGGGCCCTCCGGATTGACATAAATCAGCCCCATATGCGTTGCCCCCAGAGGACGTTGCAATACCCCGTCTTTTTCATTCCGGTCACTGGCGAGCATTTCGACTTCTGGTCCCCAATAGACGATATCAGGTTCCCAGTCATCTTGCCGGCCCCCGGCAAAGCCGTAGGTTTCGAACCCCATATTTTCCAGGGCCACGTTACCGGCCAGGATCATTAAATCCGCCCAGGAAATACGCTTGCCATATTTTTGTTTCACCGGCCACAGCAATTGGCGGGCCTTATCCAGGCTGGCGTTGTCAGGCCAGCTGTTCAGGGGACTGAACCGTTGTTGGCCGCCGTCACTGCCGCCGCGCCCATCCAGTGTCCGGTATGTTCCGGCGCTATGCCAGGACATCCTGATAAAAAGAGGCCCATAATTGCCAAAATCTGCGGGCCACCAATCTTGCGACTGGGTCAGGAGTAGATCAAGATCTTTTTTAATCGCCTTTAAATCCAGTTTTTTGAATTCTTCGGCGTAGTTAAAATCAGCCCCATAAGGATTTGAACGCGGGTCGTTATTGCGCAGGGAGGAGAGATCAAGTTGATCCGGCCACCAGAATTGATTGGAGTGCACCTTTCCCGCGGCGAGAGTACGGGCGCTCATTTCTCCTGCCGGTTTTTCGGAGGCGGCCGGCTTACCTGTGGCGGTATGTGATGTCAGGGATATGGCGAGAGCTCCTGCCAGGGCGGTATTCAACAAGAAATTATGTTTTTTCATAATATTTCTCCTATTTGGTTTTACGGAATTGGACGCGGTTTTACACGGCACAGGTCTTACATGATCAAGCAGAGTGACGTGGTTTCATCTGGACTCGTCAGGCGTAATGGTTTGATCATTCTTAATTGTGAAAACCTATTGACTGTATCGTAATACTATTTTAGATATCGGTGAAATCGTTTGTTACGATGTAATTGATAGGTTTCACCTAAGTAAAGGTATGACTGAGTGAACATCAGAGATTTACAATATTTTCTCGCCGTCGCGGACTTAGGACATTTTGGACAGGCCGCGGAGCAATGCTGCGTGAGCCAGCCGACCCTGAGCGGCCAAATTAAGAAACTGGAAGAACAACTTGGTGTTTTGTTACTCGAACGTACAAACCGGCGGGTTATGTTGAGTGAGGTCGGTCAACAGGTTGCCCAGGCGGCCCGACATATTTTACGCGAAGTTGACAGAATAAATGAAATTGCCGAGAGTGCCCATGATCCGTTGGCCGGGAAATTCAGACTCGGGGCCTTTCCCACCTTATCAACATATACTTTTCCTGACCTTGTGCCAAAAATCAAGGAAATCCTGCCGAATTTACGTCTGATTCTTATCGAAGAAAAGACGGCGACGTTGATTGACAAACTGCATAAGGGCGAAATAGATGCCGCTTTTCTGGCATTGCCGCTACAGGATAATTTTCTGGTCAGTGAAAAATTATACGAGGATGAGTTTTTGCTGGCGGTTCCCCCTGATCATGAACTGACACAATTTAAAACCATTGATCAAAATACGCTTAAATCATACCGGCTGCTGCTGCTTGAAGAAGGTCACTGTTTACGGGATCAGGCCCTGGATGTCTGTAGTGTTCATGGCATTGGGGAAGAAATGGATTTTAAGGCAACCGGGCTGGAAACCTTGCGCCAGATGGTGAAAGCGGGAACCGGCATTACCTTTATGCCAAAAATTGCGATCAATGAAGATGAAACGGGCATCTGCTACATCCCCTTCACACAACCGGCCCCCAAACGCAGCATTGGCCTTGTCTGGCGGAAAACAACGGCTAAAAAAGCGGTTATCGATAAGATCATTCGTGAATTTCAAAAAGACTGAAGAGGCGGAATGCGGGCGATGAAATGCCCGCGGATCGCCTCGGGCCAGTCCTGATAGTCGACCTCGCCGGTGGCGGAGGCGTGATATTTCCCGGCAAATTCAAGAATCGCCCTGGCCTGATCCGCCCGGGGGAGAAAACCCCCCATATGATAGCCGATCTTGCCTGTCTCCTTCAGTTGCACCGAACAGGCCGCTGCACAGGACCATAGACAGTCATAGCCTTCCAGCTGAATGCCATCGTCGGGATTTTCAGCCGCGATCAGATCATGCAACGCCTGTCCGCTGTTGTCGCGGCAGGTCAGGCAGATGGTCAGCATGCTGGTGTCGGATTTGCTCATGGGGTTCAGCATTAGGTCACTTGCTTTCTGCTGTCAAGGCAGGGCATAGTGCGGTCGTGATTTTTAGAGCAAGGCGAGCGGCACAAATATGACCAAGGCTATTATGTTTCAAGGCACCGGCTCCGATGTCGGCAAGTCGCTGATTGTCGCCGGATTATGCCGGGCGTTCACGCGCAGGGGCCTTACTGTTTTGCCGTTCAAGCCGCAGAATATGTCCAACAATGCGGCGGTGACCGCGGACGGGGGCGAGATCGGCCGGGCCCAGGCCTTGCAGGCGCTCGCCTGCGGTGTCGCGCCGACGGTGCATATGAACCCGGTGCTGCTCAAACCCCAGTCCGACAAGGGCGCGCAGGTGGTGGTTCAGGGCCGGGTGCGCGGCAGCTATATGGCGCGGGATTATCAGGGCGACAAGCCCAATCTGCTGGGCGCGGTGATGGAAAGCTTCGCGATCCTGAAGCAGACCGCCGATCTGGTGATTGTCGAGGGCGCGGGCAGCCCGGCGGAGGTCAACCTCAGGGCCGGAGATATCGCCAATATGGGTTTTGCCGTCGCCG